>Ga0222645_100650_pt1 | contig 18469 bp, 9 predicted proteins | sample AntAcemetagen292_FD_179881 | JGI IMG/M metagenome (GOLD analysis project Ga0222645, IMG submission 179881) | Saline water microbial communities from Ace Lake, Antarctica - #292 | ecosystem: Environmental > Aquatic > Non-marine Saline and Alkaline > Saline | place: Antarctica: Ace Lake | collected...
CCAAGCCCCACTGGTGTACCAGCCCTGGGAACTTCCGCGCCACGTGCACGCGCATGATTGAGAACTTGGACAACACCTTGCCGTCCAACACGCACCGGTACTGCCGGCCGCCCAGGTACTCGACGTGCGCGGAGAGAAAAGCGTCAAGCGCGAGCTCCGCAAACCCGGGCGCGGACGAAACTTCCTCGTCCCAGTCGTCCACGTCGCGTCCTCCTGAACTGTGCACAGGTCCACTTGCCTCCCCTCCTGAACCATGTCTTGTTGTATCCGCCCCAACCGCCTCCTCCCCAAGCGCCGTTTTCCAGCCTTGCCCTGTTCCGCGGCGCGGGGTCGCCGCGTGCGAGGCGCCTGTTTCGAAAATCGCGGGCGGCGGCGTTTCCGTTCGCGGTTGAAACGGCGACCGATGCCGCGGGTCCGGCTCGGGAACGGGTGGGCCGTATTTGTTGACAATAGCATCAACGGAGGTCATCGCCGCATCCACGGCTTCGCTGCTGGTGTGCACTTGGCTCGACATGCTTTCCGTGGTGCGAAAGGTGGTGCCATTGCGAGACGCCGTGCTTGCGGAGGGTGACGCGGAAGGCGACGCGGACGGCGCAGCCGTAGACGGTGACACCGCTCGCGACGAAGACGGTGCGGACACGGGCGTCATTTTGTCGAACCTGGGAGGCGCGACACGCGGCGATTCCATTTCCTGCGCCACGTCAGGGGACTGTGTACGTTCCGCAATCGGTTTTGACGCAACTTGGTTCGGCGACGCCGCCGGGACGTCGTTCAGCGCCATTTTCCCGCGCGGCGACGTCTCGACGTCCCCCCCTCTTTTCGCCACGACGTGCGCGATCCACTCCTTGGTACTTTTCGTATCATCGTGCGCATCCCCCAGGCTTTCGGTGCGAATCGCGAGCGCGCGTTGAAACGCGATTGCCGCGCCCTCGAAATCCTCAGCGTCCACCAGCAAAGCCCCCAGGTTAGAAAGCCGCGTCGCGACCTTTGGGTGCGTCGCGCCTAGACTTTTCTCCCCAACGGCGATGGCGCGTTTGTAATACGCCTCCGCTTCCACAAGCTTACCCTGCGCCTTGTACAGCAGCGCGATGTTGTTGTGGTAGATCGCGAGGTCATCGCCGTGATCGCCACCACCGAGCGCTTTCGTTTCGTGTATCGCCAGCGCCCTTAGGTAAAGCGGCTCCGCCGCGGTCAACTGTCCGCGTTGTTTGTGTAACCCCGCCAGGTTGTTTAAGTAAATCGCGACGTTCGGGTGTTTCGGCCCGAGCGCGCGCTCGTCAATCGCGATGGCCCGCGTGTAGTGCTCCACGGCCTTGTCCCACATCTGCCGCTTTTTGTACAAATCGCCCAGGCTGTTCAGGTACGTGGCGACGTTCTGGTGGTCCGGGCTCAGAAGCGCGATGTCGATCGCGAGCGCTCTTTGGTAAAGCGGCTCAGCGTCTTCCAGCCGGTCCATGTCCTGAAAAAGCGCCGCGAGGTTGTGCAACCGAACCGCCACGATGGCGTGCGCGACGCCCCGCGCGCTTTCGTCGATCGCGAGCGCGCGGACTAACAAAGGCAAAGAGTCCTCAAGACGACCTTGCGCTCGTAGCGTCTCTGCCAGGGCGCTCAAATACGTCGCCACCGCGGGGTGGTTCACACCGAGCACGCCCTCGATCACCTGCGCCGCGCGTTGGTAAAGCGCCTGCGCCTGGCCCACGTCCCCGCGCGCGCCGTGAAGTTCCGCCAGGACGTTGTAGAAGTGCGAGATGTGCAGCGACATCGGGCCTGTGAATGCGTGCGCGAAGGCTAGGGCGCGGCAGTAGCAGAACTCAGCCTTCTCCCACTCACCGTGCGCCGCGTACGCGCCCCCCATCTTCCCCAAGTGCTCGGCGACTTCCGGGTGGTCCGGGCCCAGCATGTGCTCCAGGCGCTCAAGCGCGCGCTCGTACGCCGCCTCCGCCGCTTGTGGCCGGTCCAAAACTTCGCACGCCTCGGCTAGGCGCGTCAGGGCCTGGACCATCGTCGCGACGTCCGCTTCCTCGTAACCCGCCGCCTCCGCAGCTTCCCATACGCTCACGGCGTGCGCCGCGAGTTGCCCCGCCTGCTCGGCGTCGCCGCTTTCCATCTTCACCTTGCACAGCTCGGTGACGATTTCCGCGACCATCGGGGTTTCCGCGCCCACCAGCGCCTGCTCCGCTTCCAGGGCTTTCCGGAGCGTCTTCTCACACTCCAGACGCAGGCCTTGTCTCCCGAGCGCACGCCCGAGTTTGTAATTGATGCTCACCGCCGCGACGTCGGCTGCGTCGCCTTTCTCATGGGACAACAACCGCAACACGAAGCACGCTTCGCTTTGAAACCCGGCCCAGGCGAGGAAATCAGCCAGCAGCTCTTTCGTGACGTCGGGGGTCAGGATGCCATCCGCGGTGACTTCGGTGACGTCCGCAACAGACACGAACTCCTTCACGAGGTCCAGGCGTCGCCGCGGAGGACGGGGTTTGGTAGGGACCAAATCACCGTTCGGCCCGGGCGCGAGTTTTTGGTGGAGAGCGGTCGCCGCGCGCTGCTCGCCCCGCAACAGCACGTCCCTGATACGATTAACACGAAAGTGTCAGTCTCTCGTAATGTGTATGAGTAAACAGTCAGGGTAATAGTCCCTTCTGGTACGAGTATGGGCAATCGCAGAGGCGGAACGTGGTGATTGGGAAATACTTACCAGTGCGTCGCGAGGTCAACCTGCGTGTCCTGGTTCCACATCAGCGCGTGTACGTGCGGGTCGGTGAGTAGCGCGCGCAGTGCGTGCCAGTCCTTGCCCTCCCGTGTGCCCCACAGCACCTCCGCGACGCTTCGGTGCGACGGGTCGACGTCGCGGCGCGCGAAAAAGCACGCGACGCGCAGGTGCTTCTGTCTTCGCGTCGCGGCGGCGTCCGCGAACCGGCGCAACACCGCATGTTTCACGGTGTGGTGGAAAAACGCCAAGGCGGGAACACCCGGCAAACGCTCCGTGGGCCACACGTGCGTTTCCAGCTCGTTTTGAAGCGCCTCCCACTCCGTGACAGGCAGGTTCACCAGTGCCGGCGTTTGCGTCAACATATAAAAAACCTCGTCAGGCGCGAGGCCGGTTTTGGAACATGCGATCAGCGTGGTGGCTTCCGCGACGAGCGTGGTGCCGAACCGTTTTTCCCACCGATTGAACACGGAACCGAGCAGACCAGCTATCGTTTCGGGAAAAACACTCGCCTGCTGCAACGACGCGGCGTACGTCTCGCCATCGCCGTTTCCTGAAATCTCCCTCTGTTGTGACTGAATGCGCATACGCGCGTTCATTTCGCCGCACGCCAGCGCTAAAAACAAAGGCGACCCGGCGTCTTCGCTTTGCGTCAACGTTTGCAGTGAGGCTGACGCGGGAACCCGCCCGCCCGCGATGGCCTTCAGCCTCAAATCGATCACCTCGCAGCGCTCGGTTTCCGTAAGGGGTAACACGTGCACCACCTCCATCTGCTTCCCTACGAAATCGCGCGTCGCGGTCACCGCGCGGCACCCCGAGGACGCCACCACCACGCGCGCGGCGAGGGGCAACGCGCTCGGGAGCCAGTCCTCGGGTCTTAACTCGTGCAACTCCGCTTTGTCCAGGCCGTCTATGATGACTACGATTTTCCCGAAAAGAGACGCGTGCGCTAGGAACCGAGGGAACGCGCTGCCCGCGTCTTTTAGCCGCGACGGCGCGTCCACGTAGATGTTGAACCGTTCCTTGAGCTCGAAACACATGCGAAGCAACACGCGTCGTAAATCGTCGGCATGGCCGAGCACGCCGAACGTGTGCGCGAGCACGAAGGGCTCGGGATTCGCACCCGGGGCTCCGAAATCCACGGCTGTGATGTCAACATAGGTGCCCGAGGTGTCCGCCCCTGCCCGGTCACCCGCTCCGGAACGCACACCGCCGCGGGGTCTCGGTCGCATCGCGGGACCGGATTCAATCTCCCGCATAAGCTGCGCCAACGCGGTGGACTTGCCGCTGCCGGGTGGCCCGAGCAACAGCAAAGGGTTGGGGTTACCCACGCCGTCGCAGTGCGTATGGAGCTTCTCCAGGAGACCGTGTCTCCGCACCGCTTGCGCGGTGTGTCGCTCCATGGCCACGACGTGCAGGTACGTCTCCAACTCCGAGGGCGACCACTTGGGTGCGGTCTCGGGGACGCGAAGCGGAGTCGGACGTGGGGGGTCGTCCGGAAACGTCCCACCCACCGTGGCCAGCCCCCCATCTGGAGGGCGCGCGGACGCCGCCACCGCGTCTCGCACCGCCATCGTGGGTCACGCCGTACGCGCCGCGAACAGTGTGCGATGACTGACCCAACTCATCGTAATCGCGAGCTTCCGGAACGAAAACGAGTCAACAAGACGGGTCGCGCGGGAAAAGCAAGCTGGACGCTGTCCAAAAGTTATGCTTGATAAGTTACAACAGCACAGAGAGCATCGCGCACAAAAACGTCGTTCTCGCACGTACGCCTCTTAACAGACCACTCGCGGAGGCCGTATCATCCTCTCTAATAAGAATCGGCGGTGGCGACGGGGGCGGCGATGGCGGTGGCGAGACCGGGGGCAACGGCGACGGCGGCGGCGGCACCCATGTTTTTCCCGCTACCCACGCCGCGGACGTCGCCTCCGCCGCAACCGCGGCGTCCGCTGCTAAACTATCAACGATCGAAGTGTCTATTCCGGGAATAGCACGCAGCTCTTCTGTTGGGTCGGTTTCCGTGGACGTCGCGGTGACACCTTCCGCGGCGAGGTTGCCCAGCGCCGCGGCGAGCGCCGTCGCGTTCACCGTCACGGGGCTCACGAGCACGGTGACATCATACGCCGTATCCGCGACCAGTCGCCGCCTTCTGCTCGAGCTGACAACCATGTCCACGTCGCAAGCGCCGAGGCTCGCATCCAGTTGCATCTTGGAAAACGCCTGCGTACACGCTGCGTCTTCGGTCTCCGCCGTCAGAGCCATCGTCACTTTATTCACGCCGGCGAATGCGGCGTCGGCCAACAGTTTTGCCTTTGCTTTCGTCTTTTCGTCACCGATGCCAGCGAGAAGCGCGTCTCGAGCAAGTTCCGCCTCGGCAGTCTTTGCCTCGGCGTTGGCGACGAGCCCTGCAACCGAAGACGGTGGCGGCGGTTGGGCGACGAGCGGCAGCGGCGACGGGAGCGGCGGCGGCGGGGACGGTGAAGGGGGCGGAGGAGGGTTTGGCACTACGGTGCATATTGAGTCTGGCCCAGGTACAGGATTTCCCGCGGCGTTGGTCTCGGTCGCCGAGCAAGCCACACACGCGTTAGACACGACTCGCTCGTTTGCGGCGCACGCGCACGTCGTGTCGTCTCCGGAAGCGTCGTCACCGCCATCAGGATGGGTCGACCCGCCCACACACGCGGTGCATAAGTTTCCGTAGACGTACTCGTTGACGTCGCACGCCGTGGAAGAACACGCGGTATTTGATCCAGAAGCGTCGTCGCCGGCGTCGTTCGTCGTTCCCGCTGAACACGACACGCACTCGTTAGCCTTCACGTGCTGGTTTTCAGGGCAGTACGTCACGCCACAAGCGGTGTTGGCACCGAGAGCATCGTTTCCCGCGTCGTTGGTCGTTCCTGGAGCGCATGCAACGCATGCGTTACTTGCCACGTGTTGATTCGACGCGCACAATTCGCCGTCACAGACCGTGTTGCCCCCGGAAGCGTCATCTCCCGCCAAATTGGAGTTCCCATCACAAGCGATGCACGCATTTGACACGACTTGTTCATCAGCCGCGCACAGCGTCTTGTCACACGACGTAGCACCTCCGGAAGCATTATCTCCGTTCACGTTGGTCGTCCCGGCCGGGCACGTCGTGCATGTGTTTCCAGAGACGTACTCGTTAACGTTGCAGATGACGTCGTCGCACGTGGTGTCGACACCAGACGCGTCGTCGCCGCTATCGGTATTCGTCGTCCCCGCCGGACACGAAACACACGCGTGATTTTTCACACGCTGACCCGCCGCGCACAGTATTTTCGAGCACGTCGCGGCAGTCAGCGTACCGAGAAGGCATGAGGACGGTCCAGAAGGTTGATACCCGGCGTTGCACGTGGGCTGGCAATTCGCCCTGGATGCGAGCTCAATGATCCCCACACAGCTACCGACGGCACCGTTCGCGGGAGCAGCAGAAGCATCACACGGATTCTCAATATGGCAGCTATCACCTCCGTATCCGGCGTTGCATGATGTGCACCTGCAATCTGCAGTGGTGCCACCGACAGAGCCGCCGTTGATGCAGTAAAATGCCCCGTCACTCCCATCCTTACCCGAGTCAGCGGAGGCAACGCAGGTGCTCGGAGTCTCGCAGCTGTCACCTTCGTATCCAGCGTTACATGAAGTACACGTGCAATATCCAGCTCCAGCGGTGCCACCGACGGTGCCACCGTTGATGCAGTAGAACGTCCCGTCACTCCCGTCCTTGCTCGAGACCGTGGATGCCGTACACGCACCTGCAGTCTGACAGCTGTTACCTCCGTATCCGGCGTTGCATGATGTGCACCTGCAATCTGCAGTGGTGCCACCGACGGTGCCGCCGTTGATGCAGTAAAATGCCCCGTCACTCCCATCCTTACCCGAGTCAGCGGAGGCAACGCAGGTGCTCGGAGTCTCGCAGCTGTCACCTTCGTATCCAGCGTTACATGCAGTGCACTTGCAATCTGCAGTGGTGCCACCGATGGTGCCGCCGTTGATGCAGAAGAACGTCCCGTCGCTCCCGTCCTTGCTCGAGGTTGAGGACGCGGTGCAGGCGTTTGGCGAGCACACCGCGGTGTCCGTCGTCGTACCCAAGGCGCATTGCCTTTGGCCAGAGAGGGTAAATCCAACGTAGCACGTGGGAGCGCACGTCAAGCCACTCGCAAGTCCGCTCGTACAGTCGCCGTTTTCGCCGTTTGCGACTGAACCTGACGCGTCGCAGGAATTCCCCGCGCACGTCGCGGCGGTGAAGGTGTCGGAATCGCACGACGAAGCTCCCGATGGCGCGTACCCAGACACGCACGTCGGTTGACACGACGACCCGTGCGCGAGCGATGCCGGGCAGTCGCCGCTTGCGCCGTGTACAGGTGCCGTCTGTGCGTCACAGGCGCAATGCGTATCCGACCCCCTGGGGTCGTCCCCTTCGGAGTTTGTGCCTCCCGCGTGGCATGCCACGCACGCGTTGCTCTGCACGCGATAGTTTTCTTTGCACACGCACACGCCCGAGGACCCGATTGTTACGCAAAGTCTGTCCGTGAAACACCGCCGGTTGTCGTACTGCGTGGGCATCGTGCTGCAGTCCCTTTGAGAGTACGATTGAGGCGCCTGCGGCAACGTCGCCCCGTTGTTGCAGTTCCGGCTGCACCCCGAGCCGCACGACGATTCGCAAACCGTAGATTCGCAACTCGCCAGGGCGTGTTGACTCGCCGTCGTGGACGTGCAACCGGTGAGGCCATCCGCGGACCACCCGCTGTGGCAGGTCACCGGGCAGCAACCGCAACTGGGACACGTGACGTGGTCGTATTCCACGCAAACCCCAGCCACGACGGAAAACATCCACGCAGACAGAGGGAGCGAGACGAACGCGAACGGAAACTCGCGACGCCGAAACCAGCCGCGCGAGTTTCCGGGGGTCCGCATCGGGACCGCGGGAGTGTTTTGACCGGTAACGCGACGACCGCACAAACCAACCCACACGCCGCGAGCGACGCCGCCGCCCAGTAGGCGGTGGTGTCGCCCGCGCGGACAGGACACGCGCGCGGTATCCGACGACATGTGAAGAGTAACAACGCAAAAAAAATATAGGAAGAGAATCAGCAAAATCTGAGCGGATTCTCAAAATCTTCCGGTACAAATCTAAATACAGTGCGCGTCGCCCTCCTCCTCCGGCTTCTTTTTCAGCGCCACGGACAATGCGTGGTACTCTCCCGTCAGCATTTGCTGGTACGGCACCAAGTCCCCCGGGGTTCCGTCCATGATCTGCGAATCCGTGAAGTACGAATCGGGTCCTTTTTCCTCGGTTTCCTCCGTTTCGCCGCCGGCCACGGAGGAAAGTTTTCTCGAGTTTTTCAAAAGCGCCAGGCGGATTTTCGCCTGCGCCGCGTTGACGTGCGCGATGGCGCGACTCGTCTTGGCGTGTTCCAGCGCCTCACCCGCGTCCACCAACGCCTCCCCCGCGTTCTCCGCGTCCGCTTGGAACTTGTTCTTCAACACACGGAAAACACTTTTCGCGAGGTTGGCTTGTAACCGCCCGCTGCGCTCCGTGTTTCGCTCGCGCGTGGTCGCGTCGAGCAGGGTGCTTTTTTCGGTAAGCCTCGTGTTCATCTCCGCCGTGGACGTCTCAAGCGCGCGTGTCCTTTCCTGTGACGTGTCCAGGAGGGACTTGGTTTTCACCAGCTCCGCGGCGGTTGTGACGAGCTCCTCGGCGGTTTTGGTGAAGTCTTGTTTCGTGATGTCGAGCTCCTCCTCCGCCGCGACGAGTTGCGCTTCCGTTTCGTTCAGGCGCTTGATCGTGGTCACAAGCATCGCGACCGCGCCGTTCGCCTTGTCCATCGCGACGCGCGACACCGCGCTAACCTCCCCGGTCCACTTTTGCAACGCCAGCTCGGTGGTGGTTAACGTGGCGACCTTGGTTTCCGTGAAGGTTGCGATTTCGTTTTCGAGTTCCGAAAATTTAGCGTCGAACGTACTCAGCGCGCCGTCCACGCTACTCGCGAGCGTTTCGAGCAACGCAAACGGACGCTCCGACTTCGTATCAAGCGTCGCAATCGTCGCGACCGTCATTTCGCGCAGCGACTTGGTCTTCGCAAGCGCCACTGCCTTCGCCGCGGTTTCCGCGGCAAGCGCGCCACCGAGCCGCGTCACCTCCGCCTCCGCCGCAGCGATGAGCGCGCCGAGCTCGCCGACCCGGGCCTCCAGCGTCGCAACGGTTTCTCGCGAATGCGCCAGATCGTTCGCGAGAACCGCCTTTTCGTCCGCTAACACGAGTACCTTTTTAGTGTAAGAAAGTGTCAGTCGTGTATGGGCAAACAGTCGGCGGGATTTGGGAAATGCAATTACGTACCTTCTTCTCAAGCTCCAGCGCGAACGTCTCGGCTTTCTTCGCAACTCGCAACGCGGACCGCCGCTCCTTGTCCGCCCGCTCCATGTCTGTCACCAGTTGTTTACACCTATCAACAGCCTTGGTTCGCGTCTGCTTCGCCTCCCCGAGCTCGCGCTCCGCGAGTTCCGCGCGGCCCTTGGCCAGCTTGAGCTGCACCCGGACGTCCTCGCCTTCCAGCAAGTTAACCTTTTGCTTGAGTTGGTGTAGTTCGGTTTTGGCGAGGGTTAACTCTTTTTCTAAACCGGAAACGTTTTCGCGCAAACCGGACGCGCTGTTCTCCGCGACCGCGCATTTCTCGACCGCGACGGACGCCTCGTGCTTCGCCGTCTTCGCCACCCTCACGGAGACGTCCTGCCGGTCCTCCGCTTCACGCGCGCGTAACAGCGCGACGTGTAGCTCGTCGTGCGCGCCGCTTCGCTTTTCCCGCAAAAAAGCGACGTCCGCTTTCAAAACGGACGTGACCTTCTTCGCGTCTCGCTCGCCCGCCAACGCGGCGTCGCGCTGCAGTACGGTATCCGCAAGCGCCTTGTGAGGTGCGATCAAATCAAACGCGTTTTTTTCAAGCGCCGCTGCTAATTCCGCCTTCGCGGCTTTCGCGGCGTCCAGGGCGTCCGCCGAGAGTCGTTTCTCTGATTCACACGAAGCCACTTTCGCCGCGTCCAGCTCACCCAACACCCGTTGTAACGTCACGGAAGTCGTCGCGAGCTCGAGTTGGAACGCGTCGCCTCGCGCGGACGCCGCTAGCAACAACCTCTCCGCGTTCTCCGCTCGCGCGCGCTGTGTTTCCGCCTCGCGAACGCTCGGCCGAAGCGCGTCCGCCTCCACCTGCGCTTCAAGCGCTTCCTCCTCCAACGATAAAAGCGCCTGTTTCGTGGTTTCCAGGTCACTGGTTAACACCTCCACCGCGTTTCGCGCGTCGCGAAGCGCGGGCGCAAGCGCCTTTGCTTGGACGACTCGCGACGGGAAACTCTCACCGCACGCGCCTTCCCACGCGGACGCGTAGAGGTGCCACAGGTGCCCGAGAAGCTCGCCCCGCGCGTTTGCGTCGTCGCCGCCATGCCCCATCTCCTGAAGCGCGTCGCGGGCTTCGCCGAGTGACGCGACGGAAACCCGGGCGTATTTATACACCGCTTTGTACAGACGCACCGCGTCGTTCGGGGCCACGCCCATCCCTTCCAAACGCAGCGGGTCCAAAGAGGCTAAACTCTCCGCCACCACGGAAGCGGCGCAAACGCCCTCCACCACGCCTTTGAGTTGCGCGTGCGCCATCACCGCGGTGGTCCGGCGGTCGACGTTCGTTTCCGTCGCCGCGGCGACGCGCGAGCGCGGTAACGTCGTCAGGAACGGCTTCCCGGTGGCTCCCTGCTCGTCCTTGAAACTCACGTTCAAACTACCCGCCAAATCCGGGTTGTCGTAGTAAAACTTGCGCAGGGACGAGCCAGCCTACGTGAATGAAGAATGAAAAAGAACGGGGGAGGCGAGACGGTGAGTTGCGAACACGGGTGTTGGGACGTCCGGACGGGGCGGGACGCGGTGATACGCGGCCGCCGTACGGTACACGAACACCGCGGAAGGGTTCCCGTAGGACGTTCAACCTGTGTTGCGAGGGTTGCCTTCGCCACGTCGGGGGTACGAGATTATCCCTCGATTCTCGCGGGATTCAACCCCCAAACCAAAAAACGTGACTCCGTCACCGTGGTGACGCGTCCGTACCTCAGACAACCGAGACGCGCGTTCGTCTTCCGTCATTTTGCACGAGTCATCCGTCACGCTGACGCTCCGACCGACGCGCGGGCCCGTCGTCATCGTGACGGGCGAACGCGAGTGAACTCGGGCGAGGCCGCGGCGGCTAAATTGGGATTCTCGTTGCCGGCAGAGACTTTTATCAACACGAATCGTGGCGGGATTTGCTTGTGACGACCGAGAAATTTCCAGGTTCAGTTGAAAGGTAAACCGCACCGCGGTTTCAGTTGGAACTGGAGTTTGATCGGGCAGGTCCGCACGACAAATCGACTGCGACGGACACGACTACAGGGCGATATCGTTCATCATCACGACTCCTCGTGCTGACCAGCACCGCAGCACGCGTGCACGTCGACAAACCAAAAAGCAAAGTGAGAAAAATCGCCGAGAAAGTCCGGTTCAATCATCGACATTCTAATTTTGCTAATTTCGACGCCCGCGCGTCCGCGCTACAGCCCCGCTTTGACGAGCCCGTTCAGGGTGACGATCCCTAACAGTTTTTTACCCACCGCGTCACTAACCACAGGCAGAAACGAAACCGACTTCCCACCAGCCGGGGTCATCGCGCGCAACGAATCCGCCGCTTTCGCGTCGACGCACGTGATTCTCGGATTTGTCGTCATCACTTCACGCATGGTTCGTCGCAAACACCCCCCTCCCTCGTCCCCCAACCGCCGACGCAGATCCCCGTCCGTGAACGTCCCCAAAAGCGTGCCGTTGCCGCTGTCGACCACCAATACGCACCCGAACCCGCCCCTTGACAACGAAACCAACGCGTCGACTAACTTTTCGTGTGGGCCGCAGGTCGGGACGGTTCGTTTCGTGTTTTTGCGACCGTCCGCGTTGACTCCTTCTCCAGTTCTAACTCCCCCTTCCGTGTGCCTCGCGCCTCCTCCATCGCCATCACCAGCGTGATGCCCTATCATCACATCTCGCACGCCAAGCAACAGCCGTTTCCCCTCGCGTCCCGCGGGGTGGTTCACGCTGAACTGCGCTCGGGTTAAATTTCTAGCCCGCATCACGGCCACGGCGCACGTATCGCCGAAAATCATCTGAATCGCGGTTGAGGTGACCGGCGCGAGGTCGAACGGACACAGCTCGCGTTCCAGGGGGAGCAGCACGTGCGTGTCCGCGACTTTCGCCAGCGCGCCTTGTTTGTTGGACGACACCCCCATGATTCGCGCGCCTTTCGCCCGCGCGTACGGCACTAACCGCAAAAGTTCCTCGGACGAACCCGATTTCGAAAACAGCACGAGGAGGTCGTCGGCGTGTACCACGCCGATGTCGCCTCGCAGCGCGTCGCTGGGGTCCAGCCACGCGGACTTCACCCCACCGCTGACCAACGTGGCGCTGACTTTCTGCGCGATGAACCCGCTCTTGCCAACGCCGCTGAAGTAAACCGTGCCGTCGCAATCCGCAACCTCTTGGCAAAAGTTTCGCAACGATCCGTACTCCACATCCTGAAAGAACTGCTCCAGGTACAAACGCTGGAGCTCGAACAAACGCGCCAGGTCCGCGGCGCACGCGGACCGGGGACCCGCCGCGGACATGACGCGCGCGCGACGGGAGTGATGTGATGGTGGTTTTTACTTGTGTCGGGTGATTAATTTTTCGAACCAGCCATCTGGTAACCTGGATAGGCCTTCGGAGCTTCGGTCGCGTCGCGTCCCTCAGTTCACCCGGCACGTGCGTTTCGCCGGGTCGTGGGACGACACAACAGCGACACCACGTCATGGCCTCGCCGTTCCCACGCCACGGGGTCCCAGGCCCCCCCCTCGGCGGGAACGCGGGCGCGTCGTGTCGCGCACGCCGCGCGTCGTCATCAAAGTCGGGTGTGTCGCGTCGTTCGCAACAGGGCACCCCCACGCGGTCCTTTTCCCGAGTTGTCGTCCTCGCGGGCGGCGCCACGGCGTCTGTGATGTGCGCGGCAGGCGTGGCGCACGCGGAGTACGTCAAACCCAGCGGGCGGGGCCTGGAGGACACCTTGGTTGATGACGAAATGGGTGGCGAAGATGGGGTAAAGGCCAAGATGTCCAAAACCGTGGCGTTTTACGACCTGGACCACACCATAATCGACACCAACTCGAACAAGCACTGGATCACGACCGAGATCAAAAACGGCAGAGTGACTTTTAAGCTAATCGTAACCGCGGTTTACTGGTTCGCGAAGTACGCCATGGGCAACGGCGAGGGCGCGGAGGTGGCGGGCGCGGAGGCGGCCATGGCGTACGCCGGGAAATCGAGCGCCGATTTAAAAAAAGAAGTCGTGGCCGTTTTCGACGCGCACTTGAAACACAGAATGCGCCCGGGGTGCGGGCCTTCGATGGCGACGCACAGACAGCGAAACGAGCGAATCGTCATATGCACCTCGAGTTGGCAATACGCGGCACAGTACGCCGCGGAGTTGTTCGGGTGCGAGACTGATTCTGACAATGTTTTATCATCAGTGATGGAGGAGAAAAACGGCAAACTCACCGGCGCCATCGCGGAAATAGCGTACGGCGACGGGAAGTATTTAGTCACGAAAAAGTGGTGCGACAAAAACGGAATTGACCTGAACGACTGCTACTTCTATAGCGACTCCATGTCGGACGTGAAGCTGCTTGAGATGGTGGGACACCCGGTGGTGGTGAACCCGGATCCGCGGCTGCGGAAGCGGGCGGAGGAGAGGGGGTGGCCGATCGAAGACTGGGGCGCCGCGCCCGAGAAACAAGCCAACCTCTCAAAGAAGAAGGGGATGCGGTTCTTTTGACGGTTTCTTGAGACTATTATCATCTTAACAGTCAAGGAGTGAGGTAATGAGGCTCAGAGCTAGTCAGGTAGTGGCTCTGCACTACGTCAGGTGGCCGGTGCGCGGGCGTTCTTATTTCACGTCCGGCTTTTCGCAATCTTACGTCCCCTCAAGACTCTCCCCTTTCGGGCGACTCGGACTCGCAGAACAGGTGTGAGGTGTCCATCGGGTGCTTGGAGCAAGCACCTTGCTCACCGGCAGCAAGGACGTGCCTTCGTTCCCCGCCCGCACCGAAAACGTCGTTGTGGTTGGTCCGTGTGTAGTTCGCGTCGTTGAAGTGGTTCGCCCACGGCGTCTCCGAGCTGGCGTGTTTGTGCCCCGGCGCGTGCTTCGCGCCTCCCGAGGCGCTGGTCGGTTCGTCGGTACCGACGAAACGCAGCCCTACGAAATTTTCACTGCGTTGGTGCAAGTAAGGTCCTCTTTTACGGGAAACCCCCTCTAATGACAACATCGACCCTAACCCCGTGGTGGTGCGGTGGCCGTACCGAACCGGCCCCGTGGTCGGCCCCAAAGCGCCATCCAAACTTTGCAGCTGGGTATCACCAGACGTTCTCGTCGCCCCCCCCCGCCTGCGGTAATGACGCACGCCTCCCTTTCCGAAGTTCGAGTAACACCCCGGTCGTACCGGGTCTTCCGCGAGACCTCGCGGGTGCCCGAAATCGACGGGGGGGACCGTTTTTGAGCGCTGGGGAACCACGCCCTGTCCGTCGAAGTCGACGTCGTACGAGGTCGCATCCATGCCGCCCTTGACCGCGTATTTCGAAGCGATGGCGGGTTTACCAACCCCATCCAGGCCGCCCATCCGCCCGGCCGTGGCGGCGCTCGTGCGGCGCCGTCTCCGGGCCCGGCTGAATGAAGCTCACGCGCGCGTCCATCGTGTTCTCCTGGTCCAACGACGACGCTTTTCCGTGGACGTGGGGAGTCTGGGAGACGAAACGGCGAGAGCCACTTTTGGAGTTGACGCAGTCAGAACGATTATGGGTCTGTCACGTTCTTGGAACGAGACGACAACGGGGCCCCCGCGCGGGCGCGACCATTCACGGTAGCGCCGTCGCGAGTCAATTCCCTGGATCGGCGGGTGTCACACGTGTACGTGTGATGCTGCGGCCCAAGGGCGGTTTGGTTCGTTCGACACCCGGACCCACAAGCGTTGCTTCGCGGCCTCGGGGTGGCGAACGCACGATGGATGGGTGTCCCCCCGAGTGCAAAGGGTCCACCGCGAAGGCGCTGGTGAACCTCGGCGTGTTCGCATCCGTGGCTACCGCGGTGGACGCCTTGGACGCGCAAATCGTAGAGGCGCACCAAAAGCTGGACCAGAACGGCAAACGCAAGCGCGGCCTTTCCGAAACAGAGGCGGGCATCCGCGGAGTTTGGTGGCACCTGAAAGCCGTGTCCCTCGCGGTGCATCACGCGGGGTGGCACTTCAAGAAAGTCTTCACGCAACGCGGGCACGCGAAAAGGGTGGATCTGAGGGAGGAGCTTATGCGGGGCGCGTACCTTGTGATCGGCGTGCGCGAACCGGACGATTTGGAGAAGTGGGCGTACACCGTGGGGGTGAGTGGGGGACGCGTCAAACGAGTCAACCGAAGTGACCTAGAACCCATCGCGAATCTTTGCCTCGACGAAAACAACCGCCCCGACCCGCGAAGAAGCACGTTCATGTGCGACATCAAGGACGTGTACCGTTTGGACAAATGTTCCAACCCGGAGGCGCAGAAACGGGGGGAGTGTCGGGGCGAGTGCGTGATGAACCCGAGCGTACACACAAACCAAAATACGCACTTGCGAACGACGAGCGCGCAATCCACGGGCGGAAGCGTTGGGAGCGGCGGCGGTCGGTTAAACGCGGGTGGTAACACTCATTCGGGCTTGGAAACCGCGGTCAGCGGCTGTTCAGGTCTCGGCGACAGCACGGACGAGGACGAGGATGGGCGGTAGGTCAGGAATGTGCCAACAATAACAGCGCGCGAGGAGCTGTCGCACGGGCGTTTTTAACGAGTGTTGAAAATTTCGTTTTAGTATACTGAGTATTTTCTAAACGCCCCGCAATCGATCCGAGGACCCACTCGCTGCTGCGCCTCCCGCGTTCGCCAGGCGCCATGTCCCACGGTGCGCTTGCGTGGCGCGTGTGTGTGGTTCGTGCTGTGTCGTCCGCGACCGCGACGACGTCGGTTTCTGCGGGCGTGGGGAGACGCGGCGTGAAGTTGTGTGGACGAGTCGTCGGCGGCAGTAATCGGCGCATCGCCGCGTCATCATCTGTTGACGAAGAGCGCGTCACGAGCACGGACAACGCCACTGTGAAACACTTCGCCAAGCTCGTGAAGAGCAGAACGTGTCGTGACGAGTTCGGGTCGGTTGTTGTGTGCGGTGCTGGTTTGCTTGCTGAGATTTACGCAACCGGAGCCGGCGGCGTCCCGGATGCGAAGGTCGTGTTTCTCGGCGACGACGCGGCCGGGCTGCCGAATGGGATGCGCGCGCTACGAGTGGTCCGCGCCCCAGCGCACGTCTTGAGGAAAGCCTCCGGGCTGCTGAACACGGACACTGTGGATGTCGTCGCGGAGCTCGCGACGCCGCCGATTGAGGGAATCGGGGCGTGGGGAAGCGTCGCGTTGACCGCGACCCGGATCCTAGCCCTGGATGGCATCCAGGACCCGGGAAATTTAGGCACCCTGACGCGCACGGCGCTGGCGCTGGGGTGGGACGCCGTAGCGCTGCTGCCCGGGACGTGCGACCCGTTCAATGATAAGGTAGGTGCTGGTTCGATTCCCGCCGTCTGCGTTTTTTCTTTGGCACCTATCTGTTCTTCCCTCAATCCTTCTGTTTACTTCGCGCGGCGGCAATCACCCCGCCCCGTCTCCGAAGCGTTCTGACCTTTTTCCAAAAACGTAAAAACGTCTCGTCCCAAGGCGCTGCGCGCGGCTCGCGGCGGCGTGTTCCGGCTTCCTATCGCGCGTCTTTCCTGGGACGAGCTCGGTGAGTTTACGTCATCAAGGGGGATGGTGCGGTACTGCGCCGAGCCGTATGCGTCTGGGGCGGTCGGGGCGGACGTGGCGGTGCACGACGCCGGGAAAAGAGGCGTTTGTTTGGTGCTGGGAAGCGAGGGAAAAGGGTTGTCCGACACCGCGCTTCGTTTGTGCAAACCGGTTTCCATACCCATGCCGGGCGAGATGGAGAGCCTGAACGTGGCGGTCGCGGGGGGCATTCTGATGTATCTTATGAGGAAGTGCTGAGGTTTTTGTTGTGTGTTTCTTGTTACAACTTGTTCTATCTTGTTACATCTTCGAGGTCGTCTAAAATCAATCCAATCTTCTTAAAGTTGGTCGTCTAATACTCCGTCTCGAGCCTACGTCCGGTCGATGCGAATCATGTGCTCCAGTGGCATCACTACCACCGGAGGCTCCAAAACCTCCACGACTTGTACGAAATCGTGTGCCGTACCTAAAATCTTGTCCACCACGTTGGGGGTTTCTTGTACCGCGACCGTGTTCGAGGAGACCGCCGTCGCGGTCGAGGAACGGACGGAACGCTCACGCTCGCGTCGTTGAAGCGAATCAGTCGTAAGTTTGGTTCGAAGCAACCGACCCGCGATGGTCGCGGCGAGTAAGGTTCCGTACGCCGCGCCACACGCCGTGACACCCTTGCGACCAAAGTTGAGTAAAACACGCATCGACGACGCGCGTCGTCGTGCTCTTTGCGTATTGTGCACGTCACCAGGTAACGCTTGCGAAACATCGCACGAGTCCGCGTCGTCGCCGTCGGCGTTGAATAACTTCCGCCGGCGGCTCTTCACCGACGAGTCGGGAGTCCCGGGTTCGCTGCTCGTTTTTTCTTTTGCTTTCTTCACCCTCCTCGCCCGTTTCCCCCGTTTCTTCCGGAACATCAACCCTCTCACCACCCCAGCCCCGGCGCCCCCGACCACCTTGAAACCGCCGATGACGACCCCAAACAAGGTGTCCACCAAAACGCGTTCCGCCGCCCTTCTCCGCGGGCTTCGCGTTTTTTCGCAGTTGCGCCGCACCTCGCGCTTCGCGAACCGCACCAATGACACGACTTGCTCTTCGTCCACGACGGAGTCGTAGGCACGCGCGAGCTGCGATGGCGTGACGCCGTTTGCGTCGCGCTTCGAGTAGGATTCGGGGAACAGTCGTAGCAACGACTGAATCGTCGCGGGCGGCGCGAAAACCCGCAGCGCGACGTGCAGCGGCAAGTCGCCGAATTTGTCCTTCACGAAGGCGCCGCCGGGGTCTATTCGCAACAGCTGCGCGATCAACTCGGCATCAGCCTCAGCGGCCAAAGCGCAGTGCAGCGGCAGCTCGTCGTCCTCCTCCGCCGTGCGCGCGGACCGCACGGACCAGGGGGGGGAGACCATTTGCTCGGCATCATTAGAAACAGGTTGCAAGTGCGGAGACGTGGGGGACAAAATTCCAGCACGTACAGGCGCCGCGCTTGTCGCCGAGGCTGGCGAAAAGATGGCGCCCCGCGACGGCGACGGCGAATTCGTTCGCGCCGCGGCCGCCGCTTTCGGCGACGCCGGCGCCGCGCCAGGCGGCGTTCCTGGTGCGTCCGTTATTTCGGACGCGGTCGCCGTGACGGCATGGGCGTTCGCGAGACGCGCACGGACCCTAGACGCGGCGTCGGAAGCTTCCCTTTGGCGAGCTTTGAGGTCGTCGACGGCTTTGGCTTCATCCGCTTTCCGGGCGTTGGCTTCGTCGGCGTCGGTGATGGCTTGTAACTCTTGTACCTCGGCGCGTTTTTTTAAAGTCGCCGCCTCCGCCTCGGCGCGCGCCGCGCCTTCCGCGGCTTCCGCCACCGCACGCGCCTTGGCTTC
>Ga0222645_100651_pt1 | contig 18457 bp, 16 predicted proteins | sample AntAcemetagen292_FD_179881 | JGI IMG/M metagenome (GOLD analysis project Ga0222645, IMG submission 179881) | Saline water microbial communities from Ace Lake, Antarctica - #292 | ecosystem: Environmental > Aquatic > Non-marine Saline and Alkaline > Saline | place: Antarctica: Ace Lake | collected...
CCATAGACTTCATTCGTATTTGGATTATCAAAGTCCTAATAACTTTGAACAACAAAATAATGAATTACAAAAAGTAGCTTAACTAAGGTGGTCGTATTAGGTTGACCAGGTCATGTCAGTGTGGTTAATATGGCATTGTCAAACCACTTATTTTTAACACCCAATTCCCATTGTTCACTTTTTTCAGGTTTTAGCCTACCGGTTGCATCGTCATCGAAATCACCGTCTAATATTGAAGAAAGTGATTGTGGATTAAAGCCACTGCTTTTTGAAACAAACACAGACATGTCCTGATTGGGTTTATAAACCGCACCAAAGCGTGGCGAGATGTCTGAGTCAGAGTAGCCTAGGTTGTTGCTATTATCTTGTTCTTCAAAACGGTCGTAACGCATGCCAACGATAGCTTGCCATTGCTCACTTAACGCAACCTGATCTTGTATGTAGAGCCCTGCCCGCTTGTTACCTGACTCTCTCAAAGGAAATTCTCTAACAAGATAAGTAGAGGTGTCTGCACCATACACGGGATTGATAATATCTATATTAGGGATAAGCGATGGCGCTCCACGGCCCCCAATAGATAAAAACTCCGCATCATTTATAAAATAATCAGCGCCCACCAGCAGGGTATGTTGCATATCCGCTATAGATGTTGAGTAAACAAAATCAGTGGTCACACTATATTCATCGTTAGCGCGATATTGGTTGCGGAACTCTCTTACCATAGTACGGCCATCTTCTAATAGCCCTCTGTTCTCATGATAGTTTTGAGTCCGTTCGTTAGTCAGGTAGCGCAGTACTGTGGTATTGGATAAATTTTCGCTAATATCAGTATTGATTATCGTTTGCAATACATCTGCTCTTACCCGCTGAAAGTCAGTTTTTTCATTTGGGCTATAGCTAATATCAGTTAGAAAATTACCGTTGTCATCTACTGGCACACCTCTCAATCGGTGCCCTCCAAGATCCTGATCGATAAAGTCATACTGGAATATAATTTCACTATCTTCAGTAGGCAGCCAAGTCACGCCTAATGAGAACAATGAATTTGTTTCATCGGTATTATTTCTAAAAGGTTTGACGTTTTGATGGAAACCACCTACCCGGTATGCCAATGTTTCACTCTCATTCACTGTGCCTGTGAAATCAGCAAACACGCCCTTAAGGTCATAGCTTCCAGCAAATACTGCGACTTCTCGCTGTGTTTCAAACTTAGGTTTTTTGGTCACATAATTTAATAAGCCACCTGGTTGGCCACCGCCGTACAGCATGCCTGAAGGACCCTTCCATACTTCAATTCGTTCTATATTAAATAGCTGCGGTATGGAAAAACCGCCGTATGGATCACCTTGAACACCATCATAACGCACTTGGTCTTGGCGAAACCCTCTGGCATTGACACCAGAGTAAGAAAACTGTGTCATGCCCGAAATAGAGCGATAAACATCACTGGTTTGACGCGCTGCTTGGTCTTCAAGTAATTCTTGGGTTAGCACCTGTAATGATTGAGGCAGATCCATATAATCGGTAAGCGTTTTAGTGGCCATTGCGGATTCTTGAAAGAAATAAAACTGCGTGGCGCGTCCCTTAACTTCTATTACCTCAATTGGCTTACTCTCCTTACTCTCCTTACTCGCCACAGGTACCTCACTTATCTCACCTGCCTCACTCACCCCACCTACTTTACCTACTTTACCTACTTCACCTACCTCATTCACGCTTTGCTGCGCTGCAATACTGCTGCTGAAACCTAACGCTAAAAGCGCTAATGAAATTTTATTTTTTGTCATATTGTGTTCCAATTTTTTTATCTTAAATACGCACGAATTAATTTGAGGTGGAAATGTTAGGATAGATAACTTATTATTGCAAATAATAATCATTATCATTAGCATAAATAGAAGGTGGGTCATTTGAATAGGGCAAAATGGTTCAATGTTCACAGCTGGGTCGGCGTTCAGCTATCAATATTGCTATGTTTTGTATTGATTACCGGCACGCTCGCAACGGTGTCACACGAAATAGACTGGGCTACAAATAAAGCGATGCGTGTTGCCCCAAATTCAGTCACAAAAATGAACTGGCAAGTCGTATATGTTAGCGCCACAAAGCAGTCTCAAACACAGCACTTTTCAGGTATTAACCAACCATTAGAAAATTGGTTTGCAGCTGAAGTAGTCGCATATGATGTAGATAAGCAGCGATACAGAATGTTTTTTCATCCAACAACTGGAGAGTATTTAGGCGAAGGCCGCTGGTACAACTGGCAGCGTTTTTTCAGAATGACCCATCGTCATTTGATGTTACCCGTAAAGTACGGCGTTCCCATTATTAGTATTTGTGCATTCCTTTTGTTGACCTCACTTATTACCAGTTTTGTGGTGTATCGACACTGGTGGAAAGGATTTCTACGTTGGCCTAGAAGGCAACATAGAAAGCTCTTTTGGAGCGACATGCATAGATTGTTAGGGGCATGGAATATCTGGTTCATACTGGTTGTCAGTATTACGGGGATTTGGTATTTGTTAGAGGTTTTGGGCGTTAGAGCGAGCTATCCAGACAGAGGACAAGTAGTGTCTCAGCAAGCAAAAGATAATCGTGTGATGCCATCACCGGAGATTTTTTTAAAAGCAATGAAAACGGCCGAAATTGAATTTCCTGACTTGGACATCAAAACTGTGCGATTTCCATCTAGGAAAAACGCTCCAATGATTTTTCAGGGACAATCTAGTGCAATACTGGTTAGGGACAGAGCCAATTTAATCTCGTTCGATCCTATGACTGGCAAGTTTTTAACAAAATTTAGAGGCGAGCAGCTAAATGCAACCGCACGCATAACAGAGGCGGTTGATCCATTACATTTCGGTACCTTTGCAGGGTTACCGAGCAGAATTGTATACTTCATATTTGGCTTTTTACTGAGTACGTTAGCGGTCAGCGGCACTTACATGTTCGCAATGAAAACGTCTCGAATAAGCCACAGACAAGTTTTTTCACAACGAAAAGTATGGAAAAGTGCGCTTTCAAAAATGGGTTTTGGAAAATGGTTTTCTTATGTTTTGATAGCTATATGTTTGCTGATTGCACTCGGGTTATTTACTGGACTTATCACCCAATGACCAGTGCGGAAAATATCGGGGTCAGATCAACGTTAAATCAAGTAATGAATAATTCAATTTTTTAATTCAACTTCTTCACGTATGAATTTGTCTGAAAAGTTACTTTTATGTATTTTATTTTTAGTTATATGCTGCGTAATTGTCACTTATAATTATCACTAGCTCATTCGGACTACAAAGTCTGGTTGAAGAGACGAATACGAAGTGTTCATGTGAAGTGTTTCATCTAGGTTATGGGAATCGCTTACACCATGCTTACACCATATCAGTGTTGATAATATGCCTGGTTTCGAAAGTAATATGCACGAAGGTGTGTGGCTAACTGGCTTTAGTTATGTATTTAAATTACCAATGCTTGGCAGCATATTAAGTACGTAAACGTGACTACCCAATGATTTAACCTTTGAAAAAAAAGCGACTATTAATAAATTTAATTCTGCCTATTTTAGATTTTAGATTTTAGATTTTAGATTTTAGATTTTAGATTTTAGATTTTAGATTTTCTAGCTGGCGCTCACAAAATTTCGCTATCTTCAAATACACTTATTTAAAATAAATCGAATAACTTAAGTTAGTAAAACACATGGGTGCTTGACCATTAGGAAGAATGCTTATTTGCCTTGTTCTACAGGCTGTTGCGCACTAAAAAATAATCTTCTGATTGTAGTGTAAAGTCCACATAAATATGGCCCAATAGTGTAATAAAAATAAGAGATTGTGCTTTAATGCATCGAGTAGCACTCATTACAAAACATCAAAAGGCACGTTGGATAGCTCCATATTTGGCTCCTCTAGGTTACGAGGTGTTTGAATCAAGTTTATTTGATACCGACACCCTAGGTACGTTTTCTGGTGAAGTTGAACGCACCTTATCGCCCATGGATGCGGCATTAACTAAAGCAAAAAAAGCTTGTGAACTCACAGGAACAGATTGGGGTTTAGGAAGCGAAGGTAGTTTTGGCGGTGGACCTGCTCCGGGTATGATCAATTGGAATGATGAATTACTGTGTTTGTATCAAGCGTCAACTGGTATCACTGTTTATGCCCGTGCAGCGGGTCCAACATCTGTACAAGAATTAACTATGGATGATGGAGTACCAAAAAAAGTACCATTAAGACAAAAACTACTATTACTTCCTAAGCAACGTTGGATTTTACGAACTGAGCAGCATATTCAAAAAGGGCTTTCTGCTGAGCAGTTATTAACTTGTCTAGAGCCATTGGTATCTTCTACTCAAAAATTAACAATCGAACCTGACTTGCGTGCCATGAACTGTCCTCAACGGCAACAAATGATCACAAAGGCAGCTGAAGATTTAGTTCGGCGGTTATCAGAAACCTGCCCACAGTGTCAGGCATTTAACTTTGTTATCAAAGAAAAGCAGTCTGGATTACCGTGCACTCTTTGTACCTTGCCCACAGAACAGGCAAAGGCATGGACTCGGGTCTGTGATACTTGTAACTACCGTAATGATGAAGTGGTGCAACAAAAAGGCGCCGACCCAACCCACTGCCAATTTTGTAATCCTTGAGTAAATAACATGAGTAAAAATTATCATACGTCACTATTGAACGGTGAAAATAGTGTGTCACAAGCTGTAAGCCTGTTACAAAAAGGCGAATGCGTGGCTTTGCCAACAGAAACCGTTTATGGCCTTGCCGCTGATGCGTCAAATATCATTGCAATCAATAAAATTTTTGAAGCTAAAGGACGACCTAAAAATCATCCATTAATAGTGCACATACCAGACGTATCGCACCTCGAAAATTGGGCAAAGGCGATCCCTAGTACCGCTTATGACTTAGCCAAACTGTTTTGGCCCGGGCCACTGTCGCTACTACTCAAAAAAGCAGATCACGTACCTGATGAGGTTACCGGTGGATTGGATACCATTGCTTTACGAGTGCCGGCACATCCACTATTTTTAGAGGTACTAACTCAGCTAAATACCGGGCTTGCAGCACCTTCCGCAAACCGATATAAGCAACTAAGCCCGACCATAGCCGAACAAGTTATGCAAGGATTGGATGGCCGCATTGCGGCTGTTTTAGAAGGCGGACCGTGTGAGCATGGATTAGAATCAACTATTCTTGATTTAGTCAGTCAAAAGCCACGAATATTACGGGCTGGCCCTGTGACTCAACAACAACTAGAAACCGCCATGGGTCAAAGTGTCGATATACCAAAAAATCATACCGAACTAGTACCAGGCAATGTTGAAGCACACTACCAGCCAAACACTCCTCTACGCATTTTTTCATCTGAACAGTTGTTGGCAGAAATGGGTGAACTTAGCCAAAAAAATTATCATCTTATCGTATGGTCAGACACGGTGCTCGAACAATGTAAAAAAGCGACTTCACGGGTAGCTACATGGTCTAATCTAAAAAATGACGCAGCTCTCTTTGGACGTGAGTTATATGTGACTTTATATCAAGTTGATCAAACGTGCCCTGAGCAAATTATTGTTGAACAGCCGCCACAATCTGATGCATGGGCCGCCGTCAACGATAGACTGACACGTGCCGCTAGCCGCTAAAAATATGTTACTACTTTCAATTTTCACAATGAATGACTCTGGATCGTGTGGCTAGTTCACATTGAGACTGTGGCGAGTCGATAATCCCCTCTCATCAATAATGTCTGTTTAAAAATTTACACGTCACATTTTATGCGGTTTTAACATCCTTAAATGTGGCACAAAAAGCATTATCAAGATCGGCAATAAGATCATCTGGGTGCTCAAGACCAATCGAAAGGCGTATAAGACCATCGGTCACACTAAACTTTTCACGTAAATCAGCTGACACACCAGAGTGAGTAGTACTACCTGGGTGACAAACCAAGCTCTCACTACCACCAAGACTGACAGCAGATTTAAAAATGGACAAGTTGTTGATCAAGCGAAAAGCGTCCACTTTGGATATATCTAATACAAAAGAAAACGTTGAACTTGGCCCTGAACATTGGCGTTTATAAACCGTTTGATAAGCTTCATCTTTAATAAAATCAGGATGCAGAGTTTTTGCAGAAATGTAAGAATTATCGGCAATCCACTGTGCCACTTTATGACCACTATCGGCAGAGCGTTGCATACGGATGCTCAAGGTTTCGAGTGAACGGGAAATCATCCAGCTGGTATGTGGGTCAAGGTTAAGACCCAAAATTCCACGTGTAGCACGAACTGGACGCAGCATTTCAGCACTACCACAGACCGCGCCAGCTACAAGATCGCTGTGGCCACCCACGTATTTAGTCAGTGAGTACATAGCCATGTCGATGCCTTGAGGTACAGCTTGTTGAAAAACGGGGCCCATAAGAGTGTTATCGCAGACACTAATTGGACGATGGCCAGTTTCTGTCTTGATAATGTCTAACACGCGATTGAGTGCTTCAAAATCGACAAGAGAGTTGGTTGGATTAGCAGGTGATTCGACAAAAACTACAGCGACACGGCCTTTTTTACTCGCATCACGCATAGAAGTGAGCATACCCGCTTCATCTAAACCATCATGAAATTCACCCGTTTGAATATTAAATTCTGGTAAGAATTTACGGATAAGAGTTTCAGTACCGCCATATAAAGGTGCGCTTTGGACAATCACATCACCGGGGCGCAAATAAGCCAGCAGTATAGCGCTGATGGCACCCATGCCACTTGAACAAACCACGGAACGTTCTGAGCCTTCAAAAAGAGACAGGCGGTCTTCGATTATTTCAACGTTGGGATGGTTGAAGCGGCTATAGATAAGGCCACCTACGTTGCCTTCTGGTGCGGGTTTACGACCAGCCATAATATGGAAAGATTCTTCACCCTCTTCTGGGGTTTGATAAGTGAATGTAGAGGTCAAAAAGACAGGCGGTTTGACGGAGCCTTCGGATAATTGTGGATCATACCCATAGGACATCATCATTGTTTCAGGCTTAAGCGCGTGATTTCCAATTTTACTTTTTTTGTAGTTTCCGTCATTAGCCATGGTCTGTTCTTCTCTTTTAAATTTTATTGTTTGGAGTGTGTTATTTGAGGCTTCTTGTTTAGGCTTCTTGTTTAGACTTTTTCTTAACTATTACATCGACTATTACATCAAGTATTATCTTGGGTATTGTTACTTGCGACACTACATTTCATAAATAAAACCAACACAATTATTGAACATCTTGCTAATTTTTTGACTCATCGCATGTGATAGGAATGTATTCTGACAATAAAATCATATTTACAACAGAATACCTTACAAATTGACCTAGCTCGTTAGCGTTAAGCTAACGTTACAATATAAATTCTAGGACATAAAATATTATTGGATACTACTTTGTCCTCGGTACTACTCGGTACTACTCGGTACTACTCGGTACTACTCGGTACTAAGTGTTTTCGAATATATGTTGTACGTCAGCTTCACTTCAATAACGCTTAATAAACATGCCAGATAGTTCTGACAAGATATGCAATCGGCTGCTATATAAATTCAGTTTGTTCTTGTTTAAAACGTATAACCAAGAACATACTTGCTATCACATTTTATATAGTGAAAAAATTTAGGGATAACCTGCTCCAGGCACCGCTACTTTAGTCACTTCAATTTTTCCAGCTCTACTTGCCCCTGCTATCCCTGCGTGAGAACTCTGCGCTGTTAGCATAAATAAGGTTTTCCCGTCCTCTGCGCCCAGCATGCAGGCATAACAATTTTGGCTAGTATTCACTATTTCTAGTACCTCTCCTCCTTCGGCAATAAGAACGCACTCGTGGCCTACTGCGTTTGCGATCCATATATTACCGTCAGCATTCATACAAATTCCATCAGGCACCCGTACCCCAGTAGCGGCCCAAACTCTACGGTTTTTAAGCTCGCCGTTCTCAACGATATCAAACGCGGTTAAACACAGACCTAGGGTTTCGGCAACCACCAACGTTTTACCATCGGGTGAAATAACACAACCATTGGGAAAACTCATACCGCCAATTGCCACACTAACCTCTCCATGTGGTGTGACTTTCACAATATTAGCTTTAGGATGGTCAGCAATCACAGACTCTACACCACGTGCTTGCATCTCTGCGTCAAGATTAAAACCAAAATTACCCACGTAAGCGTTACCTTGTTGATCAACCACCATGTCGTTACATAGATGTTTTGAGTATTGAGATAGATCAGCATGTAACACTAAGTTGTTTTTTTCAGATTCTTTTTTTTCAAATTCCTTTTTTTCAAGTCGCTTTAAGGTGAGTGATTCCATGCATACCACCAACAAACTTCCATCTGGCAGCCAGCCTAAACCCGAAGGCTGTTCATCTAACTGTACTTCCAATCTAGTGTCGCCTTTTAAGTCGACTGATTTGACTGCTTTATCGTAAAAATCACTGTACCAGAGGCGACCATCTTGCCAACGTGGGCTTTCGCCAAAATAAAGTCCGTCAATTAAGGTAGTTGATTGTTTCATTAGCGCTCTTATTTTTTTAATGTGGTAAAGCAAGAGTAAACGATGTCTGCGTTGTCCTCAACTAGTAGCGATTTTGTGGATTTTAGGGTCACTGAGCTGATGGATGGATGGATGGATGTGATAACAAGAAATAACAAGAAGTAATTGTTATCACATCAACATTTAGTTTTATGGTAAAAAAATAGAGTGCTAGAATACGATATTCCGCACATTAACAGAGCAAGTTATGAAATATGTTGTTTTAGCGGTAGTCATTGCATTAGCAATATTCTACTTCACTAAAAATTCAAATAATAAAAAAGCAGCACTAGAAAATATTAAAATAGGTAAAGACTTTTTAGCTACAAATAAAGCAAACGAAGGGGTGTTAACAACAGCTTCTGGCTTGCAATATCAAGTATTACAAAAAGGCGAAGCAACTGAACACCCAACAGCTAATACCACTGTAACAGTGCATTACCACGGCTCATTATTAGACGGCACTGTATTTGATAGCTCAGTAGAGCGTAATAAACCCATTAGTTTTTCTTTAAACCAAGTAATAAAAGGTTGGACAGAAGGAGTTCAATTAATGGTTGTGGGTGACAAATTCAAATTTTTCATTCCATCTGAGTTGGCCTACGGCGACAGAGCAACAGGGAAAATAACGTCAGGCTCTTTACTCATTTTCGAAGTTGAACTTCTAGCAATCCAGTAGTCTAGCCGATGACCATTAATGTGGTGACTAAGGTTTGCTTAGTCACTATTTCATTAGCCATTTGCTCTATCAAAACTTCACTTTATAATTACTTCTTAGCTTTACATTGGTTAATGAATAAATGACTTTATCCAGTCAGTCATCAATATCAAAATCGACCATCTTACTTTTCAAAGGTAATTTAGGCGACAAGTACCTTGAAAAACGCCGCAGTTGGTATATTGAATGGTGGTAACGATTGGGTCACAAATGAAATGACCTGTGTCGCTCAGTGCGTGGTTGACTAAAACGTCACAGTTAATTCAGCACTACCTAAATTTAAATCGCGAATATTGCTTGGCGCTAGGATACAAATATGATTGCTAGGCATGTTTCATGGTATGGCCTGTAAGCGACACATTCTCGCATGGCTGCCACACGGTATTTAGTGAAATGTATGTATGCTGCGATATGGAACTATGCGCTAAGAGCTATCCTAACACGGGGGAAAAGTACTCAAGTTATACGTCTAAAAATTTTATCATTATTTTTTTAAAAGCGTTTTAGACCCTTTATTATTTCAAATAGCTAATGCTCCAGTACGCTTAAATTTCACTCTGCTCTTCAGGTTTTATTTTTTAAGTATACTTGCAATATATTTTAAATTGAGCAGCGCCGTTGACTATAAGATTGTCTTGAGCAACATGATTTTGATAATTTGATGTAAACTCGCAGCTATTGAGATAGTCTAAAAAGAGCTAGTAGCTTAAACAATTTCAGGAAAGAAATGACACGTTTATCTTGGCATAGGCACCTAAGTAAAAAAAGCATAACAACCTTGTTACTTATTATTGCACTAGCAATAGTTTTTTTTTACCGACAGCCTATCGCTATCAAAAGCATACAACACTTCACTAAACCGCACGGTTTATACATTACCTGCCTAGATTTTTCATTGAGTTGGCGACTGGATCTTAACCTTAAGCAGGCATGTATCACTTCTGTTATGGCTACAATATTGATCCGTGATGCTATTTGGCAGCCTTGGTCCAATACTTTAAGCATTGCGCAGATAAAAATTAGACAGCTTGAGCCGCTTGAACAGCTTGAACAGCTTGAACAGCTTTCTACTGATAGTAACGATACCACTGATAACCAAGTTGATGATAAGTCATTCACAAAGCAGCAAAAAAATGGATTTGATTTGCCTGACTCATTACCAAAACTGCATGTTTCAAGTTTAGAAATTGATTCTCATGCACTACTTCAGCCTTTACAGCTAAGTGTAGAAACAGTTTCGAGTAACGGCTTAAACATCAGCGGTGATCTGCATGCATTCATCAAAATTAGCCAGAACATGCTATCTGGTCATGTGACATGGCGCTTAGCAGATCTCACAAAGTGGACACCACAAGCTCAGCGCTTGTTTCAAGACAATAGTCAGTTATTAAAGACACTAGCTTTTGATAAAAGTCCCATCAAAACTAGCTTCAGCTTTGATGGTGAATGGCTTAAGGTAAGTAACAACTTCGACATAATCAGCTATATTGCTGTCTCAAATTGCCCTATTGATGTCACTATCAAAGGAGATGTGTCAGTTGATTTTAACGTTAGTGATTTTAACGCTAGTTTAGATTTAAGCCAGCTCTCCAGTGATGTTTCATTGGTGAATTGCTTATTACTTCAGGACTATTTTGTAAAAGATGAGAGACCACAGCTGGCTTTTATCATTGAACACGAAGTCACTATAAACGAATCGCAAATTGCTCTACCGAAACTACAGATTATCGATCAGCAGCATGCACATCGAAGTGTCGTATTCACCGATGTGAAATATCAAACAGCGGGTGAATTTGAGGTTAATTATAATATTTCACTTAAACAGCCTATTCAAGCAAAACGTATAGCGGCAAAAATGTTTGATTTCCAAGCACAAGGTACGCTTTTAGCAGATTTATCTTCGTTGCCCTCAGAGCTAGCAACTAGTTTAAAAATTATCAATGACGACAACCGAATCGTTATAAATAGCTTTAAAATGGACTCATTATTTATTGGTGATCTCAATAGTCAATTTTCCTTACGTTCTGCTAATAATGAGCAACTTCAACTTAAAGGAACACTTAATAGCTCAGCCATACAAACGGGTGTGATGACCCTTGCAAAAATTAACAGCGCCTTTGCTATTTCAGGACCAAATTTAGATGAGTTGCAACTGAGTATAGATAACCAGTTTTTCCAACTACACAACCCTGATATTGCTGCTATGAAAGTACGAAAAATTTCTAATCATGTAGATTTAAGTATAAAAAAACTTGAAACATTAAGCTTTTCAGGTGGCTCAACTATCAAAAATTCGTCGGTGCAGAACATCGACTTGCTGCCAATTAATATAACACATACAGGTCAGGCGAATTTGGCAAACATGAACCTATCCAGTCAACATAAAATGGTGTTAGAACGTGGTTTTATGGTTGATGTAGAACAGCAGCAAAATTCAATAAAAGTACAAATAGAGCAACAGAATATTGTCAGTTTACAACGAATAATATCGCAATTTGAAAATACCCTGAGACTCAAAGAAGGTGACTTTTCAGTCGATATTGAATTAGCCTTACCTCAAAAGGGTGAGTCGTTAAGCGCAAAAGGTAAAATAAGCCTACAAAACGTCTCCGTAAAATATCAAGACTATATGCTTAACAATATGGCTTACCAAACCCCGCTCATGTTTGATTCAGCTGGACTTCAGTTAGCTAAATCTACTCTACACCTCGATTCCATTGATGTAGGAGTAATGATTGAAAAAATTTCAAGTGACGTCGTTGTACAAAATAATGTACTTCGTTTACAGCAAGTTCAAGGTGAAATCTTCAATGGCCAGTTTTTGCTAGGTGACTTATGGTTAGATGAGCGAGAGCAGCAGTTTACTATCAACATTCAGGACATTGATCTGGCTCAAATTGTGGCACTGCAACAACAACCAGAGATCCGCATTACTGGTAACGTTGATGGCGACATGCCATTTATTATGGGTAAGCAAGGATTAAGGATGGAAGATGGTTTTGTATCAAGTTTAGCGGGTGGGAAATTGACTATAATCAACAGCCCATCCTTTGATTCCATTAAGGAGCAACAGCCTGAATTAGCATTATTAGAAAATATTGATTTCACCCAGCTCAAAAGCAATGTGAAGTTTACTCCAGATGGTTGGGTGTTTTTTGATTTAGCCTTGCAAGGTATCAACCCTGATAAAAAGCAGAGTATTAATTTTAATTATAGCCATCAGGAAAATATATTTTCTTTGTTAGAATCGATAAGATTAGTTAAGTCAGTGGAAAACAAAATAGAACAGAAAGTAGAACAGAAAATAACCCAAGGTAATAAAAAGTGAAAATAACATGTTTAGTGTTTGTAGTGACAGGGTTTTTAAGTGCTTGTACACACACAGTACAGATTGAAACCAAGGAGCCGATTACGATCAATATTAACGTGAAGATTGATCATGAAATTCGAGTGAAAGTTGATAAAGAGCTTGATGATATATTTAGTGACGACAGTAGCTTGTTTTAAGCCAATTAAGGAATAACTTTATGAAAAATATAATATTTAAATCTATTATCGTTGTCAGCTTTCTTTTTAGTAGTACCGTTTTTGCAATCGGCTTAGATGATGCGAAACAACAAGGCCTAATAGGTGAAAGAGACAATGGCTATTTAGGTATAGTCACGATGCAAGAGGTCCGGGACAAAGTACAACCTGATACGCAAATACTAATAGATGATATTAATGCTAAACGTAAAGCGGTCTATGTGAAATTAGCTAAAAAAAACGGCATCACCTTACAGCAAGTAGAAAAGTTAGCAGCTGCAAAAGCTTATGAGAAAACTAATTCTGGCCATTACTTGTGGATAAATAGTAAGTGGACTAAAAAGTAGAATTAGTATTACAGCCCATTATGTAGAGCACAGTCTTGTTTGATTTTTTTTACAGGACTGTGTTTTGGAGAATATAAGAAAGTACGTAGGCGACACGTAGAAGCCACACAAATTTGTTACAGCCTCTCTTTTTTATTATTGCCTTTTGTTACTATTTTTTGTTGCTGTCTCTCTGATTGATTTTAACTATTTTTCTGAATTCAGTGATTGATAAAAATACTCAAACCCTACTTCTGAAACCGAGATGACCACCGCCTAACTCTACGACTAGGAGCCTCAGTAACTGATAAGGCCCCGGGAATTTTATCTACAGAATTTTTGATTTTTTTGTTGTTAACTTTTACTTAAATCAAAATATGCATAGCTCTATATATTACTGCAGCATGACGGCTAATATTGTGATTAATGATAAGTGATAAGTGAATATCAGATGTATTGAGTCCAGCTGAGCGGTAAGCCAGCACTTGTAGCCTCAAAGGTAAGCTCAGTGGTGAATACGCTCTAGACAATATATGTGAGCGACTAAATGACATTGATACTCCAGAACATTATTAGGCTGGTTTATCACGCTACGGTTCATGCTTTAAGGCACAAGCTTTACAAATACAGGCTTTATTTTTATCTACATCAAGTACTTGGCTCAATAAACTGTCTGAAAACGTGATTGAGCTATGCGTACACCAACAGGCTTCAGTGTTGCTATTTGATAATAAATTACCACAAGAATTGTTACGTGCACATAGCGGACAATGACTTGAACTTGTATTTATTTCTAGGTCCAAAATTTCCTCCAATAAAGAACTATTTGTCATCTTAAATAGGATTTAACACCACGTTTAGTAACCAATAATAACGGACTAAAATGTATGAAGCACAGACAATAACCAACTTCTGTTTGGTTAAGCTCTTTATGCTGAGCTTACTAATCTGGCGTCTATTGCATGTTACTTATTTTTGAAAATAGTCATAGCAGTGTCTATTTTTAAAAACCACGTTTTCCACAGGCACCTTCTTTACTATGCTCCGCATACAAATTTTTTTTAATAACGTCACGCCCTAAACCAGTGTCTTGGTATGTTAAATGAATAGTTACATGAATAGTTACATGAATAGTTACATGAATAGTCACATCGTATATATATGCGCAACTTAGTTTGTCAGCTAAAACTCTTGCCACTCCCGTTTTCGTTTTCGTTTTCGTTTTCGTTTTCGTTTTCGTTTTCGTTTTTAAGAATGAAACATTTAAACTTACTATTTGAAAATACGATATTCAGAATATTTGCACCTTTTGAAAAGGTTAATCTAAATTTGATATTTTCTGAGTAAACTACACTGCAGGGTTTTTAACTGAATAAATCGTAAGCAGCTCAGCAGAAGTCACGCAGACGAGTCTTTTAACCTGTATGCTGGTATTTGTGGTTCACGCAAAACGAATATTTTATGGAGCCAAGTTTAATGTATGGGACATAGAGTGCCATTCCTCTTATAATCCTGTGGCTTTACTTTGCACGACATCAATGCAAAAAAATAAACAGAAGTGCATAGTTGTTATCACCCAGTAGAAGCTCAAGCGTGATAATTTGTTTTACGATACGTAGGTTTAAATTTTTGTATAGGGCGTTTATCAATGAGTAAAAAATCTATTTCTTTGATAAAAAGATCCGTACTACCCCACATATTTTTGACTGGTACGCCCTTTAAATATCTATTTTTTATACTTATATGCTTATTCTTAACATCTTGTAGCGATTCATCTCAGCTTAAATCTCCTCCTGTTGCACGACAAGGTGTGTTGGATCTTGCGTATTGGAGTTTTGAAAAAGATGGGGTTATAAAACTTAATGGTGAGTGGGAATTTTATTGGAAGCAATTGTTAGCGCCCAGTGAGCTTGCAGCATCTAATGCCTCCAAGGAACAAAATTTCATTAAATTACCAAGTTCATGGAACGGGTATCACATTAATGGTGAAGCACTCAACGGTGATGGTTATGCAACCTACCACCTAAAAATCATCAACCATAAACATCATAAAAAACTGATGTTTAGAACCAGTTGGATGGGTACTTCTTATAATTTATTTGTTAATGGTCGACTCATCGCCTCTAATGGTGAGGTGGCGACTACCCAGCAAGCGATGACACCGCAGTACTTGCCTCTAACGACAGGCTATTATTCTGATACTGATTCGCTGGATGTTGTCTTACAAGTCGCTAATTTTTATCATACAGAAGGCGGTGCTTGGTACCCTATAGAAATAGGGTTGGAACAACAAATAATAAAAACCAGAGAATATGCTCTTTCCACTAACTTGTTGTTATGTGGTGCGATTTTTATTATGGGTGCATATTATTTTGGTCTGTATTTATATCGTAGAAAAGAGAAATCATCACTTATGTTTTCACTTTTTTGTCTATTGATGTCTTTTCGTTCTCTGTCAACGGGCGAACTTTACCTTCCTTCTTTTTTCCCTAGCATGAGCTGGGATCTCTTGATCCGATTGGATTATTTAAGTTTTTATTTAGGTGTTTTATTTTTTTCGACATTCATTCATGTGTTATTTCCTCAGTTATATTCTAAGAAATTTTTAAGAGGCTTCATTGCTGTATGTGCGTTGTTCTCAATCACAGCCGTCGTCTTACCTGTCAGCGTGTTTACTCAATACATTCCCATATTTCGAATATTTACCATCATTTTCGCTGTGTACACAACTTACATACTCATTATTGCTATCTTGAGAAAAGTACAAGGGGCTAAAATACTATTGGTAGGTGGAGCGTTTCTTTTTCTGTCAATTCTAAGCGAATTGATTTATCAGCAAGGTTTAGTAGACCATCATTTTTTCTTTGGCTCAGATCTTGGATACCTTGTATTCATTTGTTCTCAATCATTTATTCTGATGATAAGATATACCAGTGCATTTAACGAATCTGAACGATTATTAGCATCAGTTGACCGTGCTGAACATGCATCGCAGGCGAAATCACAGTTTTTAGCAAAAATGAGCCATGAAATCCGCACGCCTTTAAACGGCATACTCGGTGTGGTGCAACTTTTAGGAAAAACTAAGCTTACAAAACTACAGAAAGGTTATCTAAAATTAGTAGGGGATTCTGGTACGTCACTTCTAAATATTATTAACGATATTCTGGATTTATCTAAAGTTGAATCCGGTAAAATGACGTTGGAGCAAATACCCTTCAACTTGGAGGCTTTGGCCCAAGGAGTATTATCACTTTCTCGCGCACAGGTGGGTAAAAAACCAGTAAAAATATCTCTAGCGTACCAAATAGGTTTAGCCCAATGTTTTATCGGCGATCCTGTCCGCATCAATCAGGTGCTTCTTAATCTAACAAATAATGCCATCAAATTTACTGATAAAGGCACTATTACCATTCAAATCAAAGGCAAAACAACGCCAAAGACAATCAAGCAATCACATACAGACATAGAAATAAGTGTCAAAGACAGTGGTATTGGTATTGCACCCAACGATTTGGAAACATTGTTTGATTCTTTTAAACAAGCCGACGAATCAACAACTCGCAAGTACGGTGGAACAGGTCTAGGATTAACCATTTGCAAACAAATTACCGAGTTGATGGGTGGGAGTATTCATGCCAAAAGTAAGCTACAAATTGGCTCAAAATTTATCATTTTGATTAATTTAAAGCATGATAAAAACGATCAACAAGAACAATCAACAAATAAAAGCAGTACTTCACGATGACGATAAAGACAGCCAACAAATAAAAACAACACTTCACGATGATGATAAAAACAGCCAACAAGTAAAAGCAACACTTCACGATGGCGATAAAAACAGCCAACAAGTAAAAACAACACTTCACGGTGATGAAAACAAAGAAGCAATAACTGAAATTAAGTTAACAGGTCATATACTTGTAGTCGATGACAGCGATATTAATCGCATCATTGCTCAGTACATGCTCGAAGGTCTTGGGTTCACTGTAGCTATCGCAGAAAACGGACAACAAGCAGTAGAGCAGATACGTGCACATACGTTCAGTCTAGTGCTTATGGATTGTGAGATGCCAATAATGGATGGCTATGAAGCATCTAGAGCCATTAGAAGTATGCAACCCCATGAGAAGCGAACACCTATTATTGCGCTTACAGCAAATGCCTACGAGGAAAATCGAAAAAAATGCGAACAAGCAGGTATGGACGACTTTCTCAGTAAACCAATCATGGAAGACGCATTGTTAAGTATTCTAAAACAATGGATGTAGAGTGATTCTAATATCAATAATTGTTATTTAAGTTGAGCCACCTTTTGTGGCTCAACATAACAGCTGCGTTCAATGAGGTTATTTATAATAGCTAAATCAGCTCATACACTTTTATAGCTTTGGATAAGACTCATTGTAAACCGCTCTTTAGCTATCCCCATGCAAGGATTCGTAAATAGCCTGAATTTCTTCGGCTCGCATAAACAATTTATTTTCTGCATAGCGCTTGCTGGGTAGCTCGCAAAGCTCTAGCAATTTTGCTAAAGCTTTTTCTTGTACTTGGTCTGCTGCAACAGCTTCATCCAGCATACCAATAGTAGCTGCTTGCAGTGGCGAGTAACCCTGAGACTGAATAATAGCTCGCGCATGATGTAAAGAGTCTACGTGGGTCTTGGCAAGAATTTTTAAAGTAGTATTGAAGGGCATATCGATAGCAGTTTCAGGCAGCTTGAGAACAAATTCACCCAATGCACCCATACGGTAATCAGACGCTAGTAAAAGAAACACGCCCATTCCCACGGCATGGCCTTCACACGCCACAACAACAGGCTGTGGGTGAGAATAGATTTTTTCCAGTAAAAGCATACCTTGAGAAATCATTTTTTGAGCGGCTTCTGGCCCAGTTGCCATAATCTTTAAATCAAATCCCGCAGAAAATATACCTACGTGCCCAGAAATTAAAACACCTCTACTTTCAGTCCTAGCGCGATCTAAGTTAGCTATAAATTCTTGGGCAAGTTCAAAAGATACCGCATTAGCTTTACCGTTATCCAATGATATTTTGGCGATGCCGCTTTCAAGTAGTTCATATTTCATTATATTTTACTTTCCTAAACTATATTTCATATTTTATCTTGCACTCATACTACCTGTTTTTTAGTGCAAAGAATTGGCCTGTTAACGACTATCAAATAAAATAATCGGGGTCAGAACCTGAGGGATCCCCACGAAATTATTGAACATCGGCACTTGCCATCAAAATACCTTGCTTGAGTTTTTCGATAGCATCAATTAAGTGCTGTTTGAGTAATGTAATATGA
>Ga0222645_100654_pt1 | contig 18409 bp, 16 predicted proteins | sample AntAcemetagen292_FD_179881 | JGI IMG/M metagenome (GOLD analysis project Ga0222645, IMG submission 179881) | Saline water microbial communities from Ace Lake, Antarctica - #292 | ecosystem: Environmental > Aquatic > Non-marine Saline and Alkaline > Saline | place: Antarctica: Ace Lake | collected...
CACATGGCCTCATGGTTTCCTTTCAGGCAATGAACATCCGGCCGCTGCATCAGTCGATTAATAACCGCAGCAGAGTTGGGACCGCGGTCGATGTAGTCACCGACGCAGATGATAGTGGCGTTTGGCGCTTCTGTAGCCAACCTGCCGAGTAACTGCACGAGAAGCTGGTCACAGCCGTGAATATCCCCAATCACCGCGATTGGTTTGTAAAGTATAAGTTGAGGAGTGATAATAGGGGGCCGGCTGCGAAATAGGCGAGACAGGCGAGACAAAAAACACATGGGGGGTCTGTCGTCCGGGTCAGGGCAAAGTAAAGGTAGACTATCATATAGGTGCTCGTGCTGACGATAAGCAAGCGGTCTCTACAAAACGGAGCTGGTCCATCATCAAGGACCGTGGCGCAACATGCAGGATCTGGAAATGGTCACTCTCGGCGGGGTCGATTGGTTAAAAGACAGGCGTCTGCTTGAGCCCATCGGGAACATCCCGTCAGCAGAGGCTGAAGAGAGCTTCTATGCACAGAGTGACGTGCTCGATATGGTCGCCTGAAATGAAGCTATAGGTCTCAGCCAAACCCGGGGCGGTTGAAAGCCTAATTTTGGTTTCGGATTATGGAGAGTTCAAGTGACCCGCTTTTGCTCCGCCACATTGCCGGTTTTTGCTCCGCCGTTGACAGCCAGTAATTGGACATAAATGGCGAGCAGGGCATCACCCCATTCCTTTAACCCAAGTGAATGCACATGGGATTTCTCGCGCGCGTTGGAGGAAAGTTGTGCGATCAAATGATCGCTACCTATCGCCAAAGAAAGCTTCTTTATGAGATCGTCACAATCGCCGGCCGCAAAGCTCATACCCATCTCATCGGATACAATTTCCTGGGCAAGCAACATGCTGTCAGACATCAGTACAGGAATACCCGACAGTAGTGCTTCAATAGGAGCCAGGCCAAAGGGTTCCGGGCCAAGTGTTGGGGACACCAGCAGCCGGGCGCTAGACAAAATGCGTCTCAGGCCATCATAATCCTGCCAGCCTTCGAACCGGTGTTCCGGATGGTTCACTTTGAGGTCTGCAAGTCCCTGACCATCTCCCACAAACCGAACCGACACCCCGGCTAATTTTCCGGCACGTGCAAGTAATTCGACCCCTTTGTAATGGTGAATGTCACCGACGTAGACGATGTCGTGATTTTTTTCAGCTTTTAACGGGAACTCCAGTAGCGGTTCTGCAGGATTGGGCACTACACAAATTGGGCCGCCGGAGCCATCCGGGAACAGGTATTTCTCCATTCCGGTATTAACCATAACAGTTGTCACGCCAGGGAAAAGGCGATTGCGGACCATATTTTGTATGGATTGGCGGGACATGCGCCAAATCTTTTGGGCATAGCTCCTTTTGTCGCAATTACAGGTAACACAAGCCACCGACAGCGGCCGACGACTGCAAGTCTCACCAGACCGGAAGTCAAAAAAAGCTCCGTTAGGGCAAGCGAGAAAGTAGTCATGTGCATGCATGACAACACGGTCACTGACCCTCCGTAGGGGGGAAAGTATAGCGGGCGATAGTGTCTGATGATAGCCGTGCACATGGTAAATCGTGCGCAATGTATCATTTTTTTCGATCCAAGCTGCGAGCTTCAATTTCGCATTCCGGTTCCAAAGGCCATGCACCGCAGCTGAAAATTTGTTGCTTTCCAGCAATCGGCGACCACGTAATGATACGGAAACAACGCCATTAGGTAACCTGTTGGCGCTGTCCCCGCAAAAAAACGTGACAGGGATGCTTTGCGCCGCCAATAGCTGCGCCAGTGAAAGTGCCAATTTGGAAGCACCACCTTGGATATTTGAAAAATCGCTTATGATAACGACCTGGTCTGGGAGGGTGTCCGTCATTTAAATTTAACATGCCTCCAGGCGCAGTAGTTCTCTGTTCCTAACCGTGCTCAGCACCTATTTTTCCATGAAAAAGGCAGATAGGCGAGGATCAATGTGATCGTCCAGGATGGAACAAGTAATTTTTTATTTCTAACAAAATCTAAACATAATTTTCTACTAAGTGTCGTCACGTTAAGCAAGCACTGGCGGCGCGAATTTTTGAAAGAGTCGAATTAAGATTAATGGAAAATTTATCACATCAAGTTATTACAGGTAAATCTGCTAAAATTGACGCTCAAACAGATCAGCATTCAAATCAGTCATCCAACTCCAGACGCTCTCTTAGGCATCCTTTTTTAGAGTTGAAGCGACCGTAATCGTGAAAATGTGGTGATTTTATGTTGAAAAGTGATGATCTGCATGTGCGTAAGCTTGATGGCTCGCCCACTGCCCAGTCTAATGTTTCGAAAACCAACGTGCCAAGTGGTGTATTTTTAACGCTATATCGTAGAATCGGCAAGCGGGCGCTCGACATGTTTTTCGTCGTCGTCTCGCTACCAGTCACGCTGCCCCTAATTCTGATATTGGCAGTCTTGGTGCTGCGCGACAAAAAGGTGCCCTTCTTTGGGCACCGGCGTATTGGCAGGAACGGGCGCAAATTCTACTGTTGGAAAATCCGATCCATGGTCCCTAACGCTGAGGAACGTCTGCGCTTTTATCTGGAGAGCCACCCCGAAGCCCGCGCCGAGTGGAACGCAAACTTCAAGTTGGAAAACGATCCCCGCATCACGCAGTTGGGGAAATTACTGCGCCAATCCAGCCTCGATGAGTTGCCGCAACTGTGGAATATCCTGACTGGCGATATGAGCGTCGTCGGGCCTCGCCCTGTTACGGCGACCGAACTTGATCGCTACGGATCCCACGTATCAGAGTACCACATGATGCGTCCGGGTTTGACTGGTCTGTGGCAGGTCAGCGGCCGCAACAACATCAGCTACGAAGAGCGCGTTCTGATGGACGTAAGCTACGTATACAGTTGCAACCTAGCCCTCGACGCCTCTATCATTATGCGTACGGTAATGGTGGTGGTGAGGCGTACGGGAAAATAAATCTTTTCGGCAAGGGCTTAAATCGGGGGATTCCTGAGGTTCTCCCCGTTCGTTGGACAGAATTTGGCGTTTTTAAGCTACTCTTTGCTCCTGCTGATCGGATTCCTGATTATATAATCAACCGGATCGACGATCTGCTGCCGTGGAGTGCGCGGTAAGGGCTGTCAGAGCGGACGCTTTCTTTCTTTCTTCCCGCTTCATTGCGGGTTTTATGTCGCCGGTCTTGATGTGGCCTAGGGCGAACCGGTCTGCGACACGCGCTTTGGTTAGGAGGCAAGGACCCTGCCGTGATAATATAGACTTGCGCCAGACTTAGCTGTCAGTGCTCAGCGACCCTTCTCACTGTCGGTGCCGCAGGAACCGCGACGTCTCAATTTATCTTCTTGCGGAACCATTCCAGCAGGGTGCCTTCAAGGCTGCCGGTTGGGCGGCCTTCCAAGTTCCATAGTCCTATCATGACGACGATCTGTGCAGTCAGAGCAAGGATAAAGACAAGGCCTGTCTCTAGCCCCAATCCGGCGCGTTCGACAAAACTGGCAGTTGTCGGTTGAACCACGGGGCATAGCCAAAAGCTGACGGCTGCTAATGCGATCAGCCCAGCTAACGTTCGACGTATCGCATACACCTGCTCGCGGACTGACAGTCCAATCAACTGCGTCGCAGCCGTGAAGGCAAAGATCATGGCTGCTAGACTCGCTATTCCACGGGCTGCGATGGCCCCCCACAGGCCAAACCACGCAATTCCGATCAGCATCAAGGGCAATTTGATCGCTAAGTCTATCATCGTGCGCTGTGTGATCAGGCCTGGGCGATAAAGCGCAATGGCCAAGGGGACCAATGCGTAGCCCACGAGCGCAGGCAGGGTCGTGAGCGCCATTAGCGCTAAGATAGGCGCGGCCTCGATCCAAGTCTCACCCAGCAGAAACTGGACAATCGGCCCAGCCAGTGTCGAAATTCCTAGAAGGATGGCACCCATCAGGCAGAGCACAGTATTAAGCACCTTTTTCCAAGCCCACTGCTGCCGTTCGAGCGTGGTCGCTTTTGACATCGCAACGGTTAGGGGCGTGCCTAAAGGGATCAAAATACCCTGTATTGGCACCCCAGTTAGGTCGCTAGCCATAGCATAGTGCCCCAGCGTTGCCATCGATAGCGTGCGACCCAGTAAGATTCTATCAATCTGAAAGCTGATCGCCGCAAAGAACTGGTTGAGGCTGTTCCACCCCACAATGTCCGCGAAGTCGTGCCAGCGGACCAAGCTAAGACGGGGCCTGTATGGTGCCTTGATATAGCTCAGCGAGGTCATAATTAGCGGTGTCGTAATCGTGCCCAGAGCAATCGCCCAGTAGCTGCGTGTCGTCAACGCGAAGCAGAGCACTACGACGAAGGCCCCCGCCTTACCCATCAGGCTGATGGTCATTTCTGGCCGCATGTTGTAGATGCGGGCAAAATCGGCCATTCGCGGACTGAAAAGGCTCCGCATGATGGGAGACAGCGTCAGCACTATGATTAGTATCGGCAGCCGCGGTTCCTCGTAAAAAGCCCCCATCGGCCAGGCCAGAGCGATTAGAAAAATTGTCAATATGCAGGCCCGCATGACCCCCAGCGTAAAGGAGGTGTCGTAGTAATCTGGTGTTGGATCTGCCGCCCGCAGGATCGGTTGTGTCAGCGGCACCTCGGTCAGCGACTCAATCAGCAGGATCGCGGACATCGCTAGGGCAATAAGGCCAAAATCTACGGGCAGAAGCAGCTGCGCAAGGAGCAGGAGCGTACCAAAATCGATCAGCTTACCGCCCAGTTTGCCGGCTATCGACTGCAAGCCAGCTCTAATTATTTTCTGCTCTGATGTCCTTTCCATCTAATCCTATCTTTTCTGATCACGACGCGAACGAATGCGGCGCATGTCACTGACCTAGTTCCCACTGTCCGCTTATTCATGATCAAAGTTGAAAACGATAGCAAGATATGGGGTTGGGCACCCGATAAGAGGCTATGCTGGACGAAAAGGCGCGGAAGCGTTTGTAACGGGCGACAGAGTCCACGAGTTGATGCATATGCTCTGGTCCGTCGGCACTGACAAAGGGTATGGCAACCCCGAAAGCGGAGCGGCCTCTGCAGGGCCAGGCGAATTCTGGGCCATTCATACTCAAGTAACCCAAGGGTGGCGCGCTGCACCCCATCGATGAGCAGATCAATCACCTGATCACGAGATGAGGTCGAGGGTCGAGCATCCATTTTTTGTGCTGAAGCGCCAGTTTAGCTACATTAAGATCAGGTATAGGGTCCTTGCCAAGAACCAGGCGCAGTTATTCAGCCTGTTCGCAATCGGTAATCTTTATCTGCTTTGAAGGCAGCTACTGGCATAATGGGCGGAGTCCGTATGAAATCCGAAAATGACCCAGGTCGGAGCATAAAAAAGGTTAATCACTAAGTTAGACCGGCCGTCAAAGGCTATAAACAAGCCAATACGGCTACGCTGCAACGATAAGTAGGTGTTCCTTAAGTTGTTTGCGGCGAGCGTGTGCGGTCAGGGGCGCCTGCTTGCGACATGGGGCTCTCCAATACCCGGCACACGCGACCGGTCTGCTAGGAACAATGCGAGCAGAATGCCCCATCGCAGCGCCTCAATCGTGCCAAAGTCCGGCGTCGTCGCAACCAGAAGCGAAACGGCAAATGGCGGAAAAAAAGACCATTTTAGTGCGCTGGCAACAGCTTGCGCCACTGGGTCTGGTGACCGGATGGTTTGGATCAGACGCTGGGCGACAAATCCGAAATAGAACATGATCCCGAGAAGCCCCGCGCTGCCAAATAGCGCCGCTGCAAAGTTTGAGGCACGCGTCGATCCCAGGCCGACACCAATCAAATAGCTTGACCACCCCGCTTCGTAGGAGGTGCGGGTCCACATGCTGCGCTCCAAATACGAGAGACTCTCGGTTTTGGTGAATACTAGGGTGTTCAGGCGTTCTATTATGGGGTCGAACATCTGTGGGGCTGCAAGCACGATGGTCGCCAGCGCACCCAGTCCTATAAGAGCCAAAATAAACTCGCCCCGGATACCGCGTAGGGTCGGCCCTGACCGCTCCACTCTCCCCGCCCTCACACCCCATTCTAAGCCGATGATTGTCAGCAGAACCGCAATCCCGACGTAACCTGCCGAAGAAGTAGACATGACAAGCATCAGCGCGAGACCCGCCATGATAGCATCCGCACGGCGTTTCATTTTAGCTTCCGGAATGGCCCGCCGCAGAAACCACAAGAGGGACAACACTACCAGCGTTAGTCCCCCATAGGACGAGGCTTCTGGCATCAGGCCGGTCACACGCTTCGTCTCATTGCCAATAGTGACGCTGTCGAGGATCGCGTATTCTGCCGTTCGGAAAGGCTGGAGTAGAGGCCCAATTGGCACATAGGTTGTTGCGAAATCGAGGAGGCCTGTCACGATCACGATCACACCTGTGATCATAATTCCCCGTGTCAGGATTTGTAGGCGCACACCATCGCAAAAAATGCGTGCAAAGGCGAAGACGGCAAAAATAGAAACCGTGATATAAGCCAGTTGCGAGAAGTTCTGCTTTGTTTGCACTAGGGGCGCTGTATTCATAAAACCCAGTCCCGTGGCATTCATCGGGACCACTTCAATCAGCCCGGCAAACAGACGCGGCGCAAACAAGGTGACCACGATGCCGACGATCCAGAATAAAAACAACGCGAGGCCTGATCCCCGCAAGGCAAGGGTCGCGAACGCTCCCGGCCCGCTGCGGCGTAGCAGTAATTCGTGCACCACAATCAGCATTGCGGTCATACTTTGCGGCGTCAGCGACAGGCCCATAGTCAGATTTGTTGGAACGACGACCATGGATCCGAAAGGTAGCGACACGAAGAACAACCACAGAAGAATAGGTTTGCGTGAGAAGAGCCCGGTCAGGGCGAACCCCCAGTAGAGCGCGATCGGTAATAGGCTCATGCCGCGGCTCTCAATATTTGTCTGGTTAACTCCAAACAAATCTTAACGCAGTTTGTGATGGACTGCTACTGCACAGTCACGTCAGGGTTGACGCTGCTCTGCACTATTCTCTAACCCTTTTCATTCAAAATTGAATCTTGTGCATTTTGCTACGCTGCACCGAAGCCGTGTTGCGAAACAAAAAGATTTTATTTTCCACACTCCAGCGTCCTCTCGGGTATGAAGCCAGAGGTGGATTGTTTTGTCTGAACAAGTTCAGGGCGTTTTTAAAGTGGACTTCCGCCTTGGTTGCGCTGCGACCGGGACCGGTGACAGCGTGTTGAAGTAAGCCTGATCGGGCATTTTGTCGTCAAGCGATGAATGTGGAAGGCGGCCGTTGTGGAAGCCAAGATGTCGCTTAATGGAGGCACGGGCCTTAGGTGCGCTCGGAGTAGGCTCGTAGGTGGAGCTCCTGGTATTTGATGGTCCGCCGGAGGTGCTCCACGAAAACATTGTCGCGTCAAGCGCCTCTTCCATCCAGGCTGATCTTGATCTCCCAGCTCGCCAACACCTTGATGAAGTCGGTTGGGGTGAATTGACAGCCCTAGACGCCCTTCTAAAATAAGCGCAGCTTAGACTCCACCTTCCAATCTTCGTTTCAGTTTGCGAGTCTCTCATCCATGGATTTGAGGGATTTTTTCCAAGGATGGTACCATTGAGTTTTTCACTGATACTGGCGTAGGTCGTCGTAGGTGCTGTCGCTGGCCGGAAGAGGTGAAGGCGCGGATTGTGGCTGAGATTCTTGTTGAGGGCGCGACGGTGAATGCAGTCGCAAATCGACACGGCATGCGGCTAAATAACGTATCGGAGTGGCGTCGTATGGCCCGCGAGGGCAAATTGGTGCTGCCCAATCTGGATGGCATCACCTTTGTTCCGGTAGCAGTTGAAAAGCCGAACGTCCTCTAACCATATGTGCCTGTCGCTGAAGCAGGCACATTGGACTTGCTCAAAGGAGATGTGAACCATCCGGTTCAGTGTGGGCACGTCAGCAGCCTGTATTGCCGAGATCGTGGCCGCGCTGTGATCCATCCGTCGCATGGCGTGCGGATCTTTGTTGCGACCAAACCTATTGGCTTCCGCAAGGTGCATGATGGTTTGGCAGCGCTTGTGCAAAGCCATCTACTAAAGAAGCCCTTTGATGGCGCGGTATATGTGTTCCGCGCCAAACGGGTTGATCGTCTCAAGATGATCTGGTGGGACGGAACCGGATTGGTCATGGCCTATAGACGGCTTGAGCAGAATGCGTTCAAATGACCAGCGATACGGGAGGGCGTTTTGCGGCTGGATCCGGCACAATTTTAGGCGCTGTTTGCGGGGCTGGATTGGCCGCGGGTGACTGCGTTGGAGACTCGCCCGCCAGCGTGAGAGTGTCCGATCTTTTGTGTAACTGGGGTTTGGTCCATGCTTCCTGAGAGGAGCAAGAACGATGACGATTTCCAAGGAACTGCTGGACGAACTTCTGAAGGGCTGCGAGCGGCCTGAAGATCTTCTCGGCAACGACGGCTTGATGAAAGAGCTGAAGATCAAGCTGATGGAGCGGATGCTGGGTGCCGAGCTGACCGCGCATCTGGGCTATGAGGACGGCAAGGATGCGCCGTCCGATCAGGCCAACCGCCGTAACGGCTCATCCACCAAACGATTGAAGGGCCAGGACGGCGAGCTGCCTATCGCCGTGCCGCGGGACCGGGACGGCAGCTTCGAGCCCGAACTGGTGAAGAAGGGCCAGACCCGGATCGATGGCATGGATGACAAGATCATCGGTCTCTACGCGGCGGGGCTGACGGTCCGTGACATCCGCGCCCATCTCGAAGACGTTTACGGTCTGCAAGTGTCGCCGAATCTGATCAGCCGCGTGACCGACGCGGTGCTGGACGAGGTCAGAGAATGGCAGTCCCGGGCGCTGGACCGGATGTATCCCATCGTCATTTTTGATGCCTTGCGGGTCAAGATCCGCGACGCCGACAGCCGCATGGTCAAGAACAAGGCCGTCTACGTGGCTCTCGGCGTCAACAGAGATGGCATGCGCGAGGTCCTGGGCCTGTGGATTGCCGACAACGAGGGTGCCAAATTCTGGCTGTCGGTGATGACGGAACTGAAGAACCGCGGGGTGCAGGACATCCTGATTGCGGTCGTGGACGGCCTCAAGGGCTTCCCCGACGCCATCACCGCGGCCTTCCCGGAAACCGCAGTGCAAACCTGTATCGTCCACCTCGTGCGCCACTCGCTGAACTTCTGCGCCTGGAAGGACCGCAAGGCAGTGGCTGCGGACCTGCGTCGGATTTACAGCGCCCCGACCGCCGACCAGGCGGCCGCCGAGCTGGATGCCTTCGAGGAAAAATGGGCCAGTAAATACGCTTCCATCGCCCCGGCCTGGCGTCGAGCATGGCAGGAGGTGATCCCGTTCTTTGCCTTCGATCCGGCGATCCGCAAGATCATCTACACTACGAACGCGATAGAGAGTTTAAACCGGGTGATCCGCAAATCGATCAAGACGCGGGGATCATTCCCAACCGAAGACGCCGCCACGAAGTTGATCTATCTGGCGATCCGCAACTTCGAGAAAGGTGGTCGAAATGTTCGGGAATGGTTTGCCGCACGCAACCATTTCGCTATCATGTTCGAAGATCGCTTCAATGCGTAACTGTATCTGAAACCCGCATGGGCCAGACCAGATACACAGAGTTCATGACACTCCCGCCAGCGTCAGAAAGCATCGTTCCGATAGACCAAATGCCAACCATGCATTAACATTCAAACGGGACCACCCAATAGGGAAACTCCACATCTTGATGAACGAGGAAAATTTGTGCCCACGATTTCAGTGGTTTTAGCCACTTATAACGGACAACAGTTCATTCACGACCAACTTGAAAGCATTGGCCTACAGACGAGGCCTCCTTGCGAACTTGTCGTAAGCGACGACAACTCATCAGATTCTACTTTAAAATTAGTCGAAGACTTTGCAGCTCGCACACTATTTCCTGTAAAAGTCATCCGCAACGTGCCGAGCCTTGGGTACCGAGAAAATTTCTTGGCGGCGTGCGCCCATGCTGAAGGCGATTGGATAGCTTTCTGCGATCAAGATGATGTGTGGCGTAAGGACAAGTTGGAAGTTTGCCATAAGCACATGGGAAATGATCGCGTTACGCAAATCGTCCATATGGCAAATTTGATTGATCACGACACCAAGTTTATCGGCAAATTTTCGCAAGGTATTAAGAAGTCGGGATCACGCCCACCACTTCACTATGATGTTTGGAGCACCTTCTTTGGGTTCTCCATTATTTTCCGACGTTCATTGCTTGACCTGGTGCCGAATGCAGAAAGGTTCATTGACTATATCGAGCCAGAACATTTGATCGCTCACGATCGTTGGGTGCATTTCTTGGCTCAGTCGCTCGGCGACACTGTCGAGATCGCCGAGCCACTGGCTGACTATCGTCAGCACGGAAATAATCTGTTTGGTAGCGGAAAGTCGAATGCGAATGCAAAGTCTCATGCGCACGATTTTAAAAGGAATAGCGCCTACATAGCAGCAACCGAAAAGATGCTCCTAATTGTATGTACTTTGCCCGACTATACTTCACGCAGGTTCCCGGGCTTTGACCGCATTAAGTTGATTGAAATCTATGAGAAGGCTCTATTACAAGTCGTCGGTCGTGCAGGCATCTATGGCAGCTCTCGGATCGGTGGTCTTTTCCGTTTAGCAGCTTTCGCTGCGGGTGGCGGATATCGTGACGCCAGGGGTAAACCGATGCGGATGCGATCATTGATCAAAGACTTGGTGCATCTGACCTATCCGTCTAACTAATACGAATTTTGCAAAAAGTTTATCACTAGCAATGGCTTTGAACGGAGTTTCTTGTCTGCCCATTTGCATAGTCATCAAACGAAATTTTATTGTTCGAGATTTGTCGATGCGACGTAATACCGTATGTCTTTTTTTGGTACGTGCTTGGTGCACGTAAGCAGACCGACGTGGCACCGTTGAATGCGGCTCAGACCAGCACGCCGGCCGACATTTTCATGGCGGGCGTCCATGAGGGGTACCCGCTGTAGCCACTTGCGGGTCCAGTCCAAGTTGTCGATTCTAGGATTGATGCTATTTGATAATTTCAGCAAGGATCCCCTCGAGCTTTGCCGCCGCCGCATCCCAAGTGAAGCGCATCGCGAAGGCGCGTCCGGTGTCCGATAGATTGTTCCACAGGTCTGGCTCCACCTTTAACCGCAGCAGGGCATGGGACCAAGCGGTGGGGTCGTGAGGGTCGGCCTGCAGGGTGTCAGGGCTGCAAACCTCTGGCAGGGCCCCGCAGGGTGCGATCACCGCAGGGGTGCCCAGCAGCATGCCTTCGACCGGGGGCATACCAAAACCTTCGGTCAGCGACGGTGTGCAGACGGCTAGCGCATGGGCCTGCAGGCTGCGCATTTCACCGTCGGTGACGTAGCCTGCAAAGATCACGTTTGGCGGTACCGGGATCCCCAGCGCGGTAAAATTGGCAGCCATGGTCTTGCCCGTCAGCACCAGCGTCAGGTCCGCCATCTCTGGTCGGGCGAAGGCACGCAGCAGCACGCCGATGTTTTTATGGGGTTGGGTGTTGGCCAACCCAAGGGCAAAGCCGCGCGACAGGACACCCAACCGATCAAGAACGTCATCCTCCGGTGTAACCCGTAGGATATGGTCAACTCCATTGTGGATCACATGAATGCGTGCGGCGGGGGCGATGCCAAGGCCTACCAGCTCGCTTTTAGAAAACTCCGATACTGTCAGCAGCCCGCGCTGTAAGCGGCCTGCCAGACGAATATTAGCCTTCAGCGTCATCCGGAAGGCGCGGGAATAAGAGGTCGGCGCGGTAAAGACCTGTGCATCGTGCACCATGGTTATCGCATTTCGGACAAACAGCGGGCTACGGGAGGCTAAACTCAGCAAAAGCCGCCCCCGCGCAGCCCTGGGCAAAGACAACTGTTCCCAAAGGTTGTCCGTCAAGCAGCCGACTGTCTGGGCTGCAAATCCGATGTCGTCAGCTTCCGTATTTGGCGGTACCACTAGAGCAAGCCGAGTCTCTGCACCGTTTCTCTGCGCGAGCGCTTGGGTCAAGTGCCGGGCCACGGCATAAGTCGCCGCCGGGCGCTTTGACATGAACCGTCCATTGATACAAATTCGAGAGATTATTACGGTCCTATACAGGCTATATTTAGATTATCTTATGGTTCCTTGGGTCTCTATTTGGTAGTACTAAAGGACGTGGTGTAATTTTTTCTTCGGCAGGGTGTTGTTTCGGTTTTTTGGGCGGCTAATTCTGCTAATTCTGCTAAATTGATAGTATTTATTGCAGATAGCGACGACTGTTTCCAGCGTCATGTAACGGCGCGAGACCGTCCGTTCGTCATTTTTCCAGCATCAGTGCGCAAACGAGACGTCTGATGGCTGACACGTTGGGGAATATACCGACGACATTGGTGCGACGCTTGTTCTCTTTGTTGAGGCCCTCGAGCGGGTTGGTGAAAAAGTAGTCGCCATCGCTTACACCCTGATAGAAACCGCAAAGTTGAATAGTATCGACCCTCAGGCTTGGCTTGCCGATATAATCGCCCGCATTCCCGACTATAAAGTTAACCGGATGGACGATCTGCTTCCGTAGAATTCGCGGTAAGTACTGTCAGACCGGACGCTTACCTTTAGAGTGGCATGTGCCGCACAAGGTTCATGACATGTCGCTTCCGAAGACGTTAATCTATGATAGATTGAACGCGTGTAGCGGCAGCTGCCCAAGTGAACTGAGCCGCAAAAGCACGCCCGGTTTCCGACAGATGTTGCCACAACTCGGGCTCATTCCGCAGGCGAATTATGGCCCCGGCCCAAGCAGCAGGATCTTGAGGATTCACTTGCAGCGTGTCAGGTCCACAGACCTCTGGCAGTGCGCCGCAGGGAGCGATGACGGCTGGCGTCCCCAACAGCATTCCCTCAACCGGTGGCATACCGAAGCCTTCGGTGAGCGACGGTGTGCAGACAGCCAGTGCATGGGCAAGTAGGCTGCGCATCTCGCCATCGGTAACGTAGCCGGAAAAGATCACGTTGGGTGGAATTGGAAATTTCATGGCCGCAAAATCAGCGGCGGTGCCTTTTCCGGCAAGAACGAGTTTTATCTCAGCCATCTCGGGGCGGGCAAAGGCGCGCAAGAGAACACCTATGTTCTTGTGTGCCATCGTATTGGACAGACCCAGTGCATAATGACGTGAGATAACACCAATGCGATCAAGGACGCCATCTTCCGGCGAAATACGCAATATATGATCTACGCCATTATGTATCACGTGGATCCGCTCCGCAGGCGCAATACCAAGGCCAACGAGTTCACTCTTGGCAAACTCCGAAACGGTCAGAAGACCACGCTGAAGTTTACCCGCAAGGCGAATATGGAGACGTGACCAAGCCCCACGTATCACGCTGTAGTCCCCCGGATAAGTAAACACTTGCGCATCATGAACCATCGTCATGGCATTGCGCAAAAATAGCGGCGTCATATTGCAAAAATTCAATAACAAGCCACCGCGGGTGGCGAGGGGCAGTGAGATTTGCTCCCAAGGAATTCCTCTAAACCGACCGACATATTGTATCGGAAAATCCTCTGCGGCGGCGATTGGGATAGGTCCCCGTGGTGCTACAAAAATAAATTTTTTATCAGTACTATTTGACACCAGAGCGTTACCAAGCTCCAGAGCCACGCGGTGCACGGCCGTGGACCCAGATCTCATGAACTTGGCATTAATTAAGATCGCGCGATGTGTCATGTCAGGTTACAGCTCCAAAATTCGATCAGGGCGTAATCGACCACGAAGAAAGTCAACAATGGCGATACGATTGCCGGCTGCACGGCCCTTACGGTCGACCCAAGGCTCCGGATAAAATATTTTAAAATGATTTACGAGAAGCCTTTTGCAAATAGATCGAAAAGTAAATTTCTTCGAAAGTGTCCCCTTGCGCATCATATAGACAGGGTTGGCCACCTGACTGTAGCCCAGTAGTTTGCCATTTCGTTCACGTCCACGCTTTTCACCACAATGCACGCCACGAAAGGCGTCCGTATGCACCAGATCGCCCGGCACCCGTGCGCCGAAATCCAAATCCTCAAACCAAGCATAAAGCGGTAATTCTTCGTCAAAGCGGATATCCCGGATCTTTGCTACGCGGTACGCCATGTTGCACCCGTAAAGGCCATGGGTCAGGCTGAGGATACGCCCCTTTGGTGGCGCACCTTCCGTATCTGCGGCATCTACAATAGCACGCGCATCTTCCGCCGTAATGCCCGGACCACCGATCCCGTCCTGCAGCACAAGGCCATCGGCACCCGCTACATGCGCGTGATCCTGAAAAAACTGCGCCATGCTCGCCAGTGCAAACCGCGACGGCACAAAATCGTCGTCATAAAATACGACGATGTCGACATCTGGATTCAGCCGATCAAGACCACGATTGCGCTGGACACTCGACCCTCTAGGGCCAAATATTTTTTCGACCACGAAAGGATAATCTGCGTCTGGCGGGGCGTCGGCAATAGTCTCCATCGACAGGAGGACTTGGACGGGCTGTTGACTCTGCGCCGCTAGAAGGTTCAGCGCGGTCGAAACATTTTGTGGACGTCCGAGAGACGCAATAATAACCGCAACTGAAAGAGGGGGCGATACATAATTCATTTCATAATTTCATCGTTTGTAAAATAAAACCTTGCCAATGCCAAAATAATATTACGCATATTAACGAAAATTTGACGCGTCCGTTAGTATGTAAGAACCAATCTTGGGGTGGATAATGCCTGATTTATATACAGCATTCCAAAGTTGCAAATCTTCTTTGAAATACGAAACTACACTATTCGGGAATTCATTACTTTGGCTATCCAGCCCTGATGCATTGTCATATGGAACATTAAGTTTTCGCTCCATATATTTCCCAACGACTTGAAGTCCATCCCGCATATTTTCAACGGGGAAAAGTATATCGACGATAACATCTCCTCGTACGGAGCAGATAAAATCTGTTTGCTTTCTAAAGTGGTGCCAACGCATAATCGGAACAGATTCAATTTTTTTCATATTATCAAGATAGGCCAAAAAATCTTCGAAATCTTTTAAAAAAAGAAGGTTTTCATCCATAAAATTTCTTTCTTCAGGAACATTTGTCTTGAATTTATAATAGTTAAAAGCTGATCTAAGGCGATCATATGGATGCCGGATTGCTGCAAAAACGAGCGCGCCTTCATAGAATGATGGCCAAATATTTCTATAATATTCTGCTGAAACATGCGAAGGCCATTTAGCATCGTACTCTCGACCAAATATGGCACCACATAATGATGTTGATGCGTTTTTCGGGATCCGCGCAAATATGAATTTTTTATTGTGAAGCGTCGATGAAAAGCCACTATTTTTGATTAATTTATTTTTAACCTGATCCCTGAAAACTTTTATCCCCGCCATAAGTGGCAGATGACGCTTTGATGAATGAATTTCGAGACCCGGCGGCGGCATTAACATTGGTTTGAATGTCATTGGATTATATTTCATGGGAAGCGGCCATGCCTATTTGGGATGAAACAGCCCCCAAAATCCCAGCTCTAAACGCTGCTTCACCGAACTGACGCGCGTGGACTACCAGTGCCGTCGGGTCCACGTCCGCCAGGCTGGACGCCTCAAAGTCACGCACCGCAGTCACAAGTCCGTCCACCGTCTGTTCGCGAAACAGTAACCCAGTCTCGCCGTCGATGACCGTGTCAAGCGCGCCGCCGCGCCCATAGGCGATCACCGGACGGCCAGAGGCCATGACCTCGACCGGGACCATGCCGAAGTCCTCTTCGCCGGGAAAGATCAGCGCCTTGCAGCGCGCCATATGCGATTTCAGGGTCGCAAAGTCGGTCTTGCCCAGCAGAGTGACGTTGTCGGGAGCTGTGGCAGCCAGACGGGCGCGGGTCTTTTCTGGACCGCCGATCATCACCAATGGCAAGCCCAAGGCGCGAAAGGCCTCGATCGCCAAATCGGGGCGCTTGTAAGGAGCCAACTCTCCAGCCCAAAGGTAGAAAACCTCATGCTCGGCCTTTGGCACGGGCGCAAAAGCCGTGACATCGACAGGGGGAAACACCACGTCAGAGTCGCGCCGCCAGTATTTGTTAACCCGGTTAGCGACGTGGGTGGAATTGGCCAGGAAGTGATCGACCCGCGCGGCGCTGGTCACGTCCCATATCCGCAAACGCGGTGCCAGCAGTGGCATCGCGGCCCGCGTCAGCGGCCCTGCTCCGTCGCGATAAACGTTATATTGGTCCCATAGATAGCGCATAGGAGAGTGAACATAACACAGATGAAAGGCGTCCGGCGGCACGATAACCCCTTTGGCCGGCCCCGCCTCGGAGGAGATTATGAGTTCGTAGCCGGTCAGGTCCAGCGCTTCCAGCGCGCCGGGCATCAGCGGTAGGTAAGATTGGTACATCCGCTTGGCAAAGGGCAGCCGCCCGACATAGGTTTCCGTCACCCGGTGGGCGCGGATCGTGTCACTCATCGCGGCGGGATCGTGGACGTGGGTAAAGATATCAGCCTGTGGGTAGATCCGGCACAGCGCCTCCAGCACCTTTTCTCCACCGCGCATCCCGACAAGCCAGTAGTGGATTAGGGCGACGCGTGGATGTTTCATCCTGCGGCCCTTGCGTTCGGCCGACCGTCGAGACTGTTATGTTTGTCGCAGCTTAACATGGATGTTACTTCTTCCAGTCTGTTTTCACGCCGTCACGGTTCTTAATACTTTAATATAACAACTTCTTCAAACTTCCATCAGACTAAGTAATTTTACAAGATTGCGCCGAGCAAAACAAATAATTTTGTGTCAAGCTGTTGCCTAGATATTTTTATCTGATCGCCCATTACGTGACGGCCTTTTTCATACTGGAAAGTTTGATTGCCCATTTCGCATGCTGCATCGCATAACTCTCCGCGTTCAAACCGCCGGGCCCAATAATCTTCTGCGCGGCAAGAACGCGGTTTCCAAGGCAAGATTGTGAATCTACTCAAGCGCCCTGTGGGTCGTCCGCCAAAAGGAGTGAAGCGCGTCTACGGTGATTTCGAGTATCAGGCGGCATCATGGGATAGGCCCCGCCGTGTTGTCGCCAAGGTCGAGTGCTACCCCGGCGATATGTTCCCCGCGTGGGATTCATTGTCATCAACCTGCCAATGGAGCCAGACTGGATCATCCGGCTCTAAAATCAGCGTGGAACGGCAGAGCAGAACATCAAGGAATGCAAGCAGGCCTTCAACTGAACACGGTTGTCTTGTAAGGTAATCGGGTCCGCCTGCAACTCCATGCCCTAGCCTGCAATCCTGGTGTCTTCCTGCAAGGCACTGACCTACCCGAAGAGGTGGCTGATTGGTTGCTGACCAGCCTCCAGGCAAGGCTGAGCAAATTTGGTGCAAGGGTAGTCCGACAGGCCCGAGCAATCACATTCCAACTGGCCGAATTAGCGGTCAGCGGTGATCTGTTCACTCGTATCCCTGCAGCCATACATCGCTTGCATTCATCACCGGCTCCAACATAACGGTGTTAACGAGAAAATTTTAGGAAAAGCGGCTTGTTAAGGAACATCTGATCAACGCTGTCGGCTTCGCCGCAATTACCGCCTGAGCGCTGCGGGGGCGGATTTCGGAGCCAAAAGCAGCCCTGCTCATGCGTTTTGTGCCGCTGTTGCGGCCTGTCACCTGTTTCCAGGCGGACTCGTCCTCATGCCATCAGCTTTCGTCGCACCAGAAACAGGTTGCCGAGGGCGAACAGCGTAAAGAGGTGGGCCCGGTTCTTGGCGAGGCCGCGGTAGCGGGTCTTCACATGGCCAAACTGGTATTTAATGACACGGAAGGGATGCTCAACCTTGGCCCGCACCTTGGCGATGATGCGGTTTGTCGTTTCCTCAATGGGGTGCAGCTTGCCGCCCTTCGGGGCTTTGCGCATGACGCCCCAGAACTGGCTAGGGCCACTGAACGCGGCCGCGCGCTCGGCGCTGACATAACCCTTGTCGGCCCACACAGAGGTCTCGTTGCCGTGTAGCAGCGCATCCCAGACCTGACTGTCGTGCACCTTGGCCGTCGAAGTCTCGAGGCTGTGGATCACACCGCTTTCGGCATCGACGCCGATGTGGGCTTTCATACCGAAGAACCAGTCACTTCCCTTCTTCGTGGACGACATCTCGGGATCTCGCGCTTTGGCCTTGTTCTTGGTCGACGACGGCGCGTCAATGATTGTCGCATCCACCAGTGTGCCCGAGCGTAGGGTGGCGGATTCAACCGGTCGTCGCAACACCTTCGTTTATATCCTGTTTGAGCAGCCGGTCGAGTGCCTCAGCAGGCGTTTGCCAGCCGAGGGATTTGCGGGGTCTTGTGTTCAGGGCATGGGCGACAGC
>Ga0222645_100657_pt1 | contig 18315 bp, 21 predicted proteins | sample AntAcemetagen292_FD_179881 | JGI IMG/M metagenome (GOLD analysis project Ga0222645, IMG submission 179881) | Saline water microbial communities from Ace Lake, Antarctica - #292 | ecosystem: Environmental > Aquatic > Non-marine Saline and Alkaline > Saline | place: Antarctica: Ace Lake | collected...
GTGGTGGTAAGGTCGTACGTATCGACCGAGGGCGTTTGCGTCCCATCCAGCGCGCTCTTTGGTGGCGACGCAACCTTTGGTGGTGGTGTCGGGGTATCCCTTGTTGGGGAGAGAAACGCGGCGAGCTCGGCTTGGAGAAGCGCGGTGGCGTCGACGCTCGCGGGGGGACCGTCCAGGTCGGCGTAGTCGATGTCCGCCATCGCGTTCCCCGTGGTACCGTTCGCGAGAACGACCAACGCGAACGCGACGCACGCGCGCCGCATGGCGCGCGCGTTTGTGCCCCCACCGGCGACCGAGGAAGACGTACTTCGTCGATACGAGATTCCACAAGGATCGAAAAACAAAAAAAACGCCAAAACTCGAGGTTGTTTGTTTCAGGTCCGTACTCCACACGCGCGCGTCGTCCTTACCCTTCCCCATGTCCCCCACCGTGTACTCCAGGATGAAGTCCCGCATTCCGAATTCCGTGCTCCCGTCGCACGGCGCCGCCGGCGTCGGCCCGTTCGCCCCAAGAGGTGGCAAGTCCCCGCACCCCGCCGTGGTCGCCCTCGCCGTTTTCGCCGGTTTCGTTTTCCTGGTGCTCTGCGTCGTCGCGCCTGGAACCGGGAGCGACGACCTCGACACCACCGGCTCCGGCAACGGCAGAAGACTCACGCAGTGGCTCGCCCCCGTGTGGTATAGCCTGCCCACTTTGTTCGACTCCCTGTACAACCTGGTGCGTCCCCCGCGCGCGACACTCGCGCTCCCGCGAAGAAACGCACCCCCAAAAAAACCACTAACAGAGTTTGCCCTTTTCTTTTTTACCAACCTTTTGGACGTGCGATTGTACTTCTGTGTTTCTTCCAGGGCGAGTCGTGGACGAACTTCCAGCTTTTACCCGAGGAGTACCGGGTAGCAGCGGAGGCGAACGCCCGGGCGGCGCTGTCACAGGCGCGGGAGCAGGTTGGTGGAACCGCTCCCGACGCGGCGCTCGACGCGACCGTCGACGACGAGAACGATTCGTTTATCGGCGGCGCAAACGCAAACGACCTTACCCGCAACGACGGACCCAACGAGTTCAACGTCGGGTACGACATCAACGCTGACGGGTTCGACGCGGTGCGATTCATGCGCTGAGTTGCGTGACGATTTATCGTGGGAGAAAATAAGCAGTCACGAAAATACAAACAGAAGCGCCGTAAGTGTTTGTGTGTCGCGCGAATCGGAAAAACCACAATGTATATGCCGAACCTTTCGTCGTGAGTGAACCGGATTTATGAATCATAACTCAATACCTTTCTACTCACACCTGACTAAGTACGCCGCATTTCCAACCCTTACGCCTTTTGCACTTCCACCTTGAACTCGCCGACGACGGACGGGTGCAGCTTGACGGTCACGTCGTAGATCCCGACGGCGGTGATTTCGGGAACCGTGATTGCTTTCTTTTCAAGCGCCTTGCCGGTTTGCTGTTCCACCGCGTCCGCCACGTCACCAGCCGTAACGCTGCCGAAGATCTTCCCGTCCTCGCCCACGGTTTTCTTCACCACGAACTTCCCGATGGTTTTCAAAGCGGTCGCAATCGCCCTCGCGCCCGCGCTCTCCGCTTGCTTCGCCGCGACTTCGCTCGCGGCCTGCGCCTCGACTTCAGCCATCACCTCCGATGTGGCTTTTTTCGCCTTGCCCATGGGTTCCAGGTGGTTGCGGAAGAAACCAACAGAAACCTCGACCAAGTCCCCTTGCGCGCCGAGCTTGTCCACGGATTGCGTGAGCACCACGTTGGCTTTCTTCGCGACTTTCTTGTTCGCCTGGGTGACGAAGGCGACCCTGCCCCCCGCTTTGGGAACCGCAACGGACCTCGCGGTGGCGCGCTGTTGATTGCAATGGGGAGTGGGGAACGAAACGGAGGGGAATGGAAGGGTGATGGGTCAGTCTCGGTGGAGGTGAAGCGCGATTCGGTGCTTCATCGGGTGCCAAAACCCTGAAACCCTGAAAAGGTCATCGATCGATGGGCGCGCCATCTCGGTCGCGGCGGCGGAAGATGCGCCGGACGCGTACCTGGGGCGCGGCGCGGAAGCCGGTGTAGGTGGCGAGACCCGCGGAAACGGTGAAAGTGGACATCCTGGGAAGGTTCCGGGGAGGCGGTTGCGTTCAAGCGTCTCGTGGTGTGGGAGCCGCGCCGCGCCACGTCGTCGCCCAAAGGTTTATCCGGCGAACTCGACGAACCCCGATTTGACCCACATGTCCTCGCTCCACCAACTGCAAAATTTGACCACAGTCCCTGCCACGGACGAAGCACGATGGCGTGCTTCAACATGGCCGGGCTGCACGCGGTGACGCGGATGCACACGAGTACCGCCAGCACCCGGCGGCCGGTCGAAATCACGCGCGTTTCCCTAGACAACGCACGCCAACCTTCCGCGCTCGCCGGATTCTTTTCACGTCGTGTCAATCCGCACGCGCTTCGGCACACCGAGCAGTCCATCTGGTTCGACCGGACACGAAGGCACGGGCGTGCTCTTGGCGACACGCGAACTCCCAGGCGTTGGGCGACGACACCGATCAACGAGTCTATACCTTCGGAAGGCGAAGCCGCTCGCCAAGCATATACTCCCCGCAGGTGCGTGCTTCCCTCGTACTCGCTTGTTTACGATTTCGCCTGCCATGCAGCTGACGCTCTTCGATGCAGCTGACGCTCTTCGACGCAAACTTAAAAACACAGTGAGTCTCCGAAGGTCTACTATGCCGAACGATGGACGAAAAAGGTGCGCACACTCCGCATTGATGCGAGGTCTCAAAGACCCATTCGCCTGCACCGTTCTCGTTGCCCGTCAACGGCGAGTAAAACTCACCTCGAACTTTCATTCCTCCGCAGGGCGTCGCGCTGGTCTGCTCCGAGTGCGAAACCACGGAGACGAGTGGTTGGCGAGGCAACAGGGACGATGCGGACAAACCGGTATGCTTAGCTTGCTACCAACGACAGGTATGTCACGCGCGTCGATCCCACATGTTAATATTTCATCTACTTTGTGTCGTCACATCCTGACCCAATACCCGCGGTGCGTTTTTTCGCAGCTCGCTGCCAGCCGTGGCAAGTGCTCCGGTTGCGGTAAGGATGGGGCAAATACAAGCCGATTGAATAGGTCGAAGCTCAAGAAGGGCGAGTGGTACTGCCTGCCGTGTAGCAAACGGGAGGTGCGGATTTCACGGTTCTTCTTTCTTTCTCTCTCTCTCTTTGCCCAGGCGACTTCGTAGGCATGATAACTTCAGTCACAAGCTGTTTCGTCTCGACTCACGTCGTTCGAGTTCCGCATTCTTCGCAGGAGCTGGCCATCAAAACCGCCGTGGGGACGACGTGCGTGGATTGCGGGACGCATACAACCAAACAGTGGTTCGACTGCAAAGATGAGTCCGGAAATAAATTGTGCAGGTCTCGCTACGCCAGGAACCAGTTGGACGTCGCCGCGGCCGCGGGGACGACGTGCGTGAAGTGCGGGACGGATACGACCTTTGTTCAGTGGTACAGCTGCAAAGATAAGCCCGGAACTAAAATGTGCAAGCCTTGCTTCCAGAAGAACCAGCTGGACGTCGCCGCGGCCACGGGGACGACGTGCGTGGAGTGCGGGACGGATACGACCAGTCAGTGGCACAAAAGCAAAGATACGCCTGGAACTAAAATTTGCAAGAATTGCTACAACAAGAACTACTACAAGAAGAAGAAGGCGGCGAGCGCAAATGAGAAGTGAGTCTTCGCGACGCCGTTTCCCTAGAAATTTCCATTTTTCCGATTTACGAGAATATCGTCACAACCCGTCGTAAACCTCCCGCTCCGTTTTGTTTCCCAAAACCAGGTACGCCTTTTGCAGTTCCCGAAACGTTTTGGCCGCGCGTTTTTTCTCGTCGTCGCCCTGGTGCTTGTCCGGATGCCACGCCATGGCTTCCTTTCGGTAGGCGTTTTTTATGTCCTCGTAAGTGGCGTCCGCTAGTTTTGCCGTCAAGCCTAGCAATTTGTAAAAGCCTTTCGTGTCCCTGCCACCGCCGCCGCCCCCTCTTCCTGTGCCCGCGCCAGTCGCGACTCGCCACCCCGCCCCCCATCGCCGTTCCTTCTCCTCGTCCCGTCGCGTCGCTTCCTCCAAACGAAACCGCGCCGCGTCCAAATGCGCCCGTCGCTCCTCGCGTTCGCGTTTCCGCAAACGCTGCCACTGCCATATATTCGCCGCCCACTCCTCGCGTTCGGTTTCGTCCCAGTTCTGTTTATCCGTCTCTTTCCACCGGCCCCACTCCGCGTCGTCTCTGCGTAACTGCGTGCTTTCGTCCATCCACGCCTTGTCACCAGCACCGCCCACGCGCATCGCCGCCGCGAACGCGGCGGTTTCGTCGGCGACGCGCACGCGCTCCACGCGCTCGCGCTCCGCAACCGGTGCGCGCCTTGCGACGAATAAAAGAAAGTGTCAGATTTTTGGGCCATGTGTATTACGTAAACAGTCGCGTAGTAATCGGGCCGGACACAGTCTTGCAGTGCATTGTAGTACTCTGGACAGTCGGCGAACAGGGAGGCGGGATTTGGAGTTGGGAAAGGTTAGCCCAACGCGTACCTGGCGAACGCGCCCGCGACAGCGAACGCGAGGGCTGACCCCAACGCGGTTTGCGCCGCGATGATTCCTGATTGTAAAAAAGAAAGTGTCAGTCTCGTATGGGCAAACAGGGAGGCGGAATGTGGTGAGTGGGAAATACTCACCAGCGAACTCGGGTCCGAGACAGAAATGTGCGCAAAGCGCGGGAAGAAACACCCCGCCCGCCACCGCGGCGGTTCGCGCCTTCCCCACGTCAACCACGTCCTCGTCCACCACCACGTTTCCTGTGACGCCGCACACCACCGCGACGTGTTTCCGCGGGCTCGCGTCACCCGAAGGGCCCCGAACCTCGCCGTGCGTGAAGTGCGCGATGAAGGCTGGTAATAAAACGGCTTTTACGTGTCGTTTTGGGGACAACGTGATGTCTAATGCGATGTCCCGCACCGCGTCGGCTTTGTGATTTCTTTTCAATAACTCGGTTGCTTTTTCGCGTTCGCTTTCCCGCACCCGGCGGAACGCCAGTTCCCACGCCAAGCTGCGTTTCATGGAAAACCTCTCCACATGTATTTGCCCTGGCGGACCGGCGCCGAACTTGGACGCGTCCAGGGAGGCTTGCACGCGGTCAGGCATGCTTATCAAGTTTATTTCTGGACTGGATGCTCTCGTGTCATCTGATTCTTCATTTGCATTTTTATTCCGCCCCGGTAAACTCCCGACGTGTTTCCCGTGAAGCGCGCTTAGCAAATCCCGCCTGTGTCCGAAGCTGGCGCATATTTGCGTTTCCTTACTCGATGAGTCGTACTTCGTACTGCCCCCGTCCCTCCACGTATCGATTGCGGTCCATGTTACCTTCCCGCCACCCGCGTCATAACCAACCACGCCGCGGTACTTGACACTGATTTCGCACTGGAACACCCAGTGCGGCAGGAACACTGTTTTCAAGGAAGGTTTGTGTGCGTTCCCATCGCGCAACGACCACGGCCGGAACGGTTTGCGTTTGGTCCATTTTTTCAGCGCCGCGTGCGCATCGGTGGACGTCAGTTTAAACGGCAAGCCAACGTGAGTACGTGTGTCGCCTCCGTAACACACGCGGCGAGTCTTCGAGGAGAACGACTGATGAGTACTCGAATCATCACGAGTGGCGTAGTACCGTCGGCACGGCAAAACAAGCCACCCCGCGAGGCGCGAGGGTTCGGACGCGTACGTAACGGTACCTGCGCGACATCGTGTCGGTCCGGTAAACAAATCTCTCCACACTCGACCGCACGCGGAAGAGCACGCCACGGAAGATCCGCGCCGCATACCGCCGACGCGCGCCCGACCCTCTGACGCGACGAACGAGTTGCAGCGGAGAGATTGACTGACCAGGTACTACAACTGCACGCGAAAAATGACACGAGTAGATTTCGTCAAAGCGCGATTTTACACGAGACAAGTACTCAAGTACTCGTCGAGTACCGTACGTCGCCTCCCCTACCCTAAAAATCCCGCACCCTCACGTAGAGGCAACTCCCCGAGGACGCATAATAGGCGCGTCGTCGTCGTCCGGAAGCACGATACCGCACATAACGTTGTCGTCGCCGTCCGAGTCGTTTTCGGAAACCTCGACGGATTGACCGTCGTCGTCGTCGTCGTCGTCGTTTTCGCGCGACTCGTTTCCGTCGCCGGTTTCGCCGCGCACTCGTTTTACGTGAGCCTCTTTTGAGGTCTTGAGCCGCTTCGAATCGTTCTGATTGCCGGTCCCGTCGGGTGCGTTTTTTCGTTTCCCAGAGGACGAAGAACCATCTGCTTTCATCCCTGAATTAGCGCCGAGTTTCTTTTGCAGCGCTTCCAATTTTTCTTTTAGTTTCATCAACCCCTTGGTTTCCTTCGCCAGTTCCTTCGTCTCACTCGCGAGTCTCTTTTCAAGCATCTGCACGGTGGCGGTCGTTTCCTTCAACTCGTGTTTCGCCTCCGCAACTGCGGTCTTGACGGTTTCGTTTTTAGCGTCCCGCCATTCCTTCTCCGCGTCGCGCGCTTTGTGTCGCCTTTGATGCGTCGCGAGCGAATCCGCGCGCTTACGATAGGTAAAACAAAGTGTCAGTCTTTCGTAATGTGAGTGAGTAAACAGTCAGAGGTATAGCCGTCCCTTCGTTAGGACGAGTATGGGAACACAGAGAGGCCGAGATTTGGGAAAGGCGTAAGGCCGTACCTTCGTGCTGAACCCGCACCCCGGTTCGTCGCAAACAAACGGCGTGGCCGTTTCGTGTAACGCCTTCAGGTGGTACGCCAGCGCATTCCGTGCTCGAAACTTACTGCCGCACCCAGCGTGCGAACACACGAAAGGCCGTTCGTCCGTGTGCGTCCGCGTGTGCGCCGCGAGCAGCTTGCGTTCGTAGAACCTCTTACCGCACCCGTTCCACTCGCAAAGAAACCCGGGTTGCGCGTCGCAGTGGTGCCGCCGCACGTGCTTCGCCAGGTCCTGGGGCCACGCGAATTCCTGGGAACAATTTGGGTGAACACAGACGCACTTGGCGCGGGTTGACGTGCTGGTCGCCGGGACCGCGGCGAGGGCGTTGTGCGGGCCCATGGGCGCGACTCCGCTCAAATCGCCAGCGCCCATTTGCGGATTCGGCGTGGTCGCGAAGTGCGAAAGCCCGGAATTGGTGTTCACGTTCAAACCCAAACTGGTCTGTGTTCCCGCGGTGGGTACCTGGCCCCGTGGCCCACCCGTTCCGGTCCCAGCGCCGTACGACGTGGACACCCGTTCCGCGCCGAACGGCGGGAGCGCGTACATGGAACGCGCGTTGAAGGGAACGGACCCGGAGGGTTTGTCGGGGTTGGGATTCGTCCGGTGCGTGTACTGCATGTTTTGTCAAAGCAACGAGTCAAACCGGTTAGTTCCGATTTGAAGCCGCCTTCCTTCGTTCCTTCCCGCGCGCGTGGCCCGAAACCCAAAGCCACGCGTGCCGTGTTCCGTACACGCCTACACCCTGAGAGAACGCGTGACGACCGACCCGTTTCGGTGTGAACGCGTCAACGGCGCGCGCGACGAAGACACGTGAACGCGGTTGAGGGCGGGCAAGTGTCAGATCGAATGCTGCCCCGCGAAATCAAAGTGGGAACGCTGAAACGTGAAATGCAAAATGTTCGGAGCAAGGCATCACCTCTTCAAAACGCGTCTTGCCCCGTCTCGCCCCGCCGTCTCTCCGCCTGCTCCCGTCTCTCCCCCTCTCGTCTTTCAATCGCCCACGCGTACCACCACCGCAACGCATGGTCCCTTGGTGCGACGCCCAAGATTCCTTCGCAGAACAACGCGTGCGCATCCGCGGCGTACGCCCCGACGCCATGAAGCGACGAAACGGGAGTAGTTATGCGACTAATTTGTTGAGGTAACGTTCGCGAAGCGTTACCGGTGCCATCGCGACTCTGCGCGGCGAGGTAGTCTTCCGAGAGCCGGACAAACGCGCGCGCGCGCTTGCGGTGCAGCCCGAGTGGCGCCAGGATTGATTCCAACACTCGCATGCCGTCGATCGAATACCCGTCGGGGTCGGTATCAGAACCAGCGGGCAGCGCAACGGCGAGACTCTCTCCCACCCCCCCCTGTGCTGTTGTCCAGGTTGCTCCCCTCCCCACGCGCACCGCATCCACCGCACTGGGCGCCAGCAAAAACAGCCGCCACAACACCCGGTCCACTAACAACCGTGTGGTGCAGTTCAGCATCATACACCCCACCAAAACGCGCCATTCACTGGCAAAAAGAATCTCCTCCAGCAACCCAAAAGGCGACCGGGGCGGGGACCACCTTTTGGTCTGTGTACTGCAGTCTGGACTTCCCGCTTCTTCTGTTTCTTCCGTGACCTGTCGTGAGCCAAACGAACTCCTCTCGGTAACTAGTTCCGTAGTACGAGTAGTCATACTGTAAGTGTTTCCGTCGTAATCGGGGGCCACTCTTGTGGGCGACCGCGGCGCACCTGTTTTGAACCGCGCCAAGCGCTCCCGCACGGGCGACGTCCCGACGACCGCGTCGCTCCGCGCCGGCCAAAGCGCGGCTCTCAAAACGTCGGTCGCGGCGTCCAACCCTCGTTCATCAGGCCGCGCTAACCGGACACCGCTGCCGCCGTGCGACCCCCCGGTTCCCAGATTCAGCGCCCGTTGGCGCCGCGGCGGCTGGACCCGGCCGGTCGCCCGCGCGCCGATGGGGTCGCGGCGCGCGCTTTCTGTGTTTGCGTTGGCATCGTCGTCCAGTGTTGAACCGTCCGGAGCGAACCCTTCGAAGTCCTCGTTAGTTTCCACTCCTAAACCACCCCCGCCAGCCCCTGTGGCCGCGGCTTGAGGGGCGTTCGCCTGGCAAACCCCGCACACGGCCAAAACCTCCGCGCCGTTCTCGAAACTAAAACCGTCCGGGGATGTGAACACCACGCGCCAGGGAAGAGACGCGCCGCTGAGCCAGCCGGTGGCGTCGTGTTGTTTTCGCTTTCGTTTTCGTGTTTTTCCGGTTGGTTTTGCTTTCCCTTTCCCTTTTGCAGGGCTTTTACGAGGGGTACGCACAGGAGATACCACAGGAGTGCCTTCAGGGCTTTGCAAGTCGTCCTCGGAATCATCATCCTCAAGTTCATCGGGGTCACCGTCATCAAACGCTTCATCGTCAGAACTCGCGATTCCCATTTCCGTCGACGTCGCCGCTCGCAGGGACGCGCGCCAGTTATCCAACAAAGACGCCGACCCCAACGCCGCGGCCAAGCGCGTTCGCAACACGAACAACCGTCTGGCGGGGTCGTATTCCCGATAGTAACAAAGGTGCAAACACAAGTGGTGCGGGCTCCCGGTGTTTGCGAACGCGCCGCACCGGTTCCGTATTTCTTCCATGTTTTCCCCGGCGCCGAGCTTACTAAACTCCCGCGCGTCCCGCGCCGCGGGCAGGGATTGCTTTTGCCAAAGTTTCGCCTGATTGTAAAAAAGAAAAGTGTCAGTCTTTCGTAATGTGTATGAGTAAACAGTCAGAGTAATCGGGCCGAACAGTGTCAGGATTTGGGAAACACCCAATACGTACCTGAACGCTTTCGTCGAACCCTTGCCTGTCCAGGGTTCGGAACAAGTCCCTGCACTCTCGTCTTAAACTCGTCAACCGGGCCCTCGCTTCCGCCACCACAGGCGCCCGTTGCCTCACCCGGCACGACGCGTTTACATGAAGCCGGTCCAGTTCGGCGAGGGTATTTTTTAACACCGCGCCGGTGTCGGCGGTGCCGGGGGGTATTGGTATTATTGCGGAGCGTGTTGCTGTTTCTTGCGTTACAGCACCTGCGATGACTGCGGTACCTGCAGTTTTTGTCGACCCTGTGACCCGTTCCGTGCTCGCGTTAACGTCACGTAATAAATTGCCGTTCCCACCGGAAAAACTGCAGTTCCCGCCTTCAACGGACAACACGCTCGTCTCCACGCACACCACGTCGCCATCCGCGTGCGCTTTGTCGGCCTCCGCCTTGGCCCTGGCGAACGGCCGGAACGGAATCAACACCGCCTCCGCCGCGTCCGAGTGGTCCGTGTGTTTGTTTTTCTTGCGAGCCGTGACTACGAATTCCTCTAGCGCGAGTTGCGCTTGTTTCGCCGCGTCGGGCAACCGCGCCGGAATCGAAACGCGCTTGCCTGTCCTTCCATTCGAGGGAAGCGAAGCGGAGTGCGCCGCGGAGGGAGAGGCGGCGGCGGGCGCGGTCGCGGGTACAGCGCGAGTGGTGAAGAAACGAGACACAACATTGGTCTGTGTTAAAGCGTGACGTACGTGACGGGGGGGTCGGTGTGGGGTCAGAGGGAGGAGAAGGAGGAGGAGGGCGACGGAGTCGTGGTCGTTGCGCGGCGAGATCCTTGCGAAAGAACGGAAAGAACGGAGAGGCCGTTCACGACGACGCGCTTCCGTGGTGCACCACGACCGCGGTAGCCGCCGAGCGCACCTGCGGGGACCGGGGTTCCTCTTTAGTTATGGCAACGAAGCCACCCAAATCAGCCTCGTCGCCACCAACCGCCTCGCCCTCGCGCTGCGCCATGATGGAGTGAAGCTTTTGGGATGGGAAACGCAAGAAAGATTTGTCTCGAAAAATAAAAAACGCCTCAAAATTTTCTAAAAATTCAGTCTCCGAAGATTCTCCTCCAGCGCAGCCGCCTCCGCTCTCCTTTCCTTCATGCCTAGCATCGCCGTGGCTGGCCGAGTCGGCAGCCGCCCGTGCCCGTGCCCGTGCGTGGCGTGCTTCACGTGCACGTCACTGTTACTAACCCGGGCAGCACTGCGCGCGCGGCCTGACTGTTTACTCATAGCCGGATCGGTCAAATCTCCAAAAGAATCGCGATTTGCAGAATCGCTTTTGTCTCGGTAAGCGAGCAAGTGGTACGCGGCGGTGCGGTAGTTGTGCTCGCCATTTTTCAACGAAGTGACAAGGTCATCGCGTTCGAACCCGGATTCGACAAGGGCGTTCACTCTTTGCTGGTCAACAGACCCACCAGAAGGCGCGGCTGGGTACGTAAAAGCTCTTTCCGTCGTCGCGGAGTCGTTCGTCTCCGCGTTTTCGTCGGGGAAGCTTTTTTTTTGCGTTTCGAAATTGCCATTCAACAGTAAATGCCTTTGCGAATTCAGACTCGCGTTCCTCACCCACCTTGTATCCCGGCACCGCTGAAGCGTGGCTCTGGTTTCAGGGTCAACCCGAAGCACCACCCCGATGAACTCGGCGAAATCGGTCGAACACGTTTTCGGGGTTTGGTACGCCCCCGCGACTATTTTGCGGCACATCTCCTTCTTGTCCCCGTCTTTGTGGAAAAGAAAAAGGTCAGTCTTGAGTCTTGAGTATGGGCAAACAGTCTACTTGTGATGGATGTAGTTACTCCCTTTTAATGACTCAAACAGTCACAGAGGGGCAGCAAACAGTGCCTGGATTTGGGAAAGCCCCAAGACGTACCTTTCGCGTGGAAGGGTAAATACCCTGTGACCATGGCGAAGGCCACCACGCCTAAGGACCACACGTCTACGGGCGGGCCGTCGTACGGTTTTCTGTGATTGGTACGCGAAAAGTGTCAGTCCCGTGTTGGGCGTGTATTGGACGATGGCCTGGTCAAACAGTCACCGTAATCGGTCCGAACAGTCACAGGCGCGTTAGAGGTAAAACAGTGTGTGTCGGATTTGGGAAACGCGCGGTACGTACCTGGATACGATTTCAGGCGCCGCGTAGCTAGGCGACCCGCAGTGTGTTGTTAGCTTCTTGCCCGGCGCGAACACGCCGGCTAACCCGAAGTCGATTAAAAGAACCTGTGTCTTGTGAAAGTCCAGTAACAGGTTCTCGAGTTTCACGTCCCGGTGCGCGATCCAGTTGGCGTGGCAATAGGAAAGGGCTTCGACTATTTGCCCCGTGAATTTTGCGGAAGTAGGTTCATCTAAACTCCGCTTACTTCGCACGAAATCGAGAACGCTACCTCCCGCGGCGTACTCCATGACGCAGAATATTTTGCGCGCGGTTTCCACGACGTCGAAAAGCCTGACGATATTCTTGTGGTTGAGTTTTTTTAGCACGCTAATTTCGCGCGAAACGCGCTTGCGTTCGGTTTCGTTTTTCAAACTCGACTTGTCAATCAATTTGACCGCGGTTTTCGCCCCCGTGACTTGGTGAATCCCACTCCTGACCTTGCAGAAACCGCCCTCGCCGATTACCGGGCCCAACACGTACCCGGGAAGGGTACCGCTGTCGTCAATTTCCGCGACGCGCATCACGGGGCGCGCGCTTTGCGAGCGACGAACCGGGGGTTTTGTTTTTTCGACGCGTTCGGTTTCGGCGCCGAGAGTGATCACTCTCGCGTCACTCTCGCCTTTTGTAAACGCTTTTCTCGAGTCGTCGTCACTCTCGACAGGCTCATGGGTAGAAGCAGTTGTTGTCCAGTGCGCCTCCTGGTCCTGGTCCTTGTACTCTGTCTGGTGACGTCGTACGTACCGCTTAAGTGGTGTCGTCGGTACCTCCTCCACATCGTCGAGCAAATCGTCTCGGCGCAAAACGCCGGACGCGCCGCGAAGCGCCGGCTGGGCCTGGGCAGGAGCTTGTTGTTTTCGGAAAGGCTCCTCTTGTTTTAGGAAAGGCTCTTGTTGTTTTCGGACCGGCTCTTGCAATCTAGCAGCCGGCGCGGGTGGAGCACCCGGTACACTACCGGGCGCCCGGTGCGCACTTCTAAGACTATTGGGCACTGCAGAGCTGGCGCGCTGACCACGCGCGGGCGAGGGCGAGGGCGCCCAGTGCACGACTTTTTCCCTCGGCGGTTGCGGCGGGCGCGTTTCGGTTGGCAGACTCCTTTCAAATACGCGAGTTTCGAGTTTCGGCGTTCCCAACGCAGAGTCGACCCCGAAAACCGCGCCCTCTGCGCGCGCCGAGTTCGGGACGCCGCTTGAAGGACGCGCGGGAAGTCGGCCTGTAGATGACGTGACTTGCGAGGTGTGCGTTGATCCGGAAGGATCCACGGCTCGCAAACGCTGCGCAGCCGCGGCGGCGCGCGCCGCGTCCATCGCAGGCGCGGAGGGGTTACTTTGCAGACTGTTTGCCTGTACGCCATCCCCGCGTTTGCCAAAGGCAAATGCAGATTCAGGACGTGCCGCGTAGTGTGAACGTTGTGAGTCCGCCTCCCCGGTTGTGGACGCTGTGGTCGGTCGGTGTGTGGGGGCCCGGTCCTCCGGTCCACCTTTTGGCGATACCGGGACGCCTCGGTGTAACCGATTGGTGGCTTCGCGACGCGACGCGACCGTCGCGCTCGCGGCGCACGGCCGTTGCGCTTTGATTTGAGCCACTTGATGGTCTATCAAGTCATCAAAATCCGCAAACTCACCTCGCGCCCGGCTCCACGCAGCCGCGATCGCCCTTTCCGTGGACATCGAGCAAGGGAACGACCCTGAAGCGCTTTGGTCGCGCGGCGCCGGCGACGCGCGCGTATTTTTCGGCGCTGAGCGATGGTGCGAACTTTCCGAAGTCGATAATGGCCTTGACGGGGGCGTGGTGTCGAACTGGCGAGACGTGTTGCTCGGTGTGTGCGTGCCGAACCCGACCTTTGTCGAGTGTGTGTTTGCGTTGTACGTGACGTGCGTCACATGGCGCGTGCCGCCCGGTCGTGCGGATGAAGCACGCGGCGTTGCGGTGACTCGGGGCATCGTCACATCACGACTGGTTCCGGCCGTTGACTGCCGACTCGTCCCATCAACAAATGTCGAACCGGTCGAACGCGAACGCGTCTCTTCACGATGAGTGGCCCTGGAGCTCGGCCGGACGGATGACGGCACGCTTGGTGAAACCCCAAAGTCGCCCGTACGCGCGGATGCTGTCCGTACAGTAGGCCTTGTATTCGACGAAACCAAACCCGGACCAACACGCGCGCCATCAGCCTGCTCACCCCGGCCGCTCGTGCCGAACGATGAAAGGTCGAACCCGAACGTGAACTCTCGCGGTTGCAGGTGCGACACAGTGGACACCGCCCGGACGCCCACCCCCGCGTACGCGGAAGGCGTCGCGGCCCCGTTCCGCCCTGAACCAGGTCGCGACGACAACCGCCCGTCACTCGACCCGCGCGCGCTGTCGCCGCGAAGACGAGGCTCGAACGACATCGCGCGACGCGATGTGGTAGTTCTGAGACGACGCGGAAGAGCTGCGGCGATTTCCTGGGCGCCCCGAGTTGGCACCCTGCTGAGTTTGTGCAGAGGAGGACCGGGGTACCGCGGTGAACAAGTCGAGATTTTGTGGAACGACCTAAACCGTGCTGCAATCTGGGTTTTAGCTCCAGCACTCACCCGGGCGCGTCCCCCCGCCCTGTGTTTCGAGTTCGTTTCGCGTGTTTGTCGACGCGCACAGTTGATGTCTTCCTCCGCGCGCGGCGACCGCGCGACCGCGCAGCACCCCCGCCTTGTATCGGCGCTAACCAGCGCCAGAGATGAAACGCGGGCGAAGTTCGAAAACGCGATCTCGACCGGGAAACGTGCGCTCCTTGGTAGGCTTCGTTTGCCGCGTGCGAACCCGACGTGCGTGGCGAGCATTTCCAGCTCCGTTGGAGCGCCTGGCAGCACAAACAAGGTAGCCGAGGTTGCGGCGGCAGGCAAAGACAAAGGCACGACAGGCAGTGACAACACGGAGCAGTACAAGGCGCGTCGCGTGACCGGGACGGGACGGAAAAACGGCGATGTGGAAACGCGCGATCTGGCGAAGCAGTTAGTGCGCGCGCCGCCTGCGAGTAACGAAGTAGCCCTGGTGTCCACCGACGAGTCTTCAAGTGGAGGAGAAGTGGGTGATGTGAGTGGAGGTAGTGACGGTAAAGCAGGTGCTAAAACTGGTGACGGTAAAGGAGGTGCTAAAACTAGTGACGGTAAAGGAGGTACTAAAGGTAGTGACAACAAAGGTACTTCGACGACGACGACTCCGATGACCGCCGATTCCGTGACCACGAGAAACAAAGACGGAAGCACCGCCTCCGAGGACGACACCAGGCCTATTTTGATCAGCAGCGTGGATTTCGAAGGCGAGACCCCTGAATTAGAGCAACTCGCGCGGTCTGTGGTACGAATAAAGCCCAACTTTTCGTACACCGTCAAGGAAATCGAACGCGACGTCGTCAGGGTGTTCAACACCGGGTTGTTCAAGGAAGTCACTCCCGTGACCGTGGATACGCGGGACGGGATTTCCTTGTCCTTCAAGCTGGTGGCGAACCCCACGATCAGGGGGTTCGTGGTGAAAGGGTGCGATGAGCTCCCGAATTCCTTCGCGCATGACCTGTTCAAACCGCAGTTCGGTAGGACGCTGAACAGTAATTTGGTGGTGGACGCGTGTTCCGCAATTAGCCGGTGGTACGAGAAACGCAAAATCCCGGTGGAGTGGTACTCCGTGGAGGTGAGCGACGGGATACTGGAGCTGAACCTTGAGGAACCCCGGATTGGGGAGGTTGAGATTCGGTTCATCGATCGGAAAACGGGCGAGCCGATCAAAGGCGCCACGCGCAAAGAGATGATCACGCGGCACTTGAAAAACGTCAAACCGGGCAAGGCACTGCACGGCCGTATGCTTGACGACCTCAACGACCTGATAAACACCGCGGGTCTGGAAAACGCGAACATCACGTGGAAGTACGTGTGTGCCGGCTTTCCCAAATCCGACACACACGGTTTTATCTCTAACGCGCCTGTGACTGTTGACCAGGCCATCGCGACGTACTCGTCCTGCGAAGGGCGCGTTACCTCTTCCATGTTTACGTAACACACGTCACGACCGACTGACACTTTTCGTTCGCAAATCGGAAAAAGCCCGCGGCGGGACCGGAAACAGAGCGGGCCGTTTTTAGTGGACGCCGTGGTGAACGTGACGGAAAAAGCGAGCGCGGGTTTCTCGGGCGGCGGTGGGATCAGCGCCAAGGGTTTACAGGAAGGCGGTTTGTCCGCGTTGCTCGCGAACGCGGATTACTTCAGGTAAGGGCCTTTCCCATTTAACACATTCCGCCTCCCTAATTGCCTATACAAGACTGACTTTTCTTTTTACAATCGCAGGCGGAACCTGTTTGGCCGGTGCCAAACCCTGACCGCGCGTGTGGAGATATCGCCAAACAACCTCTCCTCGAAACCCGAAATAGACGTCCGAATCGCACACAGCGACCCGTGGATCGGGGATAGCAGCCGCACGTCGCGCAGAATTTTCCTCGATTCAGACTCATCCACCCTGGAGCAGATCTACGCGAAAAGGGACGACGCCCGCGACGACGACGACCACGATGCGCACGGCAACGGGTCCAGTGACGTCTCAACCGGGGTCAACGGAAGCGGAGACGGTACCGTCGCGGGCGACGGCCCGCGAGGGGTTTTCGTGAAAAGAATCACCTCAGGCGTGGTGCGTATTTCTCTTTCACCACATTCCGCCTCCCTGATTGCCCATACTCGTACCAGAAGGGATTATTACCTCTGACTGTTTACGTGATACACGTTACGACCGACTGACACTTTTTTGGCACAATCGCAAGGAGTACCGCCGGCCCCTGGCGCCTTCGTGGACCGGAACGTTCAGCGCGACGTACCAGCGAGCGATGCTGCACGACGACTTGAAGCAGGTACGGCCGGAGTGGGCTTTCCCAAATCCAGACACCTACGTTTGCCGATTGTCCGTAGTAACTACTCACGCAAGTCACGGTCCCGACTGACACTTTTGTTCAACAATCGCAGCCCATTTTCCTGGATGCGTACGGCAGCCCGTTGACGTTTTCCGGCGAGAAACACGACACCTCGGTGAACATGATGATGCGGTTCGTGTACGAAGGCCGGGGGCGGGACGAGGGTAAGGGCTTCCCAATCACCACACACCGCCTCTGCGATTGCCCATACGAGGCTGACATTTTCTTGTTAATCTCTCAGCGCAGTTAGTGGTGAGCGCGGAACAAGCGGTGCCGGTGCGGCCCGAGATGCTGGTACGCGTTTCCCAATCACCACGTTCCGCCTCTGCGATTATTGCTCTGTATGGAGTACAGTCGGACAGGTTGAAAGTGCGGACCCCACTCTGTCGGACCCCTTTCCAATCCCGGATATACACATCACGGCCGACTGACACTTTCGGCGTTAATCGTGCCAGGCGTTTAACCGTTTGATGGTCCGGGCGCAGCGGGATTTCCGGTTCGGCCGCGGCGCCCGGCTCACCGTCGCGGCGAAGGGGGGCAACGTCATCGGGGACCTTCCCCCGTACGAGGCGTTTTCCATTGGGGGCACTAGTTCGGTCCGGGGGTACACCGAGGGAGGCGTGGGAACCGGAAGGAAATTCATCGTCGGGTCGTTGGAGGTCGCTGTGCCGCTCGCCAGGGATTCCGTAAACGGGTGCGTTTTTTTCGACATCGGCAGCGATTTGAAATCGGGGGTTTCCGTTTTGGGTGACCCGGGGGGTACGCGCGGGAAACCAGGTCAGGGGTACGGGTACGGCGCCGGTGTGGTGGCGCTTACCCCGATAGGGCCGGTCCGGCTGGAGTACGCGTTTTCGGACAAAGGCGTCGGGCGCGTGCACTGCGGGTTGAGCAGGAACTTTTAGGGGAATAAAGGGAAGTTTGCGTTGCTTTCATTTGAGACCGAGCACAGGATTCAAGACATGGCACTTATAAGACTCATGACTAACAAGACATGGCACTTATAAGACAGAGAAGACTATGAAGAAGTCTAACAAGACGTGTGACTTGGTTGTAAGAATGGCGACGATTTCATTCAAATATCGGTGGTACAGCGCTACGAGGAGCGACGATGTTATCTTTTCGTGTTACGAAAAGAACCCGTCCCTTCCCTTTCGTTCCGTCTCGTCGCTCATTTCCGCCCGCGGCTCGGCACGTTTTGGTCCTTCAAGTCGAACATGGTTTCCAGGGCGTGCATGTTGACCAGGGTCTGGGACACTTCACTCGGGTCGGTGCCGTCCGACCGCAGCGCCTGCATCGGGCCGTGTAACAGTTTGTTCACGATCCCCCGCGACAGCTCCTCCACGGCTTTCATTTGCTTTTTCGTTAACCCGTCCCCGAGCTTGAGCATCGCTTTTTCAAGCTCAGCGGCCCGGATAATCTCCGCTTTGTTCCGCAGCCGTTTAATAGTAGGCACGGTTTCCAGGGAGTCCCGCCACGCTTCGAACTGCGCTTGTTCGTGCGTTAACAGCTCACGCGCTTCGTCCGCCGCCCGTTCCCGTTTGTCCTTGTTCAGCTCAACTAGTTCTTTCAAGTCGTCAACGTTGTACAAGATCGTGTTTTCGTCGTCCCCGCAATCCGCGTCCACGTTGCG
>Ga0222645_100658_pt1 | contig 18309 bp, 15 predicted proteins | sample AntAcemetagen292_FD_179881 | JGI IMG/M metagenome (GOLD analysis project Ga0222645, IMG submission 179881) | Saline water microbial communities from Ace Lake, Antarctica - #292 | ecosystem: Environmental > Aquatic > Non-marine Saline and Alkaline > Saline | place: Antarctica: Ace Lake | collected...
CCGGATCGCGTCGGCGAGGTGACCTTCCTTGACATGTTTGGCGAGGAGTCGTTGTTGGATTTAGGGTTGGCATCTCTACGCGACCCGCCGGCGCGAACTGAGGTACCGCAATCCGCGCCGACAAACACCGAAGTCGCGTCGCGTGTAGAGCGCCGCGTCTTGGTCGCGGCGAACATTCCCAACACCACAGGGTCTTTCCAATCGTTTGGAAACAACCAGGGTGTGGGTTACCTTCCGTCACATTCTGGCGAAATCCACCCAGCGCCCCCGCCCCCGCCCCCGGCGACCGCGTCGACGCCCGCGCCTCGCGTCGGGGACGCGACCCGACAAATACAAACCGGATACGGCGGGTTTGACGAACCAGTTTTACACCGACAGAGTTTTGGTTCGCGTTCGTCCAGTGAGTCGCGTTTCGAAATCGCGCTGGATGCCGACGCCATGGCACGAATGCTCAAGGACGAGCATGACGCGCAGCGCGTCTCCGAGATGGCCCCTTTCCTTGATGGAACAGAGATCAGAGACGCCGAACGCGACCTGGACGAGTACGCGGCACCCCCGCGCGATTCGCGGAAAGCCCCGCCAACTTGGCGGAAGCTGCCAGCCGGTTACCGTTCTCCAGCTCCCTGAACACGACTCTGATGGACGCGCTCGGGAGCGTGGTTGCGTGGACTGGAAATGACGCCCACGGGCCCGTGGTTGAAGAGAAGAAGGAGAAGAAAGAAAAGGAGGCGGAGAAGTACTCCTTCACCCCCGAGCCTGTCGACTCAATAGAAGCGAGGAAACGCGCCGAGGCGAGGGCAGCGGCGGCGGCGGCAGAAATCGCGTCCGCTCGCCAAGCCACCAGGGAGGCTGTACAGGCGCGGGAAGCGGGGGAGGCACGGCAAGCGGCGGCTGACACGAATGCCAACGCCACGGCGAACGCTGGGTCTGGATCTTCGCCGCCCCGAGCGCCTGCTGATTCCGCCGCGACGTCGTCGACCCCGAAAAAGTCCCCGGCCTCGTCCAAACTGCTAACCTTCAAAGAACGCCTGGCGCTGTTCAACGCGCCGACCCCGGGGTAGCGTTTTTTTGGGAAATAGCCCCGTGTCCCATCTCTTCGTCGTTCCCACTTACCAGTGTTACCTATTCATCGTTACCTATCTACCACCCGGTGCTACTCACCAGTACTGCGCTTATGTTACCTGGCTCCCTACACCCCGAAGTGTTTGCGCTGGGCGGCACAAACGCGCGTAGGGACGAGTAGCGGTCCAAACAGCGTTCGCGAGAATTCGTCTTCGTCTTCGTCGCGCGTCGCTTCGTCTGTCACTTCACGTATCCTTTCTATCCCCGCTATCCTCTCCGCGAGCTGCTTTGCCCACGTCGACACCACCGTCCCGGCGCCATTCGGCTCGCGTTGCAGTTCGTCCAGTAACAGCCACCCTAGCGCGAACCGGAATGGGTGCCAAACGCTTTTGTTGGAACCGCCTTGCAACTCAACCTCCACCTGATTCATGGCAACAACAACCGGGTCGAACACTTCCGGTGTTTGGTGTGCGCGTGCTAACCTTCCTATGATGCGCGCCACTACGTGCGCGCTCCACTGCAGTGACTCGCGCGGTGTAAGCGACGGCTCGTGGCTGGCGCACATCGCGCGAAGCAGCACGGTGGCGTACGTCAGTACGGGTTCTTTTTCCGTTGTCACGGCACCGGCGCGTCCACGGAGCTGCATCACCGGGGGCGGGTCGTACACGACGTCCATGGAGAGCGGAGAAACCGTCTGCTCCGAAGAGATGCGCAGCAACAGATCCTCCGCGTCGGGCGGGGTCAGCACACGCTCGTTGTCGTGCACGTAACACGCCATGGAGCAACCGCCGCGCGCAGCCCTCTGAGCCTCGGAGGCACATCTCATCCAGTCATCAGTTGCTGACTTTTATTTCTGAAAAGGCACCCGTTGGAATTTGGAAACTTCGAGGAAACGAGATGCCCGCACCCACTCTTAACGAGCGCACTCCTGTCTCGGGAGTGTGCTCGCCTGTCATGGGGGACCGCGTGGAGCAGTTCGTGGCGCACTTGAAGGATTCCAAGGGTGCGTCCCCCCCTCCTCGCGGCTCTCGCCTTTCGTCTTTCTCGACTCGCCCTTTTCCGCATTTTCGTTTCGCGCATCGAGACTCACCTCACCCTTCTCGTGGCGCGCAGGTAACGTGAAAGCCGAGCTCGACGTGTTCGTCAGCACGTCCGGCCTGCGTTTGGTGAAACTCGACGGGAAGGTCCTGGGGTCGTTTCCGTTGCAGCGCATCCAGGAATGGGCCATCACCGCGCCTGGGACGTTCACGTTGTCCGTGGTGAGCGGCGAAAAAGTGGTCGGTTTAGTGATCCACGGCGACCAGGACGAGGTGTTCGGTATCATCGACTGCCTTGAACGTCAAGTCGCGCAGATCATGGAGGACATGGCGGCGAAGGAGCAGGGAAGAGAGGCGGCGGACGTGAGCAGCCCGCCGAGAAAAATGGCCCCGGACCCGGAGGACGACGTCCGGGATGAGGAGTTTCAGGTGGCCGATTCGGTACCTGAGGCGTCTCGCCCGAATGAATTGGCGCGCCGCGCGTTCGCGACGGGTGATATGAAACCCGACGAGATTTCGGACGGAGACATGCGACAGGAGCTCCCGGATGAGCTCCCCGAGGAGCTCCCAGAGACGCGTTCAGGAGACCCAACCCAACCCGCGTCTCACTCGGAATTCGAAGACCAGGTTGTGCCTTTCCGTGTTGATTCTTTCGGCGAGGCGGACACGAAGTGGGTCAGGCACGACACGAAAAAGAACGAAGTCGACGACGCGAAAAATACCGGTGACCACCAAGTCACCGCGTTTGATTCCTCTGACAAAGAAATAGCAACCCTGACGAGGTCCGTCGGCGGTGAGGACGCGTACGACGACGATTTTGACGCCGTGTCCATCTCCGACGATGACGACGCCGAGTTCGACGACTTCGGCGAGCCGCGAAACACGCCGTCGTCCACGTCCAGTTCTCCGAACGAAACAGAAACAAATACGACAACCGCGAGCGTACCGGATCCGGCGCCGGCGACGCGTCCATCGCCAGGGCCAGGGCACTCCCCTGAAAGTCGCATGGCTGCGACCATCGCGGCGGCGGCGGCGCAGGAGCTCGGCGAGCTGAAAAGCAAACTGCGCGACGCGGAACACGCAGTTGAAGCGCAGCGGCGCCGGGCGGAAACGGCGGAGACCGCGGCGGCGGCGGCGCGCTGTGTCGCCGCCGCCGCACACGACACAGCGGGAATCGAGGAAGCGCTGGAAGAAAAGCTCGCAGACGTGACAGAACGTGCCGAGACTGCCGCGCGCGCCGCCGCCGCCGCTGAACGTGCGGCGTCAACTTTGGAAACAAAACTCGCACAGGCGAACGAACGCGCCGCGGCGGCGGAGTCAAATTTCACACAGCTCTCCGACGCCGTCGTGAAACGCGACGCCGACATCGCGCGGCTGCGCGCGGCGTCCACCGCGCGCGAGGCTGGTGACAAAGGGGACACCGCCGCCACAGAGGCGCTCGCAGCGAGGGTGGAACACGCGAGGGCGGAAACGTCACAGGCGGAACAGAGGGCGGGTGAGGCTGAGGCGAGGTCTGCGGATGCCGAGGCGAGGTCTGCGGATGCCGAGGCGAGAGCGGAGCAGGCTGATACAAGGGCGGAGGAGGCTGAGGCGAGAACTGCGGATGCTGAGGCGAGGGCGGAGCAGGCTGATACAAGGGCGGAGGAGGCTGAGGCGAAAAGTTTAGATTTGGCGAGTTCAGTTTCGGATTTAGAAGCGCGGTTGGTTGAGGCGGAGTCAAGGGTCACGGAAGCCAAAACAGAGGCGGCCGCGTTGCACGGCCGCGTGCGTGAGGCGAATGCATTAGAAGCGAAGTTGGTTGAGACGGAGTCTTTGGTTTCGGAATCGGCCGCGGAGGTTGTGACGTTGCGTGCGTCTCTCGACGAGGAAAAAACACGCGCGACTGATTTGGAAACCAAGATGGAAGAATCGAACAAGAATCGTGAAGCCGAAACACAAACGCGACACGCCGCGGAGTCGGCCGCATCTGCCGCGTTACTCGTCGCGACGACGCGCGCGGAAACCGCGGAAGCCGCCGCGTCTCACTTTGAAACCGCCTTGGCGATTGCGACGGAAACGGCGAAAACCGCCGCGGTTCCGGAAGCGTTTTCCGGGAAAACAAGCGCTGTGGAGATCGCATGTTTGGTGGACGAACTCCGCGGGAAAACGTCCGTGGCGGAGGCGGAGTTAGTGGCGGCGCGGGCGGCGGCGGCAGCGGCGACGACGCGGGCGGAGAACGCGGACAAAAGAGCGGAGGACGCTGAGAACCTGGCGCAACAAGTCGAGTCCGCGGCGACCACCGCGCTTGAGCGCGCGGACGCGGCGGAGGCCGAAACACGCGCGCGAGACGAAACCCTGGCGCAAGTTCTATTAAAACAAAAACACGTAGCACACGGAGACATGAAAGAGGTGGCCCTCGCCGAGGCGCAAAGAGCGAGCGCGGCGGAGATGCGCGTTTTTACTTTGGAAAAACGCCTCGACGCGCTCGCGGCGGCGCGCGCTGAGGTTTCTGGGAAACTCGCGTCCGCGCTTGCGGAGCTCGCGGAGGCGCGAGGCGAGGCGGACGCATCGCGCGAGGCGCTCGACGACGCGTTCGCGTCCGCCAGAGCGGCGGCGAAACGCGAGGGCGACGCGCGCGCGGCGCAGGCGGCGGCGGAGGCGCGCATTGCCGAGGCGAGCGACGAGGCGGCGAGTTGGTCGGAACGCGCGTCGGAAGCGGACGACCTTCGCGTGCGTTGCGTGGCGGCGGAAACGCGTTTATTGTCCGCGGCCAGGGAAGGCGCGCGAGGCGTGGCGAAGGCGAGGGAGGAAACGGAGAGGTGGCGCGCGGAAGCGGGGGAGTTGAAACAAGCGCTGGAAGACGCGGAGACAAGGGCGGAGACGTTTGCGCGCAGAGCCGCCCGGGTCGACGCCGCGGTTGCGTCCTCGGCCTCGGCCTACGCGTCGGGTGCGGACGAGATGCGATTCGAAACTTCCTCAGAAGCAGCGACACCGCACTCTTCTGTCAAGCCCTCGCTCGCGGAGCGCGCGAAGGCTGAGCTCTCCGCGTACCAACCGCCTCCGCCGATGCCGCCGTCGCTCGGCGATTGGCGGACCGGCCGGGAAAACCGCCCGGGCGCCGGCGCCGGGTACGCCGCGACGTACCACGCCTCGTCTCCCGCCGTGCTTAACAAAACCCCCACACCAACCAAGCTCACCGCGGAGTTCCTGGACTCGCTAGGCCAAAGGCTGTCCTCGGTGAGGGACATGCTCATGGCGCCGGACCGGTGACGCACATTGCGAAGGCAACAAAAAAACGCCTCCCAAAATGTCGCAACAAAAGCAATGGAATGGAGCACCTCTTTCACCCCCCCCCACTTCGAAGACACTATGAAAGGAACAAAAAAGTTTCCCTTAAATGCGGACTGCATGCTCTAGCACGTTGCATGCTTTTTCATATTTTGAACCCTTATTTTCGATATTTTCGTTTCAAACACATCCCTATTAATCCCAAAAGCGAAGCCGCCGCCGCGTGCCGCGCAACTCGCGCCTGCGCGAAGTTGGCTGACGCTTGGGCGTCATGGCGAATCTTGTGGGTGCTGCGAGTTTGGCGGCGGTGACCGGGACTCGCAATGGGGGTGGCTTCCGGTTGAGTCGGATGCGTGCCACGCGGGGTGTGTGTGTCTCGCGTGTCCGCGCCACGCCCGGCGGAGCGGCGCGGGCTGTCTGCGGTGTCGTGACTGCGGCGCGATGGGAAAAAACCGGCCGAGGCAAAGCGAGTTTGCCGCTGAAAGCCATCGTGGACCGCAGCGCCGCGGCGGATGAGGAGACGGCTGCGTTTGCGTTGCACTCATCATCCGCATCCGAGATGATGGGGTTTGAAAATGCAACAAATGAAGAAATCGACGTGGACGCGACGGCGTTGCGGACGACGACGATTGGCGAGTTCACGACAGAACGAAGACAGCAATTGTCCGTAATCACGGCTGATGCTGGTTTGGTGGTGGACACCGTCGTTGCATCCGCGGAAACGAACAAGACGCAATCCTTCCAACCCGCCTCGAAACTTCGCAGCTTGGGCGCCGTAAAAAAACCAAACACGTCATCCGCCGCGAATTACGTTTCGTTCCGGCAAACCGGGAAAGGCGGTTTATTAGGGTGCGACCGGGATGTCACCACGAGCGCGCTGCACGGCGTGCTGCAACGGCTGGATAAATCCAACCGGTACCCCGTTTTATTCTTCGCCCCCGAGATGCGGGATTTGGCGGAGAAAATCGCGCAAGAGGTGAGGAACTTTCCCACCCAACACACACCGCCTGCCTGATTGCCCATACCTGTCCTGCGAAGGGACTATTACGACCAGAAGGGCGCATTCCCTCTGCACAGTACCCTGACTGTTTCCTCATACCAATCCCGGATATACACATGGTCCGAGAGACTGACTTTTTTCTTTCCGCAATCAGGACGTCGCGGGCGCCGCGGTTGAGCTGGGCGACATCGACTGGCGAAAGTTCCCGGATGGGTTTCCCGATTTGTTTGTCAACGACGCGTACGGAGTGCGGGACCGGCACGTCGCGTTTCTCGCGTCCTTCCACTCCCCCGAGGTTATTTTCGAACAAATCTCGATCATATACTCGCTTCCCAAGATGTTCGTCGCGTCGTTCACGCTGATTTTGCCGTTCTTCCCTACTGGAACCTCGGAGCGGGTGGAGCGGGAGGGCGAAATCGCCACCGCGGTGACCTTGGCCAGGATACTATCCAACATCCCCCCGTCCCGAGGCGGACCGTGCTCCACGCTGATTTTCGACATCCACGCCCTGCAGGAACGTTTTTACTTCGGCGATAACATCCTGCCGTGCTTCGAAAGCGGCATTCCGCTGTTGTTGAACCGCCTCGCGATGTGCGAAGACGCGGATAACATCGTCATCGCGTACCCCGACGAAGGCGCGCGGAAGCGGTTCCACGTGTTTTTTAAAGGCATGGAGGAGGTGGTGTGTACGAAAGTTAGGGACGGCGGGAAGCGCCTCGTGAAACTAAAGGAGGGCGAACCCGCGGGAAGACACGTGGTGATCGTGGATGACTTGGTGCAATCCGGTGGTACCCTGATTGAGTGCCAGAAACTGCTATCGAAACTAGGCGCCCTGAAAGTCAGCGCGTACGTCACGCACGGCGTGTTCCCTGGGAACTCGTGGAAGCGGTTCACCGCGTCGTCGGGCGCGGGGGGCCAGGGATTTACGAAATTCTTTTTAACGGATTCGTGTCCGCAAACCGCGAAGGCGGTGGATGGCATCGAACCGTTCGAAATTCTGTCCCTCGCGAGGCCAATCGCGGAGGCGCTGCACGTGTAGGCCGCCTGGGTTGAGGCACGTGAGGGGGGAACTAGTCGTCGATTAGGCGGATGAACCGTTGTTTATATTATTGAACGAGTTGTTTTTTCGCGTTTTCTTCCCATTGTGTCTTCTCCCTCTTCTAATCTCCGGAATGCACCCACAAGTGCTCCACTTCGCGGGTGCACGACGACCTACCCGCGGCAGTCGCGCGGGTCGTAGCGCATCGCTTGCCGTCAGCCGGGCTCGGAGTCAGCATGTCGCGAGCGTTCGAGGATGAGACGCGGCAGCCCATGCTCCGCGCGCGAGGCGAGAGCGTTGGGGAGGGTGTTGCGGGTGTTGTCTCGGATGGTCTCCGCGCGCGACCGAGACCATCCGACACGCACGCCTCACCGTTACCTCACGGCAACGGCGAGGTTCCTCGTTGGGGTCGTTTGGGGTCACGTGATAACACAAAGGAGACGTACGCGGTGTGGTGCGAGCTGCACGGCGCACCCGTCGGCATCGCGGTGTGGCTCGTGGTTTTGTTTGTGATGGGTGTGACGTTCCCGTTGTCCCGAGTTAACGCGGTACCCGGCACGGACACCGCGTGTGCGGTGCTGCTTTGCGTGTCACTCGTGGCCATGACCTTGGTGAACCGATTGGACCCGGGTATCATCGCGCCTTCGGCGACAAATGACCCGCTCATCGAACACCTCGACGCGCTGGCGTTGGTCGGCACGAGTCACGGAAACGAAAACGTAAACGAAAACGCCGAAGCACTCGCGGTCGGCGTGCGGAAGGACCCTGTTTCCGGGCAATACGCGAGGCTCGCGTATGAGTTCCGAACGCAAGACAGTAGGTACGGCGGCGGGGACGTCGAGGCGGGTGGCTCGGGACGAGGAGTTGGGGATGGTGGGGATGCCGGGGATACGAACGGCGTATTTTCCGAAACTCCCGTGGAAATGGAAACCTGGGATTGGTCCAAGTGCGAGCGGTATTGCCGCACATGTCGAATCTGGCGTCCCCCACGGGCGGCACACTGCCGCGACTGCGGGTGGTGCGTCATTCGGTTCGACCACCACTGCGGCGCGCTCGGTAATTGCGTCGGGCGGGATAATCACAGGTGGTTCGTTTTGTGTCTGTGTTCGGTTTCGGGTTTGGTTGTTGTTTTAGCTGTCGAGTCGGTTGCGGCGCTCCGGGACGCGAACTGGCCGAGGGCGAAGAACAGCTTCTCAGACCCTATCGTCGTCACCCTGCTGGCGTGCGTCATCGTGTACGGCTCCTGCGCGTGCCTGTCCTGCTTCGCCATTTCGCACGTCTACCTCTGGCTGTGCGACGTCACCACCAAGGAAGTGCTGAGGCCGCGTCGGGGGTGCGAGCCGAGAAGCGCGGACGCGGACATCGAAGCCGGGCCGGGCGCCGAGCGGTGGCGCCGGCTGTGCGGCGGCCTTGACGTGGGGGAGCACGGAGGCTTGCGTCGCCTTCTGAAGCACTTCACAGAAACGGCGCTGTGCGCGGGGTGTACGCTGAAAAGTGTGACCACGAAACGGCTCGAAGAGAGGCTGGAAAGTAGGAGCAGGTAGTTTGTGAGGTGGAAAAAGAAAACCAGAGGACTCGCCTCCACAGAGTCGTCGATTTGGTCACCGATTCCTAATCGGTCGTCAGATCAGCCGGCACACCTGTGGTGGTGCTGAGGCGTGTGTTCGCCCTCCGGCGCGTCCCACACCCGTGTACGCCAACCATGCAGCTCAGGGTGAGCCTGCGACCCACCGAGGCGTTGGGGAAGGACACCACGGGCGAGGTCGCGACCGCGTCCATCGATTGCGGGAATGGGGAACAGATTTTGCGGTGGCTCGCGTTCGCCGCGTGCGACCGCGCCGCGCACTTGGCGAACCTCCCCTCCGGGACGTTCGTGCCGCAGGCGGTGATGAACCGCGAAGGGATCGTCGAGGACGTGGACTCGGTGATCCGGGCGCGGTACGCCGACGGCGACGGCGTCGTGGTGCGGTTCGGCCGAGGCCCCGAGGCGTTCACGGCACGCTGGGAGGGCCGACCGGGCACGCCACCCGCGAAGGCGGCGGAATTCGGCGGGCGTGAAAGCCGCGCGGACTCCGGGGAGACAAACGAGACAACGAGCACATCGTCAGTCGGTGTGACCCAAAGCACCCCCGGGTTGCGGTGGCTAGAGTCGCGGCTCGATTTCGACGCCTTCGGGATCCCCGAGTTGGTCAGCGAAACCATCGCGCTTTCGCGGAAAGACGCGAGGGCGGAGGACGTCGCCGCGGCGCGCGTTTCGCTGTTCACGCACGCGGGCGCGTTACAAGCGCTTTTCAAGCTATACGAATCGGACGGCGACACCAACGTCCGTGATGTGGATAAGATGACCCTGGAACAGTTCCGGCGGTTCATGCGCGACGCCAAGGCGATTGAGATTGGGCCTCCGACCATCACGGTGCTTGACGTGGATCACTGTTTCGGTGAGGCGTTGAAGAAGAAAACTACGAGCGACAAGGAGGCGAAGTCGGCCCAGACGAAAGCCCTTGACTGCGCCGGTTTCCTCATCGCGGTGTTCCGCGTGTCCGTGCGGAAGTACGACGTTTCGAAAATCAAACTCCCGGACGTGGGGTTCAGCGAGCTTCACAAACGCCTCAACCACTTCCTTGAGACGCACGTGTATCCTTTTCTGAGCCGCACGTTCGAGCTTACCAGGGACGCGCTGAGTAAGGCGACCCTGGATACGGCCGCAGTGACAACGCTTTACGCTAATTCGCGACTCATCACGCACGCGATGAAGATGTGCATGCCTCGCCGGCCCCCCGGGGATGAGTGGACCTTGTTCGTGCACGACTTCACCAAAAGCGCCATGGGTTGGGGCGTCCTGGCGGACAACCCTGAGGAAGCCGCGGACGCCGCGGGCAAGACGCTGGGGAAGACGCCCGGGAAGGTTTCGTTTGTGTCGGGAGATGGGGATGCGACATTTGCAAAAACGCCGGATGGCGGCGACGGTTCCGTTTCCAAAAAAAATACCTACGATTTGTTGGCGTACGATCGCGACGCGCCCGTTTTTGTGGACCTGCACGCGTTTTCCCGAGCCGTGATTCAAGTCCGCCAGGACGACGCAAGCGAACTTCGGCGGTTCCGACCCGAAGAGAGCCCCGCGCGCTTGACCGTTGAGCAGTTTGAAAAGCTTTTGCTGTCCCTGGCGTGGATAGGGCACGGCAAGCGCGTGTCACGCGCGAAAAAGGCGGAGGAACATTGGGCGGCGGCGAAGGCGGAAACAGAGGCGAGACGCCGCCGGCGCGAAACCGACGAGCCGGGCGCCGACGACGGTAAAAGCGACTCCGATTTGTCCGCGGATTTGGAGACGAACTCGGCGAACGCCAAGTTCGGTGATACAAAGGAAACCTCCGAGACGACGACGGATGCGACGCGCCCGGTGGACCGATTCACCACGCCGTCGTTCGCGCTACACCTCCACGAATTTCTAACCGACATCTACCACAAGTCAGGCGTGTTAACCCCCGCGAGCGACGACGACGACGAAGACGCCGAGTTTTCCCGAGAGTCGGATGCGGAAGAGTTCGTCTCGGACGTTTCAGTTGAAGAAGACGGGGAAGCGGTTCCAGACGCGTAGTTCCGGCCGTGTACATCTCGTGTAATATTATAAAGTCCATTAACAAGTACAATACGCACTCGAAACAATAAACTAGACTACAGTACCAAGAAGATTAATACACTATGTCCTAGAACTACCACAAGAAGATTATATACTTTATCCCGAAACGTTTCCCCCCCGCAACACGCGCCACGGCGCGTCCGTTGCTTCCGACCCCCCCCCGTTCCCGAACGTCTCATCCAGCCTTTTTAAGGTCTCGGTAAACGCGTCGTCCCGTTCGACGTTCCGGAAAACAGTCTCCGCGTGCGCCACCATCAGCGCCTGGGAAACCCCACGCACCGCGTCGTCGTGCGCGAACCCCTCTTCGCAAACCGCCCTCTGTACGAACGTCGCGTTGTCCAGGAATTGAAAATGCCCCGCCCCCGTGATCTCCACGCCCCAGCTGTTCTCACTGGATTCGCGCACGAAATCCAGGTAGTTCGAGCCTTTAGGCGCGCAGTCACCGCCCCTCGCGCCGCCCACCACCAGTAGCGGCGGCGACCCGCGGTGGCGGTTACCGGAACTCGAGCTCTCCTGAACTCCCGAGCTCTCCCCGACTCCCGAACTCTCGCCAGTCTCGGAGGCAACCCCACCCCCCGAACTTTCGCGCATCGCCGCCACCGCGGACGGGAACCCCACTCCGAGTGGCGCGTACACGGTGTTATCCACCGGGTCTAGTAAACACGCCGCCCTCACGCGATCATCATCAAGCGCCTCTAGTGTGGATATTTTACCCCCCCGCGAGTGGCCCACTAAATACACCCCACCGCTCGCCTCGGTACCGTTCGTGTCCACCAGCTGTCGAAGAAGCACGTCGCTCTGTGCCCACCCGATCAAGTCCCTAATCATCGCCGCGCTTACCACGTCATCAAGCGCGTTTCCCCCCGCCACGCTTTCGCGTTTGTTGTACGACAGAACCACGTACCCCCACGAACAGAGCCGTTTCGCGTACGACGCGTACTGCTCGTCGTCTACCAAGAACCCTGGCCCGATAAAAAAGAAAGTGTCAGTCTCGTATGGGCAATCAGGCAGGCGGAACGTGGTGATTGGGAAAGGCCGTACCGGACGTGAACACCGCGAGCGGGTACGGCCCTCGGGACCGGTCTCTTAGTTTGTCGCCGTCGCCGTCCCCGTCAGGTGCCACCTTCCCACCCCGCACGGGAAACATCGCATCCGGCAACACAGCCGGGGGTGTCGGTACGTACGCGTCGATTGACAGCAAACACGCGTCCCCGACGCACCGCGGAAAGCAGCTCACGCACGTGTGCTCCAGCTTGGGAAGTCTTTTCACGCCGTAGGAACCGCGCGCGGTGTAGTCCGGGACCTTGGGGCGCGCCGATGCGACCTCTTCCACGAGCGCGCGCGCGTCAGGAGGGGTCAGGCACACAAGACCCGCGGTGAGCGCCGCGACGGAACCTAGGGCTTCGCGGCGTCCCAGCGCGGAGGAAGGCGGTGCCGACCCAGGTGTGAAACTGAAACGCGATGTCGATGTCGATGTGGACTCCCCGGCGGTATCGTCGCCCGCGCGAGCGCGGACCGGCACCCCACGTCGTGCAAGTTGTGCACCAGAGCGAACCCTACTTGCCCGTCCCAAATGCGCGGGCGAGTGGAGCCTCGTCGGGGCGACGCGCGCCATCGGTGTGGTCCGCGGACCGATCGAAGAGAGCCCTCCAAAGATTTTGTGGGCCAGTTCCGATAAACCGGAAGGTGCCGGTCCGTAAATCGTTGTTGACAAACCAACCTGCGCACCCGCGTTCTCGGCGCACGGCGCGCACCGCGTCGACCGACATGTCGGTCGCGATGGTACCGGTACGTTGCGATATATCACCCCACATGCCCGCGCTCGCGTCTGGACGGCCTCCTCACGCTCCGAGAATGAGAATGAACATGCGCCTCCGAGCATTGTTCGCGTTCGACATCCACCGCGCTTTCGCCGACCCCGTCTGACCCTCGCCCCCAACCCCGAGTTCCTCCCCCAGCTCGAAAATTTGCTCGTGGAGTTCATGCATACCCAGGACAGGCGCTCCGCGCACCAGGAGCGGTGTATCGGGGACATGTCAACGCAGCTCGGTAAGCTGGCCAAAGCGGTCGAGTCTTTGTGTGGCGCCCTCGGTCCTGCGATGAGGGACAGCATCACGCAAACCCTCGGTCCGCAGGTTGGCGACCTGCGTGATATCGCCGTGGAAACAAGACGCGCGGCGAGCGATTTGAGCGCAGCAGCGGCGATGGCGATGGCGCAGCCGCCCCCCTCTGTATGGGCAAAAAGTCTGCAACCGAAACTCGCTTCCCCGGGGTCGCCCGCGCGTATCGGCGGACCGGTGCTGCCCGCCGGCGCCGCCGCGCGGCGCGACGCCGCGCTCCTTGCCACCGCGCTGGCGCCTGAAATCGAACACATCGTCGCGGAGGCTATCGCGCGAGGGATGTGTTTCGTACCGAGCGGCGAGCGCGACGTGTCGCCGCGGTCTTTCGGGCGACGCCGGTACCGTCGCGAAGAGTTCGCGGAGACGCGGCGAGACCGGCGAGACCGGCGGTACGAGTCGGGGAGCGAACGCGAGTCACCGGACTCGCGCGCGAGTCCACCCACAACACAGCGAGACGGTACTCGAAACAGGAACGACACAGATAACGAACCAGGTACCCGAAAGCGACGCGAGGAAGGAGACTGGGAGGACGACGCGCGTCGCGATTGGGAGGAAAAGGAGCACGCGACGGCGACGGCGGAGGCTGCGTCGCTTGAAAAAGACCTTTCCCTAAAAAAATCACAAAAAACGAAAAGCACCCCGCGGGCGTTGACCGAGGAGGACACCAAAAAGATCCACAGCGCGATTCGGTGGAACAAACCGCTCGGAACGCTCGCCTATTTAATCACGGACGCGGAGCGCGCGAACTGCGAAGACAGGCGGAACGGCAACCGGCCGATACACATCGCCGCGCAAAACGGGTTCGCCGGGATTTGTAAGTTACTTTTAGCGAAGGGCGCGGCAGTCGACGCTCGGAACGCGAAAGGCAACACCGGGTTACACATGGCGCTTGGGTACGATTACCACGAGTGTGCTGAGTTGTTAGTAAGTCTGGGTGGCGCGGATCCGACGGTGGTGAATTTGGACGGGCATCGTGCGAAGAACGGCCTGGAAGGTTAGTATTTCCCATTTCCACATTCCGCCTCCCTGATTGCCCATACAAGACTGACATTTATTTGTACAACCAAAAAGGGGACAAAGGGCCGGACGGGTTCGTCGCGCCGTTGGCGCAACTGCGGGTACGTGTTGCGCGTTTCCCAAATCCGCCACACACTGTTTTACCGGAGCTGGTGACTATTCGGACCGATTACTCTGACTGTTTGTCCATACATCGTCCTATACACGCCCAATACAACACTGACACTTTTCTTTTTTACAATCAGGAAGCGCGCACATCAGCGGAAACCGCGGCGGCGCTGAAAAGAATCGCCGCGGAGGGGCTGGGGAACGCCGACAAAGCCGCGTTTGTGCAGTGCGGGTTGTTGAAAAAAAAGAACTTCCCGGAATCGTGGCCGCCGCAAATACAAGACGCGTTCAGGCGGCTGATGATATCGTTGTAGTATTGGCTTATTGTCATGCGATGTCATCTAAAAGTATTCATCTATTTGTAATTTTGTATTCCTCTCTAAAAGTATTCCTCGTTTTCCTCGTCGTCTTCCCGCGCGATTTGCGCGTCACCGTCGTCGCACTCGCCCTGAAAGGAAATCTCACCCCTGTTGACCATCGTTTCAAGCGCCTCACCAACGAGCCGAGCGTACCGGGAAAATGGCATGGAGTCGCCGAGGGGGGCGTTTGCGAAAGCGGAGGACGCGGCGATGCGGGGACCCGGGGACGCACCGAAACAACGACGTAAAATCTCGCCAACGTGTGCGCGTGCGGTGTCATCGGTGACATCGGGTGGCAGCCCGGCGGACCAAACCCAGGTTTGCGGGGAGGGTGACTCAGGAGGACTTGTCTGGTTCTGCTTGTGCGCGGTTTCGATTCTGGTGGGTGACATTTCTTGGCCTTCGGTATCGCTCGCTTCCATCGCCATGGACACTATCCATTCTTCCCGAACCTCTTCCGGAACGCGTTGGAATTCTTCCCCTTTCGGTTCTTTGTCAACCACAACCTGTTTGGTTTCCGGCGCAGGTGCCGGTATATCCGCAGTTTGTGCCAGCCCATGCGCGACCGCACACTTCTGTTTAAACGCCTCGGAAACAACACACTCCGTGGTCACCGCTTCCATCATCGTCACCACCTCCGTGGTCGGCATGAGCTCCGCGGTTGTCGGCCTTCCCGTCGTTACGAACCCGCCTTCCCCCGCGTCGTCGAACTCCGACGCCGACGCACCTGTGGGTACGTGTTGGACATGACTCGGTATCCCGAGCACCAAGGGAAGCGAAGGCTGGCGGACACGTTTCGAAAAATTACTCGGTGTGTCGAGCCAGGGCTTTAAAATCTCGAAGCACCGCTCGGCGTCGTCCGCGTTCCGAAACCGAAACGCGAACATCACGCGTTCGCCGTCTTCGCACGCTCGCGTTTCCCCAAACGAACACAGCCGCTCGTTTTGCCTTTCCCGTGCGGACAAAGCCGTGGGACCAAAGACAAGAAGAGTTTTCGTGTCAGGCGCGCGCGCGACGAGCGCGTCGTTTTTACAGGGCTCCGCGCTGCGGAGAGACGGGCGGGGAGGCAGGCGTCAGACGGAGAGAAGACTTCTCTGCGTGAAAAAAGAAAACAGAAAAGAAGACGACCGCGTCGGTCCGCGGTGTTCGCGGGCTTAGGGTCGACGTACGAGAGCTCAACGCTCTCCAGGGAGTGGCCGTTCTCCATCACCGCGAGCTCCAGCGCACGCACGACGGACCCGTCGCCTTGATACCGCGTGGAGACCCGCAGGGCTTCGGGGGCGACGTTCGAGCTGTGCTCCGCGTGCGGGCGCTGCCAAGACCAAGAGTCGTCGTCCTCAAGTACGCGGCGAGAAAACGCGCCTGGCCACGGCGGCGCCACTGAGCTCAAAATGCGGCCATCGGTCGTCGGCATCTCGCGAAGGGCGCTCGGTTGTCACGCGCGCGTGTAGGGACGGCGCCGTGCGGAAAGGCAGGAGTCGTGGTCGGGCTTGGAAAAAAGCAACCGCGCCAAAAGTCAAAATTATTTGGCCACCAAAAAGGTGGAACAAGAATCTGATGCCTCCGCATTCGCGCGCCGCCGCCGCCGCGCTTGTTCCTCCGCGGTACGTGGCACTTTCCGGCGCCATGCTGTACGTCGTGGGCCTCGGTTTAGGCGACGAGAAGGACATCACGGTGAACGGCTTGGAGGCGGTTAAGAAGTGCAAGCGCGTGTACCTGGAGGCGTACACCAGCATCCTGGGTGTGCCGAAGGAGAGGTTGGAGGCTATTTACGGCCGCGAGGTCGTGGTGGCGGACCGCGAGTTCGTGGAGCAAGGCATCGATGGGATGCTGAACGAGGCGCTTACGATGGACGTGGCGTTCCTGGTGGTCGGTGACGCGTTCGCCGCGACGACGCACAGCGACTTGGTGCTACGCGCGAAAGGTTTGGGGTGCAAAGTGAAGCACATCTACAACGCATCAATCATGAACGCCATAGCGGGGTGCGGGTTACAGCTGTACCGGTTCGGCCAGGCGGTGAGCGTGGTGTTCTTCACGGAAACGTGGCGCCCGGACTCGTTTTACGACCGAATCAAGGAAAACGCGGACCTCGGGTTGCACACGCTGTTGCTGCTTGACATCCGCGTGAAAGAGCCGAGCGTTGAGGCGCTTTGCCGGGGAAAAAAAGGTACGTCTCGTGTTTCCCAAACTCCGCCGAGCGTTTTCCGGTTGTCCAGAGCGTGCTCAGAGTAATTGGCTAGAGTAATTACGTAATACGCATTACGAAATACTGACACTTTCCTGTAAAACGCCAAAAAGAATACGAACCCCCGAGGTTCATGAGTTGCGCGACGTGCGCGCGGCAGATGCTGGAGATCGAGGCGTTGAGAGGGGAGGGGGTTTACGGACCCGAATCGGTGTGCGTCGCCGTGGCACGGATGGGCCAGGAAGACGAGTCGATAAAAACGTGCACCCTGAAAGAGATGTGCAACATCGACATGGGCGGGCCGCTTCATTCAATGGTGTTAGTAGGCGAAACACACCCGCTGGAAAACGACATGATGGCCATGCACCGCGCGGCGGAGCACGACTTCCTGCCCGAAGACCAGGTGCCGAATCAGTACTTGTCGGACGTGTAACGCTACAGCTGCGGTAGGTGCACTACGATGGGATATTTAGAGTCGGACATTTGTAAAAGGTGTTTAAAAGAACGTACGCGTAGACGGTCAAGTCGGAGTCGCGATTCGTTCGATTCAGTTTCAATTTCAAGCAAAGCACTACAGCGCTCGCTCGCGTAAAACAGCCGACGCTTTTGTTACTCTTCTCGCCCGCCTTCACCGCCAATTCACAACTCACGTACGCCCCCGAAGGCACTCCGAAGTGCATCGCTTCGCGCACTGGTCGTTCCAAGCCGGCACGCTGTGCGGCGTGCTGCACACGCTCCGCTGGCACGCCTCGGTGCACGCGTCTATTCCGGAGGTGCCGCACACGGTCACGCACGTGTTCGGGGTGGGGTCCTGTTTTGGGTTTTAGACGAACGAGGTAAGACAATTGCGACGAAGGAGTTGTACGGAACACGCGTATATGCGTATCGCGGTCAGTACGAGTTTAGGTGTTTGGTGTTCTTCGCGACGTCTTGTACCAGACGCAACCCTAAAATATCTGATTTGAGGCATCCGAGATTTGACATGACTCTCGTCTCGTTTCGGCACGTACCTTACTCAGGTACCCTAAACGCTTAATCAAGCGGTCCGAGGCACAAACGCGCTCGCACGCGAACGCGGTATCGTCCCCGTCCCCGTCCCGGCGTCGAACCTCCTCGTCCCGCGGGCCTTTCTTGCGTCGAAACGTCCTCTGAAGCACCAACGCGCCGAGGCCCACCGGAGCGGCGATGAAATACGGCTGCACCATGGCGCACACTGGACCACGCACGCGAAGTCGCCGGACCTTTCTCGGGGTCTCGGTGCGAGCGCGCGAGCAAAACCGCCTCTGGGCTTGCCACAAACGCTGCCTGCCCTGTTGTGCGCGCGAGGACAGGTCGCGATCGCGGAAGAAAACATCCGTCGGGTTTGAAAACCCACTCGACGCAGAAAAACAACTGCAAGTGCAGTGGCGACCGAGAGAAAAAAGAAAGCGCGACGCTGACGCGCTGTTGTTGATGTTGTCGATTTGCATTCACAACAA
>Ga0222645_100660_pt1 | contig 18273 bp, 10 predicted proteins | sample AntAcemetagen292_FD_179881 | JGI IMG/M metagenome (GOLD analysis project Ga0222645, IMG submission 179881) | Saline water microbial communities from Ace Lake, Antarctica - #292 | ecosystem: Environmental > Aquatic > Non-marine Saline and Alkaline > Saline | place: Antarctica: Ace Lake | collected...
AATGGGTTTGGGGAATGTAAGTGGTTAGTGGTCCGTGGTGGGGGTATCTTGCGCACGTGCTGGTTTGGTCGTGTTTGTGACTCGGCGGCACGCACGGGGCACCTCGCGGTGGAATCGAGAGCCTTGGCCCAGAGGGAAGAAAATGCGCGCGTTCGGCGGCGCGGCGACGTACCTGCGTCGGCGCCGGGGTTTTGTTCTTCACCCGAGTGGGGCGTGGATACTTCACCGCGGTCGCACCCTGACCCAGCTTGGTGCCGAGCGGACCCTCGCCGAAGTCACCCATCGTGCCCGCGAGTCTCTCCTGCGGCGACGGCGCCCGGAAATCTGAGTGTGCGCGAGTGGTGAACGGGCCTTTCTCGTGGCTCGGGTCTGCCCGATTTGACCGGTGGTATCGGTGAAACCGTGCCTATCAAGACGTTTCCGGCGCCAGTTTCGTCGATCACTTGATTTTTTCGCAATCAAGTTTTCACGGGTATTCAATCCTTTGACGAGCCAGCCAATCAACCAGAGTCGCGGGCGCCGCGCTTCGACGGACGTGTCAGGCGCCTCGGGCTCGGTCAGGGTTCCATTGTCATGGGTTCGGGTGCGTTCACGTTGGCATCCGCGTTTCGCTTGCCACACGCGCGCGTCTGTTCCCTCGTCCGCTTGTCAGCGGGGCCACTCGCGGTGTAACCACCACCACCGTTTAGACGACAAACCGCGCGAGCATCTTCGCGCTTCGCGCCCTTCACTGACCCCTTCCAAATCGTCTCCTCGTGCCCAACCAACAGGCGGTAGCGCGTACGGGGGTACTGAAGAGACCACGCGGTTGACCGGCGGTGCTTCTACGGGAAATGACGGCGGCACGACGGTGGTGTCGACCGATAAATCTGGCGCTCACCGAGACGCCCATTTGGACAACTGCAAGTTTTGGCTCATGTGCGCCGTGGTGATGAACCATTGTTTCCAGGATTTCTTCAAAGTGCTTGACCCCGATTCCGGCCGAGGGTGGTGCGGAAGGGATTCGTACTCCACACGCGCGTTTGGGTACAGGGTCGATTTGTTACGGCTGGGAAGAGGGTTTTACCTGTACCTCAACTTGCTCGGCATGCCGGCGTTTATTTGCGTGTCCGGGTTTTGTTCAAAAGGATGGCGGAGGGACGTGAGTTTGGGCGACGGGGTTTCATTATCCAAACGGTACCGCGGGTTAGTGGAATCCCTAATAGTCCCGTGGCTTATCTGGCAGCCCTTCTACGTGCTATACAACTACCGGACCTACCCGGTACAGCTGTGGAGTCCGATCGGCGTGACCTGGTACCTCACCGCGTTGTTTTTCTGGCGTTCGTCAATCTCAATCTTGGCGCAGATAAAGACGGGTATTTTACTGCCGCTGCTGTTCCTTTGTGCCATAGCGGTGGGGTTCACGGAGACACCTGACACGTCAAACGGCCTGGCATTTCTTGATTTTCAGCGGGGGATCGCTTTTCTTCCCGTGTTTTACGTCGGCGCGTGCGCGATCAGCGGCGAGACGTACGCGCGCATGAAAAGCGGCGGAGCGGTGAAAAGAATCGGGTGGGTCGTGACGATCGGCGCGGTGGCCGTGTTTACGGCCATGATTGACGGCGCGCATACCACGGATAGCAACGCAGATGGAACCTCGGAAGACGAAATCAACAACATCCACGTGTATTGTTTCGACGAGATCCAGCGGTACCTGTGGATGCAGGGCCCGTACGTCGACGACGGCGAGGACGGGACGCCGGATACGCCGAGCGGCGCGCCGCTGGAACACGCCATGTACCGCGTTATCTTTTTCGTCTTTGCGTTTCTGTGTATGGGGGGCTTCGCCGCGGTGGTGCCGACAGATCAAAAGTGGTACACCGCGTACGGGAGCCGGACGATGTACGCGTACTTGCTGCACCTGGTGGTGATTCGCGGCGTTTTGTTGATACGGGATATCGCCGTTCCCGAAAATCTTCAACCGCCGATTTGGGGAAGGGCGATCATCGGGTTGGTGCTTCTGCCGCTGCTCGGAACGGTGGGGCTGATGTCACCCACGTGCAAGCGTTTGTGTCACTGGGTCGTGGAGCCCAAAGTGCTTGGGAAAATAGGCTTCTGGGAGAAGGAGGCAATTTTGTAGTCTAGGTAGATATTTTTTTTGTGAAGCGTCGCGATCGTCGTTCGCACGCGTATCCCACCCCTATACCCCGTATTACCCCGTATCCAAGCGCTTTGTCGGATCAACTCACTTTGTGGTTCTTCATCAACACTCAGGTATCGCTTCCCTCGCTTGTTTCTTTGATTTCGCCCTGTAGCACTTTATCGTTCACGCCGTGCTTGAAACACTTCGCGAACACGGAGCCTATTGGGTTTTTGTGTTTCGCGCACGAGCGCGGGCGTTTGAACTCTACCGCGCATTCGCATTAATCGACGGCGCAGTACGAGGACCACCCGTGTGTGTCGAACAACCCCCAGAGCTGGTCGCTGTACCTCACTTTCAGGTTGCGCTTGTTACCGCCGGCGCCACGCGAGGCTGGCACGGAGCAAAAGTACGCCACGAGATTTTCGTGCGCGTGAAGTCCTGCTACCCTATCCGCGACAGAAACGTCCGCGGGTGTTTCCGTCGTCGCAGCGGGAGTAGCAGGCTGGGCGGTTGACGTGGAGTCCACGGGCGATACGCGAGTCGCACCGGTGTCCTCTTGCTGCGGCACGTGAGCGGGCTCACGAAAGAGTAGGTTTTCGAATTCGTCAGATCTCGTGACCATCGGGAGTGCGTCCGCCTCGCCCGCGTCAGTCGGCGGCGCTGCAGTCGCGGTATCGTCACGCTCGCGAGTATCGCTAGGAGTGGGAGGGTTAACAGCGCCTCCCGAGTTGGAAGCCATGGTGGGAAGAGGTGGACGTCACCCGGGCGCGTCGTGGTTTGGCGTCTTTGTTCGGCTTTCGTTTTCTTCAGGCGTTCTTTTTCGAGTTCCGTCGGTAACGCTTTTCTCGGAAGCCCCGAAAACACGTTGCTCTGAAGTCACACTCGCCTGCGCAACGACGCACCATGCCCACCTCCTACCCCAACACTCTTGACTTTAGTAATATCGCGCACCAGCGCGACACTGTTGACGCCTTCGCGGTTCTGCCCGCCCACATACTCATCACGCACGTCCTTAATTCGCGCAATCTGCCCGATCCCTCAGATCTCGCTCGGCTCCGAGCGGTGAGCCGTGAGATGCGCGATGCGGTGGCGGCGACGGGGCGTGACGTGTACCCACTGGGAGCACTGGGAGCTAAGAAAGTCATAGAGCTCGGAGACTTAAGCGCGCTGCAACTCATGCATCAGCACGATGAGCTGGATCAGCGAGGTGACCTGGATAGCGGCGACGAAGACTACAACGATTACGACAAGTACAACGACGACACTTTTAGCTTGTGCACCATTGCGGCTACCGAAGGACAACTCGAGGTACTGAAGTGGTTGCGCGAGAACGACTTCCCATGGAGCGAAAGGACATGCAACGTAGCGGCGCAGGGCGGGCACCTCGAGGTGCTGCAGTGGGCGCATGCGAACGGATGTCCGTGGGACGAAGACACGTGCTCAGGGGCGGCGGAGGGCGGGCACCTCGAGGTGCTGCAGTGGGCGCACGCTAACGGCTGCCCGTGGGACTGGGAGACGTGCAGAATGGCGGCGTTGCGCGATCATCTCGAGATACTGCAGTGGGCGCGTGCGAACGACTGCCCGTGGGACGCAACCACGTGCTCGGGTGCGGCGGAGGGCGGGCACCTCAAGGTGCTGCAGTGGGCGCACGCGAACGGCTGCCCGTGGGACGAGAGGACGTGCTCGGCTGTGGCTTCTAGCGGACATCTAGAGATGCTAAAGTGGGCGCGCGCGAACGGCTGCCCGTGGGACCGGACCACGCGCGATTTTGCGAGCGGGCACATACTCGAGTGGGCGGTGGCGAACGGCGTACCCGAATACTTTTAGTCAGAACAAGTTTCGCGGCGATTTGAAAAGTCCCTACTTACGCCATTCCGTACCTCTCTCTGAACAGCTTCATTACCTTGTCCACATCTACGGCTCTACATCCAGCGCAACTACAATGGACGGCCGGTCGCTCCATTTTCACTGGTTATCTCAGGTAGGCACCCTTGGCGAGTCCGCTCGAAAATTTCGTCATGTTTTTCACCGCTTTCAGTGCAAACCCTTCGTCACAACGATGGCGGCGACGCGGTGCTTCGACGCGGATGACGAGCGTTTTATGCGCGCGGCGCTTGTTGAGGCGGAGGGGGCTTTGCGTCGGTGGGAAGTCCCGGTCGGGTGCGTGGTGGTTCGGGACGGGGAAATCATCGCGGTTGGGTCGAACCGAACGAACGAGAAAAGGAATGGCACGAGGCACGCCGAGTTCGAAGCCATCGATTCAATCTTGGCGCTGCCGGACGTGAACCACGACGCAAATAAAGCGCACTTCAACAGGTGTGACTTGTACGTCACGTGCGAGCCTTGTATTATGTGCGCCGGGGCGTTGTCCCTGTTGGGGTTCCGACAAGTAGTGTTCGGGTGCGGCAACGACAAGTTCGGAGGAAACGGAAGCATCCTGTCCGTGCACGAGTCCGGATGTTTTCCGTGCGGCGAAGGCGGGCGGGATATAGACGGTGATGGGAACACAGGTAGTATCGTCCGCGAAGGAAGCAACCCAGAGAGCACCTCCAACGGCACACACGGCACGGACAACTGCTCATACAAGTATCCCTCCTACGGCGGTTTGTTTGCAAACCAAGCCGTAAAGTTGCTGCAGGACTTTTACATCAGGGGAAACCCGAAAGCGCCGAAGCCGCACCGCGCGCTCGCGCCCGAAGCGGCGGCGCTGCGCAACGACGAAGAAGGTTCGTGACGAATGGTTGCGTAGCCATAGGGGGTCGATAGACGTCGTATACATAACTAGCAGGGCTTTGTGTTGCACATTACTGTCAACTATTACGATTTACCATGGTTTCTATCTGTCCGCTATTGACAACGATTCTCAAGCGCGATTCACAAACGCACTCTTTTCAGATCGATCTCTAATGTCGATTTCCGCGACCGCACGTCCGGGTCCGCTTGGTCCACGTGCGTAACCGTCCCGGTGTGCACACGCGTCACCGTGTACCCGGAGGCTTGCGCTTTGAGTATCTCGCTCACGGACGCGGCAGTCGCGACCGCGGCGCCGATGCCGCACAGGGTCACCACGTCGTGTTTGGCCAAGAATTTCTCCGCCAGACGCACGTAGTGAAACAAAGGCTTCTTCGCGTTGCTCACCATGACCCGGTTTGCGTCCGAGGCGGAGGTGGGAGGGACACCATCGGTGTTCTGCATGTCAATCAACGCGAGCGAGTCCCGAAAAAACCGCGAACGACCAGCGGTCGCGCACCGACCCCCGCGCGAACGTCCACTGGCGCGTTCCCGTGTCTCGCGAAACCGAAACATTCGGTCAGTCCCATAAACCGAATCAGCGCAGCAGGCGGCGGCGATTCATTGCGCGGACCGCGGTCGCGATGCCGCGCAAGAAAGGCGCCCGGTCGGGGACGCCGGACGGGTACTCGCCGTCGCCTCTCGGCGATGAGACGCGCGGTCGGTCTCGGTCACCGCACGTCGGCGGCTCTCCGTGCGACTCGCCGCGCGGGGACCGAATGGAAGCGGCGGTGCCTGCTCTGCGTCTCGCGCCGGTCCCGTCGTGGCTCGGTCTCCAGGCGTGTCTGCCACACGGCTCCGAGCCTCGCGCGGGCGAGCTGGAGGCCGAGCCCGTGGCTACCGGCTTCGGCGCACACGCGCACGTCCTTCTTTCGCCACGGATGATGACCAACGCAGGCCTCGGGCCTGGTGACTGGGTCGCCCTCGCGGTGCGCGGCGAGATTCCTTTTCCCAGCGGCGGCGACGATTCGCTGTGCGCCGCGCGAACGTCCGCGCTCCTGGCCCGGGAGGTTACCCTGGATGAGGTTCCGGACGACGAGGAACACGACGCGACGAAAACGACCGGCCGCCACGTCGTGTTCGCGCGCGCGCATCCGAACGCGAAGGCGTCGTCGCCCACCTCGCTCGCGCTGGCTCGCAAGGTTTGGATGTCGTTGGGACGACCGAACGCAGGCGACGTCGTGCTGGTGTGTCCTCTTGACACACCGGGTTCCAAAGCAGGAGAACACAACACGAATTCAAGACTCTCGGCTCCGTCACCGGGAGAGGCGTGCGCGACCACCACACTTCGTTTATGGGCGCTGGAGGGTGACACACCGTCAATCGGGTCGGCGGGCGACTGGCTCGCGCGCGGGCTCGACGGGACAAACAAAAACGAAACTGGCTCCGGCTTGCGTCAACTCGCCGTGTTGGAGTCGCTGGCGAGGCGCGCGCTCGATGGCCGGTGTTTGCTTCCAGGAAATTTGGTCCGGTTGCCTCTTCTCGGCGCGAGCGCGTACTTCGTGGTGGAAGAGGCACAGAGGGGAGTGGTGGGCGCGGGGACGTCCGTGCGGTTACTGTCGCGAACCAGCCTAAGCGGGTCGCGAGATGAAGCCACGAAAACAAACGCGAACCACGAGCGACGCGCGAACGACGCGGATGACGATTCCGACGACAACGACGACGCAAACGACCCGGGATTGTCCGCGGGTCGTCGCGCGGAACGCGCGGGTCGCGCGTTCGCGTCCGCGTCGGATGCGTCAGGGGGGTACGCGTCGTTAGGCGGCGTCTCCTCGTTCATACAGTCCCTAAAAGAGCTCGTCGAGTTACCGCTACAAAAGCCCGAGCTTTTCACGAGGTGCGGCGTCAGGCCGCCGCGGGGGGTGTTGCTGTGGGGGCCTCCTGGTACGGGCAAGACGCGGTTGGCGCGCGCGGCGGCGGCGGAGGCGGGCGCGAGCCTTCTCGTCGTCAGGGGCCCCGAGCTCGTGACCGCGGCGGTTGGCGAATCCGAGGCGGCGCTGAAGGGCGTTTTTGCCGCGGCAGCGAAACTGGCGCCGTGCGTGGTGCTCCTGGACGAGCTGGACGCCATCGCCCCCGCTCGATCTGGGGGGGACGGCTTGGGCGGCAGGGGGGACGCTGGCGAAAGCGGCGGGGACCAACAGATGTCCGCGCGAGTCGTCGCCGCGCTGTTGAGCGTGTTGGACGGCGCTGACTCTGAAATCAGTTTACACCGCGTGGTCGTGGTGGCCACGACGAACCGCCCGGACGCGATCGACCGCGCGTTGCGGCGCCCCGGGAGGTTCGACCGGGAAATCGAAATAGGCGTGCCCACGCCATCGGGGAGGTTGGAGATTTTTCACGCGCACTTGAAACGGCTGACGCACGAGTTGACCGAACACCAAATAACACAGCTCGCGCAAAACGCGCACGGGTTCGTCGGCGCCGACGTCGCCGCGCTGTGCTCGGGCGCGGCGATGTCGGCGCTGCGGCGGCGCGTGAGTTGGCGGGAAAACTTGGTGGGTAAAGACACTGCGCAACGGAATACACCGTGCAACGACGCAAGTGCCGAAGTCACGTCGTTTGATGGCGATTCAACTTGGAGGACTGTGGACGATGACCTTACCTCATCGATGCGCCAAATTTCCATCAAGGACGACAACACGAAAGAACGCGAAAACAACTCAGTAAATGGTACGATGGTTTCCATCAACGACGAAAACGGGACGAAAGAAAAGAGTCCCAAAAAACCACCGCCCACGGTGACCTACGCCGACTTCGTCAAAGCGCGGCGTTCCGTCAAGCCGAGCGCGCTGAGGGAGCTCGCCGTGGAGTACCCGAAAGTGGAGTGGGACGACGTGGGGGGTTTAGCGGACGTGAAGCAGAAGCTGCGTGAAGCAGTGGAGTGGAGCGAGCTTCATGGCGACGCCATGCGCAGAATAGGCGCGGTGTCCCCGAACGGCACGCTGCTGTACGGCCCGCCAGGGTGTTCCAAAACCATGCTAGCGCGCGCCGTCGCCAGCGCGAGCGGGCGCAACTTCGTCACCGTGAAGGGCCCGGAGCTGCACAGCAAGTACGTCGGCGAGAGCGAAAAGGCGGTGCGCGCGCTGTTTACGAGGGCGAAGCAAGCCGCGCCTTCCGTGATATTTCTGGACGAGCTGGACGGGCTGGTGGGCGCCCGAGGAAAAGGCGGGCAACGCGGCGGCCCCACCGCGAACGACCGCGTGCTGACGCAGCTGCTTGGCGAGATGGACGGCTTGAGTGGTAACTCAGGGAATGCTGAAAATCCAAAGTTATCCGTCGCGGTAATCGCGGCTACGAACCGGCCTGATTTAGTGGACGGCGCGCTTCTTCGCCCGGGGCGGTTCGACCGCTTACTGTTCGTGCCGCCGCCCGTGATGTGGGAGGACCGGCTGGAGATCATCACTCGGCGAGCGCGGAAAACGCCGTTCGGCGAAGACGTGGAATTGAAAATGCTGGCGCTTTCGACCGCGGGGTTTACGGGTGCTGACTTGAACGCGTTCGTGCGGGAAGCCGCGATGGCGGCGCTTGAGGAAAACATCGAGTCCGGAAGTGTCAGCGCCAGGCACTTCGCGTTGGCGGCGCTTAGGGTCCGGGCGACGCCGGCGCCGAGCGCGGCGCTCGCGGCGACGTACAAAGCGTTTCAAAGAGGAGGGGCGGTGTAGTCGGTTTAGTCGGTAGTACGCAAAACATAGATATCTAGATAGAGCGCTACGTGACGTGCTTCACAACTACAATGTACTTCTACTTGGCAATATCGTCTTGCAACAAGCCTACCCCTACCCCTACCCCTACCCCACCAGCGCCACCGCGATGACCAGTGACCCGCCGTCTCTCGGCGTCCACTCCGCGCGCGTGGTTTTTAAATCCGCGTTGAATGGCAGATGTCGTGTCCACCGCTCAGGGGTCGCGTCTTCCGGGGCGTTCGTGAACACCGCGACCTCGTGTGGTGGTTTAGCCAGCTCGACAATCTCCGCGCGCAGTTCGTGCATCTCAAGCCCGCCCACCTCCCTCGGGCCCAAACTAAAAACCTCCACGCGCACCACCCCATCTTCGGGGTCGGGGTCCAAACGATGGACAGGTCTTCTTTGGGTCACTTTCACAAGGCGCAGCTCGCGCGTCCGGCGCGTCGGCGCGGTCGCGATGGACTGTAAACCGTCCAACACCATGTGCCGGAGGTCAGCATTGGTGTGCGTGAGGTCCTCGAACTGCGCCAACGGCGGGTCGTTGTCACGGCTCGCCATGCCCCCGCGCCCCGCCGGAGTGGAGCGTTTCGGCGAGCCGAGTTTCGAAGCAGAAGAACAACCTTCAACAGACAACGCTATAATAATCCGTATTTGTTCGCCCCCGTCCAGGCACTCCTCGAGGCGCTTCAAGGCAGAGCCACGCGCGTCGCTCGTTCGTTTCGCCAACGCGCACACTACCTCGACGCCGATCGCGTGTCGCCTCGCGTTCGCGGAAACGTTTCCGCCGGGCACCCGACACGACAGTCGCGTGGAATTGATCGCACCACGAAATCGCGGCACTCTGTGCGATCTTGCCGGTTAAATGACGGGTACGTTCCTTCCCCACGACATGCCGGACGGGACGCCTTTGAAACGAAAACGCGGGCGTCCCAAGGGTAGTATGGGTAGTGCGAAGCAGGCGTTGGTTCCGCCCTCACCCGCGTCGCCGGTGGTGATCGGGGCGGCACCGACGAACCGGGGAAGGCCGCGAAAATCAATGACCCCGTCAAAGATGACCGTGGTTCGCGAGCTCGGGGGCTCGGGCCCATCGTCGTCGGCGTTTCCGGCGCCCCCCCCGGTGCCGCAGAGGCTGGCCTCCCCGACTCGCCAGGTGGTTTCCCCGGCCGGTCGGATCCCAGACACGACGACCGCGCCGTCGCCGGTGCCAATCACTCCGGCGGTACCGCGAGGCCGAGGAAGGCCGAGGAAGCACCCGGTGGGGGTGACGGTTCCGCGAGCGCCGCCCGCCGTCAAATCAACCGCCGCGCAGACGCCGCCGATGCAAATGCCGCCGATGCAGATGCCGCCGATGGCAAGCACGGTGCTTCCTGGAGGAGCCGCCGCGGCCGTACCGCGGGGCAGGGGAAGACCGCGCAAGCACCCGCAAACGGAGACCGACGTGCGGTCGAAGCAGCCGAAGCAGCCGATGCCCGCGGCTGGGGCTCCGAAAAGACCGGTGGGACGCCCACGCAAAGTACCCGAGATAACGACCTCACCGGGGTTGCGGAACGGTTCTCCCGGGCGCGTCCCTGTGGCGGCGACCGCACCGACGACCGCGACGGCCGCCGCGGTTCCAAGACACGACCCGCCCGGGCCGTCTATGCCTCTGGAAAAAAACACAGCGGGGCCGTCCGCCACGCCGCGACGCGCGAAACTCCCGAAACTCCCCAAAATCCCTAAAATAAGAGTGGTGCAGTTAGTACCGGAAAGCGTGAAGCGCCAGCGGAAAAACCATGGGTCGCTGATTCAAGCGCTTACCGCGAGTGATTCGGACGACTCGAGAGACACAGAATCGGAGTCCGATTCGGAGGACGCACGGCGAAACGGGGTTCAGCGCACGGAGCAAACTTCGCCGTCTCGCGAGCGCGTGCGCACGTCCCCGGCGCGGCGCATCGTGAGCAGCGACTTAAACAACCCGTCGAACGCGCGCCCGGCGCCGTCCGGTGGGGGGGGCATGCCCCCCGGGGCGTTTCCCCTGCCGCAGTCCCTGCTGCAGCACCACCTGGATTACGGCGTGGATGACTACATGGGCGCGGACGCGGTTCGCGACGAACCGCAGATGGACGCCGTGGTGAAGGTTTTCTGCTCGCACACCGAGCCCAACTTCTCGTTGCCGTGGCAACGGAAGCGGCAATCGAGCAGCACGAGTAGCGGTTTCATTATCGGCGGCAACCGCGTGTTAACCAACGCGCACTCCGTGGAGCACCACACGCAGGTCAAGCTCAAGAAACGCGGGGAGGAGAAAAAGTACGTCGCGCGTGTGTTAGCCGTGGGCACGGAGTGCGACCTGGCGTTGCTCAGGTACGTCCCCGCATTTCCCAAATTATAGACGACTTGTTTGCCTCCCTGTCCGCCCGTAATTACTCACTCAAATGGCCCGAAAGACTGACACTTTCTTTGTTTGGTATCAGCGTGGATGACGTTTCGTTTTTCCAAAACGTCACCCCCGTGCGGTTCGGGCACCTCCCGTCTCTCCAGGACTCGGTGACCGTGGTGGGGTACCCCATTGGAGGCGTAGCGATTTCCGTGACCCAGGGCGTGGTGAGCCGGATCGAAGTCACCGCGTATTCGCACGGCAGCAGCGAGCTTTTAGGCCTTCAAATCGACGCCGCGATTAATTCGGGAAACAGCGGCGGCCCCGCGTTTAACAAAGACGGCGAGTGCGTCGGGGTGGCGTTTCAATCCTTAAAGCACGAAGACGCGGAGAACATCGGTTACGTCATTCCCTCGCCCGTGATTGTCCACTTTCTCCAAGACTACGCCCGGAACGGCAAGTACACCGGGTTTCCCACTTTAGGCGTGGAGTGGCAGAAGCTTGAAAATCCGGACATGCGCAAGTTTCTGAAAATGCGTTCGTTGAACGAGCGCACGGAGCACGGGGTGTACGTGCGTCGGGTGTCTCCAACAAGCCCAGCTGGGGCGTTGATTCAAACCACGGATGTGCTGCTCAGCTTCGACGGCGTGCCAATCGCGAACGACGGAACCGTGCCGTTCCGCACGGGCGAGCGGATTTCGTTCCACTACCTGGTCAGCGAGAAGTACGTCGGGGAACGCGCGGAGGTGCGGTTTTTGCGGCAGGGCAAGGTGAGGACGGCGAGCCTTACGCTGAGCACCACCCCGCGGTTAGTGCCGGTGCACATCCCAACCGAGACCCCCACCTATTTCATCGTCGCCGGTTTGGTGTTCACCAACGTGTGCGTCCCGTATCTGAAGTCCGAGTACGGCAAGGACTACGATTACGACGCCCCCGTGCGTTTGCTTGATACGATGATGCACGACCACGTGCGGTTCCCGGGCCAGAACGTGGTGGTGCTGGCGCAAGTCCTCGCGAGCGACGTGACAATCGGGTACGAGGACATCGTTAACTCCGTGGTGAAGGGGTTCAACGGCGTTGCAGTGAACGACTTGAAACAACTGGCGTGGATGGTGGACAGCTGTGGCGAGGAGTTCCTGCGGTTCCAGCTGGAGCACGAACAACTCGTGGTGCTGAAGCGAACCGTCGCGGTGAAGGAAACAAAGGAAATCCTGAAAACGCATGGCATACCGGACGCGAAGAGCGCGGATTTAAGATAGACGAAATAATTGTATGTACAAGGGCCTTTCCTAATTTATATAGCCCTTGATATCGCGTCCCTCGAACGCAACGCGCGCGTCGTCTGCCACTGATTCCTACGACACTCTTCTCCAATCCAGGATAACGTGTCTTACTCCTAGTCACGCCTACCTCGCACCGTCCGCAACCCTATTACTCCTACCAACCACCCCTATTACTTCAGGTCTCGCTGCCACCTCGCGAGCAGGAAATCGCCAAGCACGCTTTTATTTGAATTCTGGGTACCACTAAGACTAAGTGTTTCGCTCGCGCTTTGCGTCGTCGGCGCCGCGACCGCGCCGGCAAACACGCGCGCGCCCGTCTCGGCGAGCGCGCGAATTTCGGCGTCGTCTTTGATTTTGGAAACGCGCTCCAGGGAGGTTTGGAGGAACACGGCGCAGGCTCCTGGCGCGACGAGTTCCAGCTCTAAAAACGCAGCTGCAACTCGTTGCGCACACGCATCAGCGGCCACGCCTCCACTCGCCGCCGCCGCGACCAGCGCGGGGGAAAGCACAAGGGTCACAAGCGCCGGCGCGGCGCGCTGAGGCGTACCCGCGCTCGTCGCCGCCGGTGGACTCTTCGTCGGCGAGGTTTTTTCGTTTTTCTGTCCAGACCCAACGGAAGTGGGCACCGCCCCGCTTGGTCGACGCGAAGGGTGCGAAGGGTACCTCTGCGTCTGCAGACCGGTCGGCGATCCCTTACCGATCGCGCCCGTCGGCGACGTCTCCGCGTTGAAGTTTTTCGGGTTAGCGCTCGGCATGGCGAGCGCGCTGGGCGGTTTCCCGAACCGCCGACCGATCGTGCCGTCGCCGAAGTCCCAGGAAGGCGCGGATAAGTGCGGGTTGGAGGTACCCGGTGCAGAGTCTGTGCTATGTGGATATTCTCTGGTAGGTGGAGAGTCTCGCGCCGGCGAGTCGGCATTCTCTTGTGTTCGTTTCACGTCCGACGCGAACCGCGCCCTTTCCGCTTCCGGAGCCGTTCTTTGTTTTTCTTTTTCTTTTCTAGACCCAGTTAGTTTCCCATCGCGGTCGGCGATGCGTTCGTGTATCCGCTGTGTAAGCCCCAGTCTGTCGCTCTCTGGGGCGTTCGCAATGAACGGACTGTTTGAAAGCTCCCGCGCGCGCGGGCGTTGCGACGGCTCTTTCTGCAAACAAAGGTTGACGAACTGTTTGAACTCGTCGGAAAACGCGTCGCCGTCCAGCCGCGGGGGCGGGTTCTTCGGGATGAAAAACAACACCCGCATCGGGTGCATGTCCGCGTACGGCGGTGCCCCGGTCGCGATTTCAATCGCGGTGATCCCTAAACTCCACACGTCCGCCTTTGCGTCGTACCCTTCCGGCCTTTGCTGTATAACCTCCGGGGCCATCCAAAAAGGCGTCCCTGTGAACGTCTTGCGTTTGTGCCCACCCACGGTGTGCGTCATCTGCCCCGCCACGCCGAAATCCGCCAGCCGGACGCTACCATCAGCGCTGAGCAACACGTTCGCCGCCTTCACGTCACGGTGGATCTTGCCCTCGCCGTGCAGGTACGCCAGTGCCATCAGCAGATCGCGAAGCACGACCGCGCATTGTTCTTCGGGAAGAGGTCGGGAACGTACCAAATCAGCCACGGAACCGCCGGCCATGTACTCCATCGCAATCGCAAGGCGCGTGCTGCCCTCGCACAGCCAAGAACCCAGGTACTTCGTAACGAACGGGCTGTCTATTTGCGCCAGCGTCGCGATCTCGCGCTGGATGTCCTCCACCTCGTCGTCCGCATCTTCCAAATCAACCAGCTTCACCGCGACGGTATCGCCGGTTAAGCGGTCCACCGCGCGGTGCACGTCCCCGGACGTGCCGCGGCCGATGCGCGAGCCGAGCTCGAAGCGCTCGCCCGTCAGCGCCATGGCGCGCGAGCGGGCCGGCGAGGCGCGCGTGAGGTGTGTGAGTGTGACGCGCGGACGAGGCGTCCAAGAGAAAAAAAGCGATGGTATGTCTTGTGCAGTACTCCGAGTAGTGTTTTCCAAAACTGTCTTCTTCTCACGCTATTCCGGTGCGCCGTTCGCGCGAGCCCACTGCAGCAACTCCAGATGTCCGCGAAGCGCCGCGTGCGCGCACGTACACCTGTCCCATATGCAGCCGTTTGCGCGCACCCACTGCAGCACTTCGAGGTGACCGTAATACGCCGCACCCGAGCACGTGGTTGCGTCCCACGGGCAGCCGTTCGCGTGCGCCCACTGCAGTGTCTCGAGGTGCCCGCCCCTCGCCGCTTCCGTGCACGTCCACTTGTTCCACGGGCAGCCGTTCGCGCGCGCCCACTGCAGCACCTCGAGATGCCCGCCCTTCGCCGCGTTCGCGCACGTGGTTGCGTCCCACGGGCAGCCGTTCGCGTGCGCCCACTGCAATATCTCGAGGTGCCCGCCCCTCGCCGCCTTCGCGCACGTCCACTTGTTCCATGAGCAGCCGTTCGCGCGCGCCCACTGCAGCACCTCGAGGTGCCCGCCCAACGCCGCCCTCGCGCACGTCCACTCGTCCCACGGGCAGTCGTTCGCGCGCAACCACTGCAGCATCTCAAGGTGCCCGCCCAGCGCCGCGCTCGCGCACGTCTCCTCGTTCCACGGGAAGTCATTTTCGCGCAACCACTTCAGTACCTCGCGTTGTCCCTCCCCCGCCGCCAACGCGCACAAGCTATCGGAGTCGTCATCCAGGTCACCTCGCTGATGCAAGAGCTGCATCCCGCTTAAGTCTCCAAGCTTTATAGCTTCATCAGCTTCCAGCTCGTACACTAAACGCCCCGTCGCCGCCACCGCATCGCGCATCCCACGACTCACCGCTCGGAGCCTTGCGAGATCTGAGGGATCGGGCAGATTGCGCGAACTAAGGACGTGCGTGATGAGTATGTGGGCGGGCAGAGCCGCGAAGGCGTCGCCAGTGTCGCGCTGGTGCGCGATATTACTAAAGTCAAGAGTGTTGGGGTAGGAGGTGGGCATGGTGCGTCGTTGCGCAGGCGAGTGTGACTTCAGAGCAACGTGTTTTCGGGGCTTCCGAGGAAAGCGTTACGAAGATGGAAAAAATCTGTTTTCACTGCGAGCGTTTTCGTCAATCGCGTTTCAAATTCTCTACTCTCTCCTCCGCGTCCCCGCGTCACCGTTCGTCCGGTGTCCGGGTCATCGCGCCCACCCTGTTCCATTCATACTCAACGACGACTCACCAGTCGAACCTTTTCAGCGTGGTTTCCGCTTCCAGCAGATCCTTCTGCACTTTTTTGCGCCGGTAGAAGATGGGGCAATCCCGCGACGTACAAAGCACGTCCTGGTGCAGCGACCCTTGGCACCGCTGGCACTGCGTCCACAACCGGTTGAAGTCCCTCTCCAGGCCGTTCACCGCGTCCAGGGCTTTCTGTAAGTGCTCCGGTTCCTTGGAAAGGCAGTGCGTACACAGTGAGCGCGATGCTTTCTCGTCCGTGATTGACGCCCTGCACCCGACGCACGAAAGCCGCACCTTCGCGAACTGCATAATCCCCCCCGCCTTCGCGGTGGGCGTGGGCTGCGCGATTGACAGGGTGTGGTCCCCCCGCAAAAGCTTGCTCTTCGCGTCCTTCATGATCGGGTCGAAAATGCGACAAAGCGGTTTCTCCAGGTAGTGGTCCAGGTAGTGCTGGTAATCGATTGGCAGGTTGTTCTCCAGGGCGTAAATCGGGTCTTCGCTCTTGTCGAACCCTTTCGCGTTTTTCGCCGCTTTGATGATGACGTACGCCACGCGGTCGCCCACCACGGGGGCGGTGGCGGGGTCTCTTTCCTTCATCCTTTTCGCGAGCTCGACGTGCGCGCTTTTCATCTCGTACTTGTCCGGGTCTTGTGTTAGGCCTTTGGTGACCACTAGCAGGGAAAGGTCCATGCGGTTCATGAGAAGGTCGGCGACCTGCCCTTTCACGAAATCAACAGCGCCGTTGACGTCTCGCTCGATGAGAATCTTCCGCAGACAGGTTTCTATAACTTGTCGTACGAGCAAACAGTTATCCCGCCTAACGGTTTCGATGCCTTTGGTGTCCATGTAGTCGTACTTATCCGGTTTCGTCCAAAGCAAACCCGCGTACCGCTTCTTTGAAATCAAAAGGTACGGGTAGTACACTTTCTCAAACTCCAACTTGATGGGTTTCACGAACGTCGCGCTTACGTGCGCCGCCGCTTCCTCGCCCAGTCTCATCGCTTCCGTCAGGTCCGTGACGTTGAACTTGATCATCACCGAATCCGTGTCCCCGTAAATCACGTCCGCGTTCGCGCTGTAGCCGTTTGATGTGTTGTACTTGGCGATAACTAGGTCCCTTGTTTGGTCAATCATGTCTCTGCCGAACGCCGTGGTCGACGACGAAATCTCCAAGCACGGCAACGCCCCCACGGTGGCGCCCGTGAACCCGTACACGCTGTTCGCGCTCACTTTCAGCGCCAGCTGCCTGCCATCAAGCACCGCCTTTTCAAGCGGGTCCTGCGCCTTTTTCAAATCAGCCTTTGCTCTTTTTCGCGCCCCCAGAAGCTCCTCCAGAATCTCGGGAAGGATCCCTTTTTCCTTGTGCGACTTGACGAACACGTCGCCGCTGGGTGATTTTGTCACGTCATCCGCGGCGAGCTTGTTCACCATGTCCGGAGGCACCAGCGTTGAGTAACACAGGTTGTGCGCCATCATGATTGACGGGTACAAAGACGCGAAATCAAGTGTCGCGATAGGTACCTCGTAATACCCAGCCTTGGCGTCCAAAACAGTAGCGCCCTCGTACGCCACGCCGCCCTCCGCTTGGTCCCCAGCGCCCTTCTTGGGCATGTGCGGCACCAGGAAGTTCCTCGCCTTTGCTTTCCGTAAAATCTGGCTCATGACCTTGATTGATTGGCCTCTCGATAACAAAAAAGACAGCGGCACGCCAGTCACCCTGGCCATCTCGATGTAGTTGTACATGTACATCAGCTTGTCCAGCAGCCGCTGCGGGAGGTAGGCATCTTTCAAGCAATACACGGCGAGGCGGCGCCGGGTTTCCGCGGTCCCGGCTTGCAGCTCGGAAATAGCGCTGATACCAATAAAAGAAAGTGTCAGTCTTGTATGGGCAATCAGGGAGGCGGGATTTGGGTTGGGAAAGGCCCGTACCTGTGGTGCACGTCTTCCTTTTGTTCACCAAGGAAGTGTGCGGAGACGCTGTTCAGGGAGTACGACGAGAGCTTGTGGTCGCGTTGCACGGCCTGCATCAGATCGAACTGTACCCGTCCCTCGATTGTGATTTCTTTCGAATCACGCGTGCCGTACGCTTTCGAGGAAAACGTGGTGTCCTTCATTCGGAGTTTCGAGCCGATCATCCGGCCCCAGTACGGGAAGTCTTCTACTTTCAGCTTCTCCGCCCGGTTGATTAGGTACGGGAAGTCGAAATTCACGATGTTGTACCCAATCAACAAATCGGGGTCCGCGCTTCGAAAGAACTTTCCCCAGCTCCGCAACAATTCGCGCTCGTCCGAGAAACACAAAACGTCGCTTCCCACGATCGGCGCGCACGTGTCCAGGGTCCAAATCGCCCTGATAATCGGTTTGTCGTCCCCCTGGCACGTCACCATCGTCGCGATCTGAATCACGGGGTCGTACTCCGCGTCCGGGAAGTGGCCTTTGCGGCCCGCGCACTCGATATCAACGCTCAGAATGCGGAACGGCGCTAGCTTCGAGTACTGCCCTTCCGGCGCGTGGCTCACCACCGAGTCGTACATAACGTCGCACTCGTACTGACACATGCTCTGTTTCTTCTCCCGGTGCGTGTACCCCCCGGGAGGTAGCTCCACCCAGTTCCCACCCACCACGCCTCGGTCCACCATGAACCGTAAGGTGTACAACACGTTGCTTTCGAAGGTCTGGAAGCAAAGCGAGGTGTGGTGTAAACCGGGCACGTGAAGGCCTTGCTTTTCCAAGATCCCGCGCGCGGTGGCAACCATGTTCGGGAGGGTGCACGTGATTTTCACGAACGTCGAGGTTTTACCTTCCTGGTAGTACATCAGGCTTTGCTTGCCTGTGATTAAACTCACGTCGGAGATGAACACT
>Ga0222645_100665_pt1 | contig 18156 bp, 10 predicted proteins | sample AntAcemetagen292_FD_179881 | JGI IMG/M metagenome (GOLD analysis project Ga0222645, IMG submission 179881) | Saline water microbial communities from Ace Lake, Antarctica - #292 | ecosystem: Environmental > Aquatic > Non-marine Saline and Alkaline > Saline | place: Antarctica: Ace Lake | collected...
CCCGCGAACGGCGCGGTTCAAGTCATCGTTCGATTCACTTCGGATAAAGTAGGCGACTTCCACAACACCCTTTCCTTCGAGTGCGTCAACGGCGTCCAGGTCACCACCCTGACCGTGGTTGGAAGGTGCGAGTACCCGCGGATCGTAACTGACCCTAAGGTCGTTTTCGGCGGCGCTTCCAACGTCAAAAAAACCCGGCCGAAAGAAACCGAGGTTGGTAAGATTTTCATAAAGGAAACAGGGACCTTCGAGTTCGGGCCTCTGGTGAACAACCTGGAACCGCCTTCCGTTGGGGATGGCGGGGGTGGCGGGGACGGGTATGGCAACGCAGACGCTACTGGGGACGCTCCTGTTGGGGATGTCGCCGACGGCGCGGGGATACCGTCCCAAACGCCGCCGAAACCCAAACCCGAAACCCAAACCCGGAACGCCGCGACGTTCACGATGAAAAACCCGAGCGCGTTCGTCGCGAGGGTTTCGTTTCAAGCCAAGCCCTTATTGGACACCGAAACCGGCGAGCCAATCGCAGACACGCAAGACACGTTTGCCGTGTCGCCAGCCGAGATGCTTCTGCGACCCGGCGAGAGTAAGGAACTCACGGTGACGGCGTACCCGAAAGGAAACGAAGCGGTTGGCGAGACGGAAGGCGAAGCGACTGAAGGTTCGTATTTTATTTCCCAAATCCCAACACTGTTTTACCGAAGCTGGTGACTGTTGTCCATACATCGCGATATACATGACTGACACTTTCTTTTATTTATCTCAGCGACTGATTCCCAAAACAACGCTTCTCCCGAACTCGTTCGCGCCAAGACGCTTGGCGTGAAGTCGGCGCTCGTGGAGTGCGTCGTCGAGGGCAACCCCACCCCGCATACGTTTACGGTAACCTGCGTCCCCGTGACCCCCAAGGTTACTGTTGATTTCTACCCCGAGCGAACGGCGGTGAGGAAACGCGCGGCGGAGGAAAAGGCGAAGCGAGCGCTGGCGGCGGCTTTGCGAAACGCGGAACAGAAAAAACGCGACCGGATTCTGGGCGTGGAAACCAAGAAGGCGTCCTTGACGTCGAAACCAGTGCCGGTTCGGTCGTTTACGCGGAAACCGAAAGGCGAAGGCGAGTCCGGTGAGGGTGAAAAAGGGTCGGAAGTTGACCCCGCGGAACAAGGTGACCCTGCGGAACACGAAACCAAAGCGGAAGAAGAAGCGAGCGCTGACGATTCTGAAGCGTCCAAAGAAAAATCCAGCGAAGAGGACACCGAAACCGAAACCTCCGCTCCTCCCGGGGTATTTTTCGGCAAGCGGCTGTGCTCTTCCGAACTCGCGGCGCGCCGATTCATCGTGGCGAACGACTCCCTGGTCCCGGTGCGTTGGCGGTTAGTCACGCCCAACACGTTCCCGGCTGAATTGATCAAACTTGAGAATGTTTTGACTGGAAAACTCGCCCCGGGCGAAACGCACGCCGTGCAGGTCAAGTTCGGCTCACCCGAGCCGAACACAGTGGACACGACCATGACCTTACACGTGTTTGACGAAAACGGAACCTTCACGGAAGCGCCCACGCAAAGCACGACGATTGTCGTGCAAGGCGAGACGTGGAAAATAGACGTGGACGTGAGCTTTCCGGACGCGCCTGAGGTTAAGGCGGATGCCGCACCTGCGGAAGGTGAGGAAACTGCTACGGCAACCGAAACGAAACCCGAGAAACACGCCGTCGACTTCGGGCTGGTGAAGTCCACGGAACAAGTCTCCCGGCGAATTTTGCTAACCAACAACGGCAAGTACGCGTCCAAGTTCCGGTTCGACTTGCGAAACGCGTGCGGCGACGTTTTCGTTGTTGAACCAGGGGAAGGGGTTGTTGAGCCGGGTTCGGAGTTGACGTGTGTCATGACCTTCGACGTCTCGAAGTGCGTCGACCTGACGTCACCTCGGGAGGTCAAGTTAGTTGACGTAAATGACGTGTCCGTGACAATCACCGAGCTCGACCCGGCGCCGAATCAAAGCAACGCGGTGTTGCAATCGGCGAAGGCGCGAACCGCGAAGGACCGGGAGGTTGTGGTTTTGATGGAAGAGGCGGAGGCGAAAGAGGCGCTGAAAAACAGGTACGTGTTGCGCGTTTCCCAAATCCGGGGACACCTACGTTTTACCTCTAACGCTGGTGACTGCTCGGACCGATTACTACGACTGTTCAGACCGATTACCCCTGACTGTTGTCCAGACATCGTCCCATACAACGCCCAATACACGCCCAACAAATGGACTGACACTTTTCTTTTCCAAAACCAGGGCGACGAAAAAGCTCACGATTTGGACGTCGATTCACGCCTCATTCGCGAGCTACCGAATCACCCCGCGAAGGGGTATCGATTTCGGCCCGGCGCTCGCGGATGCGCAGCCAGAAACGGTGAGTAAGAAGTTCTTCGACGTGACCAACGACGGGGCGTTTCCGTTTCAGGTTTTTCTGTTCGACCGCGGCAGAAGGGAGACGGGCGAGACGGAAAAAAACGAGGACGGCACCCAAAAAGCGCCGCCTCCCAACGCGGAAAGCGCCAGCGTACGCTTGGGCGCGTTCGTCGTGACGCCCGGGTTCGGGACGGTTTTGCCTGGCGAGAAGACCACGTTCGAGGTTAGTTTCGCGCCGACGGGTGACGACAAGGCGGTTTCCGAGCGCCTCGGGCTGGACGTTACGAACCGGTAAGGGCCTTTCCCAATAACCACACACCGCCTCCCTGATTGCCCATACTCGTACCAGAAGGGACGTCTTCCCTCTGACTGTTTGTCCATACATCGCGATATACAAGACTGACATTTCTTGTTTTACAATCAGGGACCCCGCGGACCAGCCCCTCGGGATTCTGTACGCCCTTGCCGGCGAGTCCTGCGTTCCGGGAATAAACTGCGCGGACAAGGTTTCGGTGTTCGAGGAACATTTGATTTGCGAAAGCGAGCTGGAGTCCTTTGAGTTGAGCGCGCGCCCCGGAACCTCGGTGTACTCGAAACGCGACGACGCGTTTTCGTTTGGCGCGGTGCTCGCGAATTTGTTTGGTCTCCCGGGAGGGAAAGATTCAGGGGAGGGAACGGAAACTTCTGAACCTACTGCAGAAACTGACGGAAACGACGGCGGTACCTCTGCGCCGCAAGCGGCTTCAACAGTCACACCCAAAAACGGCACGTCCGCGCGATTCAAAATCTCCAACAACAAAAAAGTCAAGTGCGTCGTGGACGTGAGTTTGACTCCTATTGACCGCGAACAAGGTGGCGGCGGTGCCACCGCGGAACACCCACCCATGAGTCTCGCTGAAACCTCGAAACTTTTGGAGATTCCGCCGCACGAACACCGGTTCGTGACGGTTTTCTTCGCCCCCGCCGCGATTGCGAAATTCGCGGCGACTTTGCGAGCGGTGGTCCGGGACGGGAGCGACGATAAGACACGTGAACTGAGATGCGAGTTACGCGGCGAAGGCGCGTTGCCTCACGTCACCGTGGAAACGCCGGCGTTCGTCGACGAAGCGACCAGTTCGCCGACGGTGACGTTTCCCATGACGCCCCTAGGTTCGGTTTCGCAAAAAAGGCAAATCACGCTTCGAAACGACGGGGTCTTGCCCGCGTTTTGCAGGCTGGACTACGCCTTAAAAACCGCCGAATCGCACAACAAACGGTCGCCAATCACCGTCATCGGAGCCGGCGTCACGACTGAAATCGCGCCTGGTAAGTATTTGCCATTTACCACATTCCGCAGACTGAATGCCCATACGAGACTGACACTTTCTTTTTTATCTCTAGGAACCGCGAAGGTTTTCGACGTTACCTACGAACCGCGGGAGGAGGGTGACGATTCTTTACAAGTGGTTTTGGCGGTCAAATCGAACGCGTTTGAAACGCGAACGATTCACATTCAAGGCTCGGGGTATGTCCCCGACGTGCTGTTCGAGAACTTGAACCACTCTTTCCCTGGGTCACTCAAATTCAACGACGGCCCGGTCGGTTCGCGAATGGTGGAAACCTTCACGCTTTCAAACGCGTCGCGGAAAAACTGGCGGTTCGAGTTTCCCGATTTTGGAGACTCTCAAAAAAACGAAAATGAAACCTCAAAAGCGTTTCAGTTCACGCCAAGGGTAGGCCACCTACCTGCTGGAACCTCCACCACGATCACGGCGACGTTCCTGTCACGCAGTGAAACCTTGCTCGGCGTGGATTCCGAAAACCCGCCGCTCGAGGTACCCGTGAAACTAGTGCCGGTCAAGTCGTACTTCGAGGGGGCGCATTTGGAGTACTTGGAAAAGAGGTAAGTATTTCCCATTTACCACATTCCGCCGACTGATTGCCCATACAAGACTGACACTTTCTTTTTTATCTCTCAGTACGGAAAATTCCGAAGGTACCGCCGCCGACGCCGAGCCAACACAAAAAGCGCCTCCCCCCAAACGTCGTGCCACTGCCCCGAAGTGGACCGACGAGTCCTTCGAGGAGAAGTTTGTCGTCGTCGAGGCGGAGTCAACCGAACCTGAAGACCCGTCCGGACCTCCGAAACAGGAAGAGCCCCACTTTTCAAATCACAAAAACGTGTTGAAAGCGCCGCGGCGCGTGAAGAAACGGTTCGCGATCCCCGAACCCGCGCATTTAGTCGACGAAACGTGCGAAAAAAGCGAGTCCTTGTTCGTGCACACGGTCGCGTGCGATGCTTCGTACGAAATAGACGCTAGCGCCGTGGTGTTCAAACCCACGCTGATGTTCCAGGCCAGGACGCACCGGGTGACGCTTATCAACACGGGCAAGGCGCGTTTGCCGTTTACCTGCGAAACGTTTCGGTTTGATAAAAAACAATCCGCGTTTCAAGGAGGCGTGGCTGGGGAACCACCGTGCTCGTACGAAATCAGTCCATCGTCAGGCGTAGTGTTGCCCGGGCAAATCCAGGAGGTCACCATTCGTTTCGCACCCACCGAGGTTGTGGAGTGCAAATACACACTGCAAGTTCGGTTCCCGGGCGCGTACGCCGCGAGCGACGACGCCGACGCGAAAGTCGAAATCGATTTGGACGGCGTCGTTTTGCGCCCGTGGTGTCACTTCGAGGTTCCCGAGAGTTCGTATTTGACCCACCGCCGCCGACCTTCCGCGACCGGCGCTTTCGTTACGAACGTCGTAAACGCCTCCACCAAGGTCTTAGAGTTTGTCTCATTAGGGCTGGGAATTCGGCAAGCCAAACGGTTCGAGGTTTTGAACCCCACCAACCGTGCGTACGAGTTTTTCTGGGAAAAAAGTAACCCCGAATCAAAAAACGCAACCGAAAGCGCCATCCGCTGCGTCACGACCAAAGGCGTCGTCGCGCCCGGTAAGCGGTACGAGATGGCGTTCGAATACACCCCGAAATCCGGTGAATGCGTGGAGCAGGTTTTCACGTTCAACGCGCCGTCCGTTGGGGTTGTCGTGCCGTTTCTGTGCGCCGGGACGGTTACCGAACCGCGCGTCGCGCTCAGTGCCGCGTCGCTGCACTTTGGGAAGTGCTTGGTCGACGTCGCTCGGCGGGAAACGATTTCGGTGACGAACCACGAACTCGTCCCCTTCGAGTTTAGGTTTGTGTCCTCTGGTTTTGGTGCGGATGGAGGTTTGGACGCTGGAGATGCTGCAAAGAAGGCTGGGGATAAGAAAAACGCCCCGCCCCCGCTGCTCCGGTTCGAACCGACGACTGGTACTGTTCCGCCGTTAAGCGCCGCCGCGGTGACCGTCACGTACCAACCCAAGCACGAAGGGAGCTTCAACGCGAACGTTTCGTGCGTCGTTTCGCGGAAACCCAACGCCCTGCGTTTGAACGTCAAGGCGGAGAGTTTCTTGATTCGGGAATCTGTACAATTGGAACCTGCAGAGGTAATGTACGGAGCGCGGTTGGGACAGCTGTCCGGCGCAACCCCCTTCGCAGTCGTCCTGGCCCCCGCTCCGGCGCGGAACGCGCTGACGCTCGGCCGCGTGACCGTGGATGACGTTTGCTCGCGAAAAATAACCGCCAAAAACGACGGCGAGTTCCCGATTGACTTGCGTTGGGATCTGGGTGTCCTCCACAAACGCCTGGGCGTTGACAAGCCGTTCTTCTCGGTGAAGCCTGGCGAGCAGGTCGTGACGGAGCTGACGTACGCGCCGGACAAGATAGGGACGCTTAGTGACTACCGAGTGTCGCTGCAAGTCACGAACGGGCGCAGGTACGACTTCGTCGTGGCGGCGGAATCGAAAAATCCCGCAATCGCGTTTTCCACGCGAGAAATCAACTTCGGCCACGCGCTGGTGGTGCCGAACGGAACGACCGGCCTGCGTTCCGAAACACCGGAAAAAACCGCTTCCCAAAAACACGTCATAACCCTTAAGAACAACGACGACGTGCCGTTCACGGTTGATTGCTTGTTTGCGAGCTCTTCTGAGGTTTTTTCGGTAGGCGCGGTGGTTGATTTGTTGGCGCCCGGCCAGAGCGCGGACGTCGTCGTCGCGTTCAGGCCGAATTTCCCTCAGAAGTTCAACGCGGTCGTGTCTTTCCTGTTAAACGGCGTTTGTACCACGAACGTCAAGCTGTCAGGTGAAGGCGTGTTCCCCAAGGTTGATTTGGTGGACAGCAAACACGGCACGCGCGATTTCGGGCAAGTCGGTTTACGACAAACCGTCACAAAAGAGATCGTTTTGAGAAATTCCGGAAAACTCACAGCCGACGTCTGCGTGGTGAAGGAAACGCTGGCCTCGTTACGTGACGTTGACGTGCACGTGTCCGTGCTGGTGGAGGGGCAAGGGGGTCGGTTCAAGAGACTTTCGGTCGTTGACGACGAAGGTGACGATGATGACGATGACGACGATGCCAAACCGAAAAAAGAACCGAAACGGGCCGGCCCGCTCGTCGTGTCGGTTCCGCGAAACAAAACCGTCGCGTTCAAGTTACAGTTCACCCCAACGAAACGGTCGAAAACGTTCCAAGTACCGTTCCATGTGAGCCTGGGTAACGGCCAAACCACGACCGTTTCCCTGGTGATGGGCGCGTGTATCGGTACGTATTGCGCGTTTCCCAAATCCAGAGACTGTTTGCCCATACAAAACTGACACTTTCTTTTTTATCGTATCAGGCGTGGACGTGAGTTTCTCGAAACCCACCCTGGACTTTGGCGCCGTGACGACCGACGCGCGGCTCACGAAAACCACCCTGGTGCAAAACCTGGGCGACGTTGGAAGCACGTTTACCTTTGACGTGTCGAAGTTGAAACTGATGAAGGTACGTGTGTCAGGCTTTCCCAAATCCGACACACAATGATTTACCTCTAACGCTGGTGCCTGTTCGGACCGATTACTACGACTGTTCAGACCGATTACCCTGACTGTTGTCCATACATCATCCAATACACGCCCAACACGGGACTGACACTTTCTTTTTTATCGGGCCAGGATTTGTTCGACGTGTTCCCCACCAACGGGTACGTCGCGGCGGGCGCTACCCAGGAAATCCGGGTCACGTTTCGGCCCAAGTTTTCTGTCGGGTCGGAAAAGAATGACGGTGACTCGTCGTACGATTTCGCCGTTCCGTGCGTAGTGGACGGCGGCGAGTTTCCCATGGAGCTCGGCGTCAGCGGGCGGTGCGTCGCGGAAACGGCGCCGAGTGACACGATCGAGTTCGCGACGGTGGTGCGAGGCGCCGTGGTTGTGGAAACGACCGTCACGAACCCTACGAACGAAGCGTGGCGTTTGCGTCCGAGCATAGCGAACGAAAACTGGAGCGGTGTTAGTTACCTGGAGGTGCCCGCGAACGGCACGAGTGCGTACCAAATCAAATACGCGCCCCTCGCGATGTCAAGCGACGACGACCCGCATATCGGGACGTTACGGCTGGAGCTTCCCGACGGAAGCGTGGACGCCCGTTCGCTTCGCGGCGTCGCGGACGCGCCTGACGTTTCCGGGACGGTCGAGGTAACTGTTCCGGCGAAACAACCCAGCGTCGTCACAATCGAGGTTAAGAACTGGCTACCGAAACGCCAGAGGTTCACTGTAACCGTCGCGTTTTCAAACGAAAATCACGTCACCGAGTTGGTCGCCTTGAAGGGCGCGGACCACCTGGACGTTCCGGCTGGCGCCACGCGGGCGTACGCGTTGAAGTTCTACGGGTACCTAGCCGGAGTTACCACCTCAGGGAAAGTAACCTTCACCAACCACGACACCGGTGAGTACTGCATGTACGACGTCAACGTCACGACGATCGATCCGGAAACCCAGGGGGTATTTACCCTGCGCGCCGCGTGTCGAACGCTCAGCGCGGTTTCCATTCCGGTTTCGAACCCGCTTTCGGTCCCGGTGACCGTGACGGTGACCACCACGAACAGCCGGACCTTCCCGATGAAGGAAAGCTACGTCTTACCCCCTAAAGATACGACCTCAGTGGAGGTTGGGTACCGCCCGGTTGTACCTTGTGAGGCAAACACAACAGACGACGATAACCAGGTTTTAGTGTCCTGCGACGAACTAGGTGCCTGGCCTTTCACCCTGGAGCTCAGCGCCACCGCCTCAGGTCCGGAACGCGGCGTTTCCTTCACCGTGCCTCTTGGTTCCAGTGAAACCAAACCGGTTGTCTTCACGCACTTCTTAACAACCACGGCGCCGTACAGCGTGTTGTGGAAACAAGGCGGCGGGAAGGCGTTTTCGGTCGCGACCACGCACGCCGCGCAAGCCGCAAACGATCCGAACGTAGGCGTCGAGGAGAGCGTTTCGGTGACTTTCGAGCCCACGGCTGTGGGGCAAAACTTCCGGGACCTGATTTTAATAGAGTCCGACTCAGGCGGGTCGTACGTGGTTCCCGTTTCGGGAAGGTGCGTGCCCCCCAAACCGGTCGGGCCGATTTTGTTGCAAAACGGGTCCGGGTCACTTGACTTCAAAAACGTGTTCGAAACGGAAACGCAATTCACCTTGACCACGGACAACCCGGCGTTCACCGTCGCGAACCGAATTGAAACAATCGGCGCGAAGCAAAGCAAAACGATCGCCGTTAAGTACACCGCGCCCGGTGAAAACAGTAGTAACGCCCGCACTGGGGGCGTTACGGCGAAGCTGTTAGTCACAACAGACAAAGCCCCGGGCGCGCCGTGGGCGTTTTACTTGAAAGCGAGTCACTGAGAGAATTGTTGAAAGAAATGGAAATACAGAGAGGCGAGACTACTTGTGTTGCGCACTTGCCCATGGAGACTCACGTAAGATAGCCAAATCCGAGATACTTAGAGTTGTATTAGATAACCCTATGTGTATTATGTCGTACATCATCAGGAAAAGCACCGTAAAGCTACTTGGGTCGTAGCTACTTGACTACTTGACCACCAGAAAGCTCTTCAGTTCGTCCAGGTCGTTTTCCGCGACGCTCACCGCGGAGAAGGTGACGTCGCATTTCGAGTCGGCGAATGTGAACGGTTTCCCGCGTATCCCGACATCGCGCGCGACCCCCCCCCCCGCCGTGTCTTGAAGCGCCCCAGCAGCCGCTTCACGCAACGCCTCGATATCCTTTTCCAGACGTTTCGCGATGTACTCCACCGGGTTGGCGGTGATTTTCTCGCTCTTGTTGCACGCCACCAACACGGGGAAGTTTCGTTTTTTCTTTTGCAAAAGCGGATTGGCGAGTAAATCCCGCAGCCGCTCCGACACCTCCCGCCTGTTGGATGTGAAATCGACCGCGTCTATCACGAAGACGATGGCTTTCGCGCTTGGCAGGTGTTCGTCCATTCTACTGACCAGCTTGGGGTGGCCTGGAAGGTCCACCACCCGGAGCTTTCGCCGCACCACCCCGTTGCGCTTGGTGGGCCCTTCCACGTGGAACATGGCATCGTTCGTCGCCATGGATGTGACCGTGGTGAGGTACGGCGTGCCACTGCGTAACGTCTGGAACAACGCGGTTTTCCCGGACCCGCACGTGCCCGTGATCAAAACGGTGTGCCCGGACGACGACGACCCGGCAGCGCCGTCGCCGGACAGCAAACGCAGTAGGTACGCCCACAGGTGCTGCACAATCACGAGCGCGGTGATTGTCACCACCGCCACGATCAGCGGCAGCAGGGCCGCGGCTGGGATTCCCACGCGTGACTGTAACGCGACCAAGAACTCGCCCACCGCGGCCTCGGCGGATTTAACAATCACCTGGTCGACCACGTCGACCGCCCCGTCGACGCTCCCCATCTCGCCCATCGTCTCCACGATCTCCTGCACGGTCGGCATCGCGCGTGTGAGACGAGACGACGAGATTGCGGGCGTCTTCTTCTGCAGCGAGTTTCTCGGGACGTCGAAATAAAAAGTCGGCAAGAATTTTCATTGCAAGTGATGATGGATGCCCTACCGTGTCTCTCTCGACCCTTCTTCACGACTACGCTTTCACTTTCCCTTCTTCGCCGCCTCCGCCGCTTCCTTGGCCTTGCTATCCTCCACGACTTTCAAAGCCTTCTCGCGGAGCTCCTTGCGCCACGGCAGGGCGTCGAAATAGTCCTGCGTGAATTTGGAATTCCCGAAAGGTCAGGGTCGCGAACGAATGAAAATTGGGAAATGAAATGTGGGGACGCGGGGAATGTGCGCGGCGCGGAGAGACAAGACGTGCACGTGCCCCAAGTTTCGTCGCGACCATGTGCGCGATGAAGAACGCGACTACGAAGCCAATCATGGTCTTCCGGTCCATGCTTGACAACGCGTCGATGATACCACTCCCCATCGTGAGAAGTCGGTCGTTTCGAGAGTCGCGCGAAAGAAAGTGCGAACGACCAAACGGGGCCGCGGTTCGAATCTTCCAAGAGAGTTGCTTTGGTCAACGAAATGGGCACCCGTTCCTTCTTCCTGGCCCACTCCACAGCGCGCGCTTTGCTGTGGAGAACTCGTCTCTGTGACGCGCCGGCGCGACGGGACCGCGTGTGTTCCCGTCGTCATTCGTGACGCGCGTGGGCACGATGGCAGAGCCGTTTGCCGGCCGGGACGTGCGTGACGTGTCTGTGTCTGGGTTACCGCCCGCGCCTTGGCACACCGAATCTGAAGCGAACGGCATGGGAAACGGACAACCGTCCGACGAGATGCCCAACGCGTCCCCACCCCCCATCCGAGATGGTGCGGACTCCACGTCAGGAAGCGTCTCAGGGTTACCCGCCACCTCTTCCGAAACCGTGGAGGACCTCGCGGTGCGCGTCGCCGTGCGGTCGCGGCCTCTTGTGACCTCGGAACGGCTGGAAGGCGCGCGCGAGTGTTTGAGTTACCCGGCTAATAACGCAAACGCGGTGTGCTTGGGTGAGAGCCGGGTGTTTAAGTTTGACGAGGCTTTCAAGCCGGAGTCCACGCAAACCGAGGTGTACGACAAGTTAGTAGCGCCACTGGTCAAGGCGTGCTTCAACGGGTACAACGCCACGGTGTTGGCGTACGGGCAAACAGGCAGCGGCAAGACGTACACGATGGGAAGCGGCAATTGCGACGCGGCGTTGGACGCCGAAACCGGGGTTATTCCGAGGGTTATTCGGGACGTGTTCGCGGGTGTACACGAAAGACAAGACGAATCCACCGTAACCGTCCGGTGTGTCTTCCTTGAAGTGCACAACGAAGAGGTCCGGGATCTGTTACACCCGGATACGAAAAGTAAAGTGATTCAAATCAGAGAAAACGCGGACGGCGCCATCGTGGTGAGCGGCATCCGCGAAGAAGGTACGTATTGCGCCTTTCCCAAGTCCGTCAACACACTGTTTGCCCATAAAAGACTGACACTTTCTTTTATTTATCTCAGTCGTGGCTTCGTACGCGCAAATGCTCCGTTTGCTTGATTTGGGGTGTGTGTCACGCACCACGGGTGGTACCAGTATGAACTCGGAATCCAGCCGGAGCCACGCTATTTTCACCGTGATCGTGGAACAAACGCACGTCACCGAAACCGCGATTGCGAAACACAAAGGAACGTATTCGTGCTCGAAATTTCACTTAGTGGACTTAGCGGGCAGCGAACGGAACAAACGCACGAAGGCCACGGGCGCGCGGTTCACGGAAAGCATCAACATCAATTCTGGGTTGCTGGCGCTTGGTAACGTTATTTCCGCGTTGAGTGGAGACGACGCGAATCGGAACGCGGGGGGGGGTAAAAAACACGAAGGTACGTTTTGGGGCTTTCCCAAATCCTGACACACTGTTTACTGCCCCTGCGTGACTATTTGAGGGTACCACTAGTAACAGCTACATACAACACAAGTAGACTGTTTTCTTATACCGTACATCCATAGACTCAAGACTGACACTTTGTTTTACCTATCGCAAGGGAAGCGATCGGCGCACGTGCCGTATCGCGATTCGAAACTCACGCGGTTACTGCAAGACTCCCTGGGCGGTAACGCCCGGACCTGCGTGGTGGCGTGCGTGTCCCCTCACGACAGTAACATCGAGGAAACTTTGAACACCCTGAAGTACGCCCAACGCGCGCGGAACATCAAGAACAAACCGAAAGTAAACCGGGACCCGAAAGACGCGCGGCTCGCGGCGTATACGAAGCGCGCGGATTGTACCGAGGGCGAGTTGAAATTTTCGCACCTCGGGAGAATCGCCGCGCGCGATTTCGGGCCGTGCGAATTCTGCGCCTCAAACGGTGGCGCCACTGGCCCTTCTCTTTTGAACACCGGGTATGACCAGGACAAAACGAACGTCGAGTCACTGAATCGACAAGTCTCCACGTTGACGGATGAGTTAACAGAAACGAAGTCTTTGTTAACCGAAGCGAGGGACGATTTGCGCAGGGACGAAACAATTTTCACCGAAAAGATGCGGGAGATCAAGGCGCTGAAAAAGGAGCGACGCGAGCGACTCAAGGAACGGCCGGCTGGTGGCGCGTTACCTCCGGTTCCGTTGTTGGAGTCGGCAGGTGGGTTTGTGCCGGTGAGTAGCCAGTCTCCACTTAGTGCGAGCGCGACGAAAAATGTGACCTCATTGGTGGGGGACGAGAACGAGGCGCCGCTGGTCACGCCGCGGAGCAGTTTGGCGCTCTCGTCGCCTTCCATGACGCCAATCTCGGAATCCCAATCCAACCAAGGTACCGGTACGCAAGAGACGTACACCGCTTTCGAGGTTGGAAAAATTCACCAAGAGCGGCTGCTTTTGAAGCAACAAGCGGTCTCCCGCGCGCGGGTGTATCAGCTGGAGAAGAAGAATTTAGAACGGCGTTTGCGCGAGCTCAGCGAGAACATCGCGTCGAAGGAGCGGTTGATCGCTGACTTGACCGAAAACGAACGCACCGCGGTGCTTGTCACGCAGCGGTACGAGGACCGGGTTTTGGCGCTTGAGCAGGAGAAGCTGGCGAAAGAACACGAGGCGCTGAGGTTACGAAAAGAATTAAAAAGCTTTGAGACCAGCGAGAAATCGACAAGCACAAAAACGAAACTTTTGGCCGTGCAAAACGAGTTGGCCGTTTTGCGCTTGGAACGCTTGAAAAGCGACGCGGCGCGTACGGACAAAGAGTCTCTGTTAAATGATGAAAGCGGCAAGACACACGAGTTGCAAGGTGAGGTGCGGGAAATGCGCGCGCAGCAGGAAGCGTTGCGACGAGGGTTACAACAAAGGGAGCTGGAACACACGCACGCGGAAAATGAAAACCTGGACCAGATTGAGCGGCTGAAGAAAATTACCGATCGGCAAACCCGCCGGATCGATTCTTTGACAACTTCGGAAGGAAAAATCAGGGAGAGTCTTTTGCGGAAAACCAGCGAGCTTTCTTTGGCGAAGAAAAGGATTTCGGAACTCGAAGGTGGTGGTTTTTTCGGGCATGACAACGGCCATGGAGCACCTGATGACTCCCCGCTCGCGGCGTCGCAATCGCCGCGCGTGTCCAGTACCAACGCCAACGGAGGTAGCGGCCGCCCGATGAGCACGCGAGACCGCGCGCTTCTGTACGGCGACCAAGTCCGGTCGAAACTCAGCGTGCGAGGGTCGGCCGCGAGCTTTGCAGGTAGTGCGAGTTCGGAGCCTCAAAACTCGCAGCAACAGCTACCGAAAGTGGACCAAAACGCGATGCGAGCGCTTGTGCATTTGGAAACCACAAAGGCTTTACAAAAGCGAGTGGCGATGGATGCGCGTTCGCGGCTGTCTGCGAAACGGGCACACGTGCTCGCCAAACGAAACGCGGTTTGGGAGCAGGTGCAGGTGTTGGCGGTTCGTAAGCGACAACTGGAAGGAACAAGCGGTTGGACGCAAAACGATCAACTCGAGTTCGCGCAACTCGACGACCGCGTGGACGGCCTGGACGCTGAGCTCGAGTTCGTCTCGGCGAAAGTTAACGAGGCTGGATTGGAGGATGAGGGGGATGAATCGCAAGGAAATTCTCAAGAAGGAGTACATAGACAAGGCAAAGCAATTAAGTCTTGCGAGCAAAACTCCTTCGTGTCGTTGATAAATTCAATGCGCCCTGAACAAGCCGTCGCGGCGGCGGCGCAGGCGATGGAGGCGGTGGTGACGGTGGGCTTGGCGTCGAAGAGGCTCGCCGCCGCGAAGCGATCCCTGGAAGCCCAACTTGCGGACGCGCAGCGCGCGATTGAGGAGATGGAACAGACAAGCCGCATGAGGGAGATGGAGTACGACCGGCGGGTTACCATGATTCGCTTGGAGCACGGCAGACGGGAAACCTCGTTGATGCGGCTTGGGGAGTTAGGGGTCAGGGAAAGGGTTTCGCGTTCGTCGAATGGCGCGTCGGAGTGCGACACCGACGGCGACGGCGAGACGTGGTCTGAAAACGACGCCGGCGACGAACGCGACGCAAAACTCTTCGCCCCCCGCCTCCCCGACGCTCCCGCCAAACTACCCGCGACGCCCCCCCTGGGAAGGAACGCCAAGCCGCCCGGGGTGTCGGCGTACCCGGGAATGGGCGCCACCGCAGCGGGAAGGAGGGACGCGGGGGCGATTCGGATGGGGGGGTAGGCGCGATGGGAGGGAGGGATGCCAGACAGGTTTTCATAAAAAGGTGAACTCGCTTTTTGCTTCGTTGAAATGAAAAAATCTTTCCCGCCTCGCCTCGCCTCGCCTCATCGCGTCCCTGGACAAAAGCAACTGTGCCGGCAGTCTATAACTGGTCAATTGGACTCCACCGGGAGACCCGCGGTCCATTTTGAGTCTGTTTCCTCGTCGAGACGATCTTTGCAAATGGGTTCGCGTGCGGAGATGGGTCAGAGTGCGTGGCACTGCGCGCGTTGTGATGAGCGACGTCGAGGCCTTGGCCGCGGCGTGCGCCGGGGGCCACGTTGAGAAGGTGGAGTCCTTGTTAGCCAAAGGTACGTGTGTTGTGACCCGGGTTCAGTGGGCATTTAGTCTGGGGAGCGCCCGCATCGATTTCCCCGCCCGAGCGGGACGGATTCCACGAGGATCCCTCTCTTTTTTCAAGCCCGCGCGTGGCAGACGACGTGCGTCCCGGAGGTTCGCCCTGCGCGATCACCCACGTGCGTGGCGTAACTATCATTTAACCATCACGTGTTTCGTGTTGATCGCCAATCTAACCACCCCCCCCCCGATCACGCGCAGGCGCTGACGCGAACAAGGAAGATGTAGTATTCGGCACGCCCCTGGTGGCCGCCTCTCGCGGTGGACATTCCGCGTGTGTCCTCTTGTTGCTCGCGAAAGGCGCGGACTGCGATCGGCGGAGCCAACGGGACACCCCGCTAACCGCGGCGGTCACGTCGGGGCACTTGAACGTCGCGAAGCTGCTGCTGGAAAGCGGCCGGTGCGACTCGTCCACGCCGCAGGGGGAGGACACGGCCGAAACCAACCTCGTTGTCACCCCGGGTGTTTCCGCGGATTTGGCCGAGGAAAAAGAAAGAGTTTCGAAAAACACGAAAAAAAGTAACTCTCATCGACGCCGCGACGAGCGTACGCACCAAAAGCCTACGCAAACGGACGACCCGCTTACGTTAGCCGCGAAAAACGGTGACCTCGCATTGGTGGATTTGTTGCTTCAGCACGGTGCGAGCCCGGATGGCGGGGGACGGGAGGGAACCTGCGACACCCCGCTCGTGGCCGCCGCCGCGGGTGGGTTCGAACAAATCGTGACTCGTTTGTGCGACGCCGGCGCCAAGGTGGACGGCGTCGCCAAGTACGCGGGACGTACAGCACTGGTTGCGGCTGCGGAAAGCGAAGCAATCGGTGCGTCTCAATGCTGCATCAAACTCCTGGAAAAAGGCGCGGATGCTAACTTTGTCAGCGCCGGCGTGGTCGGTCGACGGTTGGGGTACGGCGCGGTACACGCGGCAGCGGCTCGGATGGACTGCGATTTGGTCCGCGCGCTCGTCGCCGCGGGCGCGGACCCGAACCGACGCGCACGGAACACTGACGTGGAGAACGTCCGGTCGCGCAGGGCCGCGGCGGCGAGGGCGCTTTGGGGAGTGGAAGGCGCGGTGGAACGCCTCGATAACACCCCGTTACACCTCGCCGTCGCCGCCTACATCAACGAAGCGGCGAAGCGCCGAGTCCTGGAAAACCAACGGAAAGCGGAACTGGAAGAGGCGGATGATGACACGAAAAACAGCTCCGTCGTTGTCGCCGGCGATCGCGTAACGCAGGACAGCGAAACCAACGCAACGAAAGCCAAGCGAGACGCGGACACCAACTCCACCTCGGATTCGGCGGGAAGCGGCGTTTCGGGCGGCGTGCCGGGAGAAGGCGAGCGAAGCGCTTTGGCGGTGGTGAAAACCTTGCTGGAGTGCGGCGCCGATCACGGTGCGTTCGTGGTGGATAGCACGCCCCTGCACATGGCCGCCCTCGGTGGGGCGACGGATGTGGTGGACGTACTCATGGAAGCCGGCGCGGACGCAAACGCGCGCGCGCCGAACGGATACACCACGCCTCTTGAAGCCGCCGCGCGGTACGCCGCGGATATTCTGCTGGACCGGCGGGACGAAAAAGTGTCAAGCCGCTACCGACGACACCGAGTCTCAGACAGGTACGCGCGATCCGCAGACGACAGCGATACCGACTCCAGGGTGGATGAGTTACTCGCCGCGCGAGGCGAGTACGACGACGACGACCTTTCCTTTGACGACGACCCTCGGTACGACGACCCGTACGGCGACGACGGCGGGTGGTACGACGACGACCAAGGCTCTCGCGGGGAGTTCGGGCGGTCCAACCGGCGGCGCGACGTTCTGTTCGCGTCGAAAATGAAAAAATCCGGAGCCGACCGCGGGGACCTCGTTCGGGACGACGACGACGACGACGACTCGTACGACAGCCGCGAGAGCGACGACGACGACGACTCGTTTTACGGCGGCGGCGACGACGACGCCGCGATGGCGGCGTTGCGGGACGCGGAAGGCCCGTTGAGGGCGGCGCGGCACCTTGTTACGAAGTGGCACGCGCAGGTCACGCCGCACGCGTTGGTTGGGGCGTGTCGCGCGGGGGACGAACTCACCGCGTTCGCGCTGCTTGACGCGTGCAAAAAAGCGTGGGACGAAAAAAAAACGGACCTGTCACCGGAAGCGCTGGTCAAAAGCGTGGCTCGAAACACCACGGCGTTGCACGCGGCGGCTGAATCCGGGTGCGTCGCGATCGCCCGGGCTTTGATTGAAAAAGGGTCGCCGGTTGATTTTCGGCGGCCTGACGATGATGCCACGCCTTTGTTCGTCGCCGCGAGAGGCGGACGGCCGGGGATGATTGCTTTTCTGTTTTCGCAAGGCGCGGATATCGAGGCGCTTTGCAAAACCGCGGATCGCCGGGAGGGACACGACACCGTGACCCCGCTGGTGGAAGCCGTGATGTCCGACCAAGCCGCCGCCGCGGCGAGGCTCATCGCACTGGGCGCTGACGTCAAAGCCCCGAACAGCTGGATGCCTCCGTTGCTCACTGCGACGCTTCGGTCAAACGCCACGATCACGCGGATGCTCCTCAAAGAAGGCGCGGACCCCCGCGTTGGGGTCGGCGGGATGACCCCGCTCGGCCTCGCCGTGATGACGCGACAGTCGGATTTGGTACACGCGCTGTTGGACTGGCGCGGCGACGACGACGGCGACTCGACCGGGGACGACGAGAGCCAATCCAAGAAACCGCGGAAAGCGATGTCCACGGAATCGGACGACGACCTGTTCGACTCGCCATTATCCATGCTGGACGCGGGCGTCGCCGAGCCGGGGGAGGACCCTTTGGTGATCGCGGCGGCGCGCGCGCGCGCGCGGGAAGCGCGAGACG
>Ga0222645_100671_pt1 | contig 18042 bp, 20 predicted proteins | sample AntAcemetagen292_FD_179881 | JGI IMG/M metagenome (GOLD analysis project Ga0222645, IMG submission 179881) | Saline water microbial communities from Ace Lake, Antarctica - #292 | ecosystem: Environmental > Aquatic > Non-marine Saline and Alkaline > Saline | place: Antarctica: Ace Lake | collected...
GCTAGATAAGCAGTGTAGCGTCTCTTCCTCGCCAACCACTCTCGTTACCCTTACGCGAGGCGTTCGTAACCAAACTCAACAACACGCACTTACATCGCCGAGAAGTTGGGCCTGGTGTACTTGAACGTGGTTTTCTGGGACTTCGCGTCCGCCCTTAAGACTTTGTTCACCACCGGGAAAGAAACGGGTTCCTTTCTGCCCAGAAACTGGATGGTGTTGTCACGCTTCACGTCCGCATCGGCGACTAACGCGATTTTGATGATCTGCAAGCAAGGCGCCCGCACGCGGTGCCTACTCGCCATCTCCTCGTACAACGCATCAACCGCTTTGTTCATGCTGATCTCGCGGTACTCCTTGTACGCGTTGTGGAACCCCGTGCGTGACTGGTAACGAATCCACACGCCGTAGTTCTTAATAGAAGTCGTGTCCTCCTCGAAAATTTCGTTGCACGCGATGATTTGCCCATTCGCTTTCTTCACCTTCTTCAGGCGGGACAGGAAGTACCTGTTGATGGTAAATTAAAAATGGGGATGGGGTGGAAGCAACGGTCAGTGGTCGGGTCGTAAGAGGCAATTGTTCGTGTGTTGGAGTAGTGGGGCATCCGGTTTGGAAGCACGCGCCGGCGCGCCGCGCGCGCTTCTGTTTTGAAAAACGCTCAAAGAAGGCGAAAACCCTTAAAACGCATCGCGAGGTCCGGTGTGCGTCGACGGTGTCGGAACGTGCGGGCCCGGGGTCGACCTCGGTGTGGTTTAGGCGTGGATTTGTGGCCACGCCGTCGAGGACACACACACGACTAATTCCCGCCAAAGAGCAGGCATCACATTTACTCGCATGCGTCGCCGTGTTCTTCACCGTTCGAGCTTGCGCGTCGCGAACGACGTCGCGGGAGATTTGTTTTCTTCATTCACTTACCAGAACTTCGATTTGGCGCGGGTGTCGTCCAGGGACCAGAGCTTCATGCGGTAGATTTGCGGCTCCGGCTGGGCATCCGTGGGCACGTGGCGGCCGACGATGTGATATTGGTGGTACTGTTTCGGGGAAGGGGAGGGTGGGGTCAGCGACCGGTTACCGGGCTCGGCGTGAACATTTTTTTTGCGGGACGGAACGAAAAAAGAGCGAAGGCCGACGTCTCCGGAGACGGCACCACGTGCGCCATCCGGGGGCGTAAAGTCGCCCGCATCGTGGCGCACGGCTTCCCATACGGTGTCGGGCGATGCACGGCAGTTGTTACCGCGCCAACAACCCCGCACGGGCCCCACTCGACCCATTCGTCGGTTGAACCCTAGCACGCGAAAACAACATCGCGAGCGTGGGACCGCCAAACATGTCGCCGGAGACCGCGCCGAGGCGAGGTACCGCGAACCGAGCATGTGCGTCACGCGCGGGGATACGTGCCGGGCAGTGTGCTTACCCTGAAAGGCGCCATGATATTCGCCGGTTCTGGAGACGTGCGTGTAGCGCGTTCCGAAGTGGCCATCGACGACGACCGGAGATTTCTATTCTACGCATTTCTGAAAAAAAACGAGTAGGGTTTTGGAAAATATTTGGAATTTTTCGCGCGAAGGACGGCCCTTTTCACCTCCCGAGAAACGCGAGGTTATGTGTACCGGTACACAGCGTAAACGCGGTGTCACAGCACGAGGCGAGTATCGCAGTGTCCCAGAACGAATCGACGACGAGACCGCCAACCCGCTTTTTTCTCCCAAAAACTCAAAACAACAACTCTCCCAACAAAGGCTTTGTTTGCTCCCCTTCCCTCGCCCCCACTCCGCGTCGTCGCGAGTCGGCCGTCCCCCTCGCCGCCGCGATGGACGCGCTTCCCCGCGATATCGCCTCGGTACGTTTCTTGATGACGCGGTTCAAACGCGAAACTCACGGTGTCACTGACGACACCACCCTGGCCCCACGGTCGCGTTTCAAATCACTTCCCGCGCTTCCATCAGACACTTCTTTTCCGATCGCCCACGACGAGAGCCTTGTCACTCACCCCCCTTCCCTCCCCTCCCCAAACCAGGTGTTACCCGAGGACCCCGGTGACCAGCTCGAGCTGGCGCACCGCATCGCGAATGCGGCGTTCGTGAAGAAGACTTTGGGGTTGGAACAAGAGGTGAGTGCGTTGCGGGAGGAAAACGCGGAGGGAAAGATGCGCAACAAACAGCTGGAGCGGAAGTTGCAAAACGCGGAACACGCGCTTAGCGACGCTTCCGAAAAAGCCGCGCTCGCGATGGAGGACAGGGAGACTTTACTACAAGAAAAACAGGCCCTGATAAACACGGTGAAGAAACTAAACAAAGACGTCGCCAAGCTGGAGCACTTTAAACGGAACCTGATGCGGACGCTCGCGGATGATGACGAGAACGCTGCAGTTGGGGATTTTGGGGACGCTTCGTCCGGTGACCGATTCGGGGACGCGTCCGGGGACCGGCTAATCAACTCGGTGCTTTCAAACTTCGATGCGACGAGAATGCGGTCGCCGGGTGCCCGGTCGACATATGCTGAGGATGGCCGAGGGGAAAGAAATGTTCGGTCGACGCACGCGTCTCCTGCGCCGTCGTCGAGATTCGACGGAAACGGTTCATCAGCGCCGTCGTCGCCGCTGAACGCAAAACCACCTCCTCAAAACAAAGTCGATGGCAAGGAGTTCTTTCGCAAAGCCAGAAGCAGGTTGTCGTACGAACACTTCTCTCAGTTCCTGCAAAACATCAAAGAACTGAACGCGCATAAACAAACAAGGGCGGAGACGCTGAAAAAAGCGAGCGACATATTCGGAGACGCCAACGACGACTTGTACAAAACCTTCGAAACGCTTTTGGTGAAACACCTGCCGAAGTGAAGGGGAGTTTTTTTGGGTTGGGTGACTAAAAGGTTTAGGGGTGGGTGACTATGTTGGTGACTAAACTAAAAAGCGCAAAGAGGCGAGATTCGAGGTATGCGTAACACCTTAACACGCGACGAGCCGAGAGGCGTGACTTGTGAAATGTCGCCGCGCACGTCGCACGTACTTTTTTTTTGTTCCAATCCGTTATCCGTCAGCCGTAGTCTGGTAGTCTTTTACCATCGCGTTCGTCTGTCTATAGCGGTATGATGCTTGTCACGCTGGGTGCATAATCGCGTTCGAGAATTGTACATTCAACAAAGTAGCAGGCCCGGGACTCGCCTTTTTTTCTTTTTTCAACCTTCCTTTTTTCGCTTTCCACGTCCTCTTTGCAAATGCTTTTTACGGTTTACGCCGCCTTCGCGAGCCTTCGTCGGGCGGCGGTACCACACCGAGTCGCCCAGCGCGCGTCCGTCCACCTCCACCCGGTTGCGACAAGCGTTACCGGTTCGCGTGTTTTTTCGTCACTCACCGCACGCGCGTCGCTTCAACGACCTCCCGTCCACGCGTCGTGGAGTGGGATTCCTCGCCGCCGACACCCCACCTCTGATTCGCCCCTGTTGTGCCCCACCGCAAATGGCGCACGCACACGCGGTGTTCGCGGCGTTCGCCGCCCCCTTCACGCGCAGGGTGACCCCCTCGACGACGCGCCACCGGGCCACCGGGCGCGTCCCAACCCGAGCCCTCGCCGCCCCTTCCTCGGAGCGCCGAGGCCGCGGCCGCGGGTCAGGCGGCGGCACCCCCCGGCTGACGGGTACCGATTTCGCGAACGGCCGCGCCATTCAATCGGACCTGACGTCAAGCACGGACCCTAGGGTGATTCTCGACGTCGTGGGCAAGCACGCCTCCGAGTTCGACCCGATTCACGCCGCAACCGCGATGCACCGCCTCGCGACGCACGCGCGGTCGCAACGCGACAGGGAAGCCGTGGTTGGGGATAAACGATTTAAAGAACTGATGCTAGTGGTGCAAAAGAAACTGCCAAAGATGAACTCGCAAGGCCTGGCCAACGTGGCGTGGGCGTGCGCGAAACTGGAGCACCATCCGGCAGACACGCTGCTCACGGAAATAGCGGAAGGCCTTGCAAACGAACTGCGAGGCGGGGTACAAAGCACGGGGAAAGCGCGGGAAACGAAAAGCCAAGCCGTGAGTAACACGGTGTGGGCGTTTGGGCAGCTGCGGTTTTCGCCGGGGTCCGACTTGTTGGTTTCGCTGGCCGCATCCGTCGCGCCTCTGCTCAAGAAATTCAAAGCCCAGGAACTGTCAAACGTGTTGTTGGGGTTCGCGTACCTGGAGTTCGACCCGGGGGCGGTTTTTTTCGACCAAGCCATGCGCGCCACTTTGGACAACCTGACCTCGTTCGAGGGACAGGAAACGTCCAACCTGCTGTGGGCGTGCGCTCGGATAGGACGGGCGCCGCCCGGCGAGGTCATCGACGGCCTGCTGATACGAGACGCCGCGCAAAACCTGGGGGGGTCTTCGTCGCCGCTGAACATGTCCCAGTGCCTCTGGGCGTGCGCCAAGGTACGCGAATACCACGACTGTTCTTCGGCCCAATTACGGCCTCCCTGTTTACTCACTGTTTGCCAATCGCCCGTACAGTATCGATACACCCACACTCGCCGACTCGAGACTGTTTGCCCATACTCGTCCTGCGAAGGGACGTCTTACCTCTGCCCTGACTGTTTGTCCATACATCGCGATATACAAGACTGACCCTTTGTTTTACCCGACGCAGCTCAACAAAACCCCGCCCGCGCAGTACATGGCGGCGGTGGAGAGCGAGATCCCGCGGTGCGCTTCGCGTTTGAATTTAGAGAACGTGGATTGCGTGTTGTGGGCGCTCGCGTCACTACAGACGCCTCTGAAAACTGAGGCCATGTCCTCACTAACCACCGCCGCGGCGCGCCTGGGCGACCGCATGGATGCGGAGATGCTGGTGAAAACGCACTGGGCGTTTGCGCGACTTCGCCACCGCCCGGACCCTGGGGATATGAACTTAATCGTGTCAGCGGCGAAGCGCCTTGTTGGTGAGCTACCAGATGAGGACAGGCTCACCGTGATGCACGCCTGGGGCGTCCTAAGGGTCAACCCCGGTAAGTATTTCCCAATCAACACATTCCGCCTCCCTGATTGCCCATACAAGACTGACATTTCTTTTACAATCTCAGGGGATGACGTCGTGCGGGAGTTCACCAAAACGTTTCGGTCGGGCGAGGACGACCAATCGACGGACGGCGGCGAAAAATCCCTGGACGGCGCGTCCTGCGCCAAGCTCCTGTGCGCGTACGGCCGGACGCGGCACCAGCCGCCTCCTGTGCACGCGTTGCGTTTAGCACAAAGACTGGTAGAGGAAGCCGAGAATGACGTGCTGCACCCGAGCGCGGCGACGCTCGGGTTGTGGGGCGCTTCTTTGTTGGGTTTGAAAATGAGTAGCGCGCAGCTGGACGTTTTGGCGCGGGACGCGGTGAGCCAGGACACCAAGCTCGCGCCTCGGTCGCTGGCGAAGATCGTCTGGGCGCTCGCGGCGCTTGGGTACGACCCGACCGCGGCGGACTTAGCGAAGTTGCGCACGCGAAGCGCAAGCGCGTTTCCGCGGCTCGCGGCGAAAGACCAGGAAGCGCTGCGGGAAGCGCTTTCGCGGTTGGGCGAGCGGGATTTGGATTTCGTGGGAAACGCGGCGTAACGGCGCGGGTTTCGATGGTTTGTTGTTACGGTGGTGCAGTCGTATCGTTAAGCAGCTTTACAGTCGTGCTGTTAAGCAGTGTTACGCACGTCGTGATACGCACCAAGCAGTAGTAGTCTCTTGTGTCTTAGTGGTCGTTACCGGAGTATTGCCCAACACGTGTTAAGCAGGCATCCGTCACAGCGGGTAGATCTCGACTCGCTTCCAGCTCGCGCAGGACAAGTCGGCCGCGTCCGTGCGCCACAGGGATACTTTGTCAACCCTGAAACTCCCGACCGAGCTCACGTCGTGTTGCGTGTCCCCGAACAACGTGTGCTTCGCCTCGTTCGCCAAAACCCGGCGTTCACTAGACGTCAGGTCTCCGTACACCAGGGACAGGTGCGGCATGTACGGCGTGCCGTTTCCGTTACCGGGCGCCACCCCGAACGCGACCGCGGCTAGTTCGTGCGCCTTCAAAAGCTCGTAGGTCGGTTTCATGGCGATATACACGCACTGGTGGTACCGGTCGCCGCAGGTCACTTCAACAGCGTCGCATCGTAGGTGGCCTGTGGTGGAGGCCAACGTGGTCACGACACTCGTGCAGAGCGCCCTCGCCTCGTCCTCCGTCCCCACAAAACCACCCGCGAGCGTGACGTGCGGCTCGAAAAGCGGACACCGCGCGCCCGAGTGCGAGGCGCTTTGTTTGATGAACCCCGAGGTTTTCGACAACAAAGCACCACCAGGGGGCTCCAGCCAAAGGCTGTACAGAGACGTCGCGGACGTCATGCCTGGTGTGCCCGCGACACTGTCTGACGGTAGCAATGAAGGAGGATGACTTTGGATGACTTTATTTTCACTTGAAGATATTTTTTTTAAGTTGAACTATGACTAACTTCCCTCACCACCCCTCGTTCCCCGGCGCTTCCTGGTCCTCGTCCGAAAACACGACGTCGCAGTCGAGTTTGATGCTGTTTTCCAGGTTCTGCATGCACGCGAGTTTCATTATGTCTCCGTTTTCTTCCCGGACGTGCGAAAGGTCCGCGACGAGTTCGTCGTGCAGCGCCGCTCTTGTTAGATTGGAAAAGAAAACGGTCAGTCGGCGAGTCGGCGAGTCGGCGAGTAACCGGTATGAGGTATGGGTGTACTGTATGGGTAAACAGTCTAGCTGTGCCGTGTGTAGTTGTAACAGTTGCCAGTAAGTGTTACGGCCGTAAAGCACTCAAGGAGGGGCAGTGAACAGCGCGTGTGCCTGGATTTGGGAAAGCCCCAACGCGTACCTGATGTCCAACAACCGCACCGCCAACGCGGGCGGATCCACCGTGATGTAGTTGTCCCGGTATTTCTCCTCGATGTTCGTCGGGGACATGTTCATCAGCCCTAAAATGAAGTTCTCACCAGAAACGTCCGCTATTTTGCCCTCGCCGCCGTAGTGGTACGGAATAGGGTGCGTGCTCATGTATTCGGTCCAGAACCCGGCGCCCGCTTTGTTGATTTCTTGCAGGTAAATCAGCAACGTCCACGCCGCCCTGGCGGTGAGGAAGCCGTACAAACGGTCCCGGTTCGCATCCCTAAGGGGGGTGCTGTACGGATCGTGCGTCCGGTTGGTTCGGTTCCGGGGGCCGCCTCTGCCGTCCTTCTGACCGGCCATGTTCGTGACGTGGTGTGCAACGCGCCGCGCGCCTGTGACTCGACAAAAACGGTGTGAGAAGCGTGAAAGGTAACATCGGGTAGGCTCGGCCTGGTGGTCCGTGTGGTTTGATTCCGAGGTGCGTGCAGAGGAAAGTCCTTACCTCGGAGTCCTCCTTGGCGCGGCACACGACTCGGCGTGGCGAAACTCGCGCGCGCGGGTGCGAGGACGGACAGCATCGCGGATGCGTGCGTCGCGAAGTGATGACGAGGCAAACCAGTTGTTGCGGTTGTTGGAAAGCTTTTTACTTTTCAATCCTGCTATTTTTCTAAATCTCGCCTCTCCGCGTGCCATCGTTTTTCTAGAGCAGATACCCCTTCGCTTCATCCCCCCGTAGCAGCATCCCCTGCATCCGCGTCACCAGGGCTTTCCTCTTGAGTCGTAACCCCTCGTCGCCGTGCGTCAAAACTTGGTCCAGGGCTAAAATCGCCTTCTCCGCGCGGTTCGCGAAAACCAGAAACGGCTTGACGCTCGGAATGGACGCCCCCGCGCCGTCGTCCATCGCTTCTTGCACGTTCCGTTCCAGCCTAAACAACTCCCGTTCTAACTCGTCCACAAATGCGGTTCGGTCTTTGAGAAGCTTTTCCGATGTCTCCACCGGGTCCGCAAGCGACGCGTCGGTCGCGTCGACGCCATCGCCATCTATCTCAATCCTGTTTTTCTCAATCTCCATCTCCATCCTGTTTTTCTCCGAAAAGTCCTTTGCCCTCGCTTGTCTCATCTCTTCCATCTGAAGCGCCTGCGCCGCTTGTGCCCTTTCCCGTTTCGAAACCTCCGTCTCCAGAAGCATCAGCTTCGCCGTGGGTTTCACCCCGAGACCGGACATGGTGTCACTAAGTGATGGCTGCCGGCCTCGGTACAACAACCGATGGATGGCCGGGTCAAGCCCGCCCGCGAGGGCGCACGCCAAACGCGTTGCGTTTTCCCACGTAGTGTCCGGATGCGCCTCGATTTCAATGAGCTCTTGCTTAAGTCCGACCGCGACTTTCAAACGCATCGGGGAGGACATGGCACGAGGCTGGGCCTCGTGCTGTGGCAGTAGGGCGAAAACAGGCTGGCGCTTAAAAAAAAAATACCAAAAAGCGGCTGCCACAGATCTGGTCGAATTCACAGTGCGGCGCTCCGTCCAACGCAGCCGGCCCGCGCGATGTCCGACTCCGAGGACGACTACGACAGTGAGGAGGACTACTCGGGTGACTCCGAGGGGGGTGGCATGCACGGCCACTACGACTCCGAGCACTACGACTCCGAGTCGGACTACGAAGATGACTGGGACTCGGAGGACGAGGCGAACGAGTTGGCGGGCGCCCCTGGCTTCCACTTGAACCCATTCACGCGCGGTTTCAACGGCATGGGCGGGGGGCACGACGGAATAGACCCCGCCTCCATCCACGCCCCGCCCGTGCGGTGCAGGGTCACGCCCAAAACGGAAACCGGGAAGTGCGTGCACGGAAACCACGACCCTGGTACGAACGACCACGCCAGTTTCGGGAAACAGCCTTGTGAAACGAGGTTGGGCTTTTACATTCGCAAATCCATGTGGGCCGAAGCGCGAACGGCGCTCGGCGCTAAGGCCATCGCCGCTGGTGCGGCCGGGACGCGGCTGGTTGGCGATGAGGCCGTCAAAGGACTGGGGGGACTGGGGGTGGGTTTAAGTGTTACCGACCTGAGTGGCACCAAAGCCGGGGGCAAAGGCGGAGGCAAAGACGTTCCTCAAAAGGGAAAGGATAAAGGCAAAGCGCCTGCGAAGGGAAAAGGCAAGGCGGCCGCGGAGAAGCCAAACAACAAAGACAAAACCGCCCCCAAGGTTGATTGTTTCGACCTGATCAACGCGATCGTAACGAGGGCGCCGGCCGACATAACCCTCGCTTTATTAGCCATAGCCCCGCTGTGCGAAATCAAACACCGGGTGAGGAAGGAACGGGGAACCGCGCGGAACGGCGCCGGCGCGGGCGCCGGCGCGGGCGCCGGCGCGTTCCAGGGTTGCTCGCTGCTACACTTCGCGATGTACGGCGTGAACCCGCTGCGTGAGGCGCAGGTGCACAAAACCCCGACGCCGTTGGTGGTGGTCAAAAGGCTGTTGGATTTGGACCCGGAAGCAATCGCCGCGGTTTCCACAGACGGGTTCACTCCGATGTTCGCGCTGGCGCGGTTCGGGGCGGTGGAGGCCGGGGCGTGCGACGAAACCATGGCGCAATCGGTGGTACGTGTCCTGGGCTTTCCCAAATCCCGCCTCCCTGTTCGCACAAACAAGACGTTGACCACTTTCTTTGCTTGGTCGTAAGGACGCCATGGTTCTCGTGTCGAAAAACGCGAAACCCGGGACGAAGCTTCGGAAAGCGTGCGGCGGCGCCGCCACGAAAGTCGCGCTGGTGAAATACAACGCCCCGGCCGAAAGCCTCAGGGGCATCGTGGCGGGAGAGTTGCTTGAAAAGAAAACCTCGAAGATGTATCCCCTGCACGGCGCGTGCGTGCGGCACCAGGTAGGTGTTGGGGCTTTCCCAAATCCAGGCGCGCTGTTTGCCGATTGTCCAGAGTTTTTACGTAACACACGTGACTTGAAAGACTGACCCTTTTTGTTAACAATCGCAGGTCGCTACGTTGACCGCGCTGGTAAAGGCATTTCCCGACGCGGCTAAAACGCGAGTGGAAATCACCCCCGACACGAGCAACACCGGATCAGGCCGGTCCTTCCCGCTTCACCTGTTGTTCATGAGCTCGCCCGGGAAACAGGTTTGCGACCTCGGGAGCTTCAAGGCGGTGCTCGACGCGTTTCCGGACGCGGCGCTTGAGCCGTCGAACACGCGAGACGCGCCGCAGCACGTTTTGCACTGGTAAGGGCCTTTCCCATTCACCACATTCCGCCTCTGCGATTGCCCATACTCGTCCCGCGAAGGGACTATTCCCTCGGCCCATACTCGTACCACAAGGGACGGTTATTACCCCTGACTGTTTACGTAATACCGACCCCGGATATACACGCGGTCCGACCGACTGACACTTTCTTTTCATCGGGCCAGGATGTGCTGCCACCACGACATGCCGGTTGGGTTGATCAAGCTTCTTTTGAGAACGGTTCCGCAAACCGCCAAGGTGGTGGAGTCCGGGGAGACGGCGCTTCACATCGCGCTCGATTACCGGGCGGGGGAGGGGTACCACCGCAGCTCAAACCAGCACACGCGGGAAGAGGCCAAGGGGAAACAGCACGAAATCGTCAAAGCGTTGTTGCGCGCGTACCCGGAGGGCGTGTCCATCGCGGACAACGACGGTAAGGGCTTTCCCAATCACCACATTCCGCCGGACTGATTGCTCATACTCGTCCTGCGAAGGGACGTCTTACCTCTGACTGTTTACGTAATACATGTCACGACCGACTGACGCTTTCGGCGTTAATCGTACCAGGCGTGTTTCCCATTCACATCGCGGTGAAGAACAAACTCGAGCCGGTTCTGTGCAAACAGATCCTCGCGAAAGACCCGCACGCGGCGGAGAAGAAGGACAACGACGGCGATTTGCCGTTGCACGTCGCGACCCGGGACGGGAGCTTCGACCTGGTCAAGGCTATTTTGGAAGTCGCGCCGCGCTTGGCGGAAATCGCGACGGAGGAGGATGGCTTGCCCCTGCACGTCGCCGCGCGGCACAGCGCGCCCGCCGCGGTTACCCGGTTGCTGCTACAGACGTACCCTGATGGGGTGCGGAAGGAGGTACGTATTGCGCGTTTCCCAAATCCGTCAACACACTGTTTGCCCATACAAGACGTTAACCATTTTCTTTTCCAAAAACAGGATTCCGAAGGCGAGTTACCGTTACACGCGGTGTGCGCCGCACTTGGCAGCGACGACCTGATGGACGAAACCAGCGAGGCGGAGAACGAAAACGACAAGCGCGATTTCGAAAACGCCAAGGTGTTGTACGACCACTTTCCGGAGGGCGCGTTCCACACGGACTCGCGGGGGAAGATCCCCGCGGAACGGCTGCCGATGTACGACGTGCACAGGATGCTTTCGCGTGACGTGTTCGGCGGGGACACGTGGCGCGGCGAGGGGTGGCGCGTCGTTGCGGCGGGCGACGCCGCTCTCGGAGCGGGCGGCGCGCGGAGTAACGTTGGCGTTACCGGCAATGGCGGGAATCGATCCGGCGCCCCAAACGTCCCGAGTACCACCGCTAACCTGTCCTCGTACACGCAGCACCCTAATCCGCACGCGTCCGGGGCGGCTTTGCTGGTCAGGTACGGCCTTGCGGCTTTCCCAAATCCGACACACACTGTTTTGCCGATTGTCCAGAGTATACTGTTTGTCCATACATCGCCTAATACAAGACTGACACTTTCTTTTATGTATCGTAAGAGTCGCGGCGAACGAAAACGCGGTCGCGGCGATGAGCGCGAGCGAGATCGAGCGCCTGGGCGTGGCGGTGGAAAGAGCGAGGGCCGCGCTTGGCAAGGAAACCTCGCGGCGGCCGTTTGAAGAAACCCTGCTGCAGGAACACGAAGAAGCGGAAAAGAAAGGTACGGCCTTGGGCGGTTCCCAAATCCGTCAACACACTGTTTGCCCATACGAGACTGACCCTTTTCGTGTAACAATCACAGGCGCGCCGTCCTGGATGTGCCCGATCGGGTACGGGCTGTTCCGCGACCCCGTGACCGCGGGGGACGGGATGGTGTACGAGCGCAGTAACATCGTGAAGTGGCAGGAAAAAAGCGGCGCGATTGCGCAACACCAGCCTACGCCTGCGACGCTCGACGGAGGTGCACACCGCACACGAGTGCAGCCGAGCAAACGGAAGTGGAAATCGCCCATGACCGGGTTGCCGTGCGACGACTTCACGCTGGTTGGCGTTTTGGACATCAAAAACGCAATCGACGCGCGGCTCGAAACGATGGTGGCGAAATCGCGAGGCGGTGCGTTTGCAAAAGACAAAGACCAGGGGAAGGGAAAGGGGAAAGGGAAAGACACTGATACTGCCACTGCCGGTGAAGCCACGGCGAAACCGGGAAGCAAGGGGACGAAGCGCGGAGGGGGGAAGGACGCGGCGCCTGGGCGCGCGACTCGCGCGCGACGCGGGTGAGCGGTTTTGCTTTTCTACGTAGCGACACGACTTTGTTTTATGCGACGCGACTACGATTGATACGCCGATGTCCGTGTTTTATTCTCTTGTCTGATATTACCCCTCGGGGCGCCTCACGGTTGCGATGGGCACCGCGGGTCAACCTCCGCTGAACTAAGAATTGTTTGTGTGATGAGTTTCTTCACTCATCGCAATTTGACGCGCGTCAGGGTAAGAGCCGACCATCAGTTCAAAAAAAGAACCTTGGTCGCCCGTCAACCCGTTCGCGGCTAAACTAGCTGCTTTCGCGCCTAGTGCGCTGCTACGGCCGTTACGTGGGACCGGCGTCCGTGAAAAAAAACGAGCGCGCGCGTCCGGACACGTCTCTTGAGTCATTCGTACTCAAGAAACCTCGCCCCGAACCAGAAGGCGGCGCCGCGTGCGTTTCTCGCGAGACGCGGATGAGTTTTTTTACTCATCCGAAATAATTTATCCTCCTCAAGTTTGGCAATCTTCTGGGTAATTGCCCATACGACTCCGGAACTTTACCTTGTTCGTTGCTCCAAAAAACTTCAACTTGTTCGTTTCAGAATCAAACAGCGTTCACGCCCCCGCGCCCGCCGTGTGCGCTCCCGCGCGACTTCGCCCGGAGCCGCCGCTACCGCCGTCGGACCCTCCGCTGCCGCCGCCGCCGCTGTCGCTCCCGCCGCCGTCTGCGCGCTCGGGGGAGCCGCGTTTCATTCGTTTCGTGCGTCTCGCGTCTTCCCGCGCGTCTTCCGTGTCGCTCGCGTGACGTGTCGTTTGCGGGTGATACGTCTGTGGCTGATGGGTGGGGGCTTCCGCGTGGGGAGGCGTGTCGGTAAGCGGCCTCCGGACGTTACCGGTACCATTCGCCGCCGAATTCGCCGCGTTCGCGCCGCGCATCATCTGCTGCAACAGAAACAGCCCCCCGCGCGCCATGTCCAGCTGGTGTTCGTTCACGCCGTGCGTGGTGGCCATCGGGGCCATCATTCGCTGCATGTTCTGCATCATCGCGGTCGCCGCGACTGGATCGGTGCGCATGGCGTTGGAAAGCGCGTGTAACATCGGGTGCGACGTGTCTTGGTTGGGCAAACCCGCAGACAAGGTTTGGGCTTGCTGCGTCAGCCGCGCCGCCGCCGCCGCCGCCGCGAAACGCGCGGCGACCAAAGCGTCGGTACCGGGGGCGCCGGCGCTGGCGGTACCGACCGAGGTGCGCCCTCCTGGCGTTGTTGTTGTTCCCTGACTGTTTGCCCATAGATGACTGTTTAGCGACGCACCGACTCCCGGCAACACTTGGTGCGACCGCAAACTCGCGCTCGTCAGCGAGCGTTGGCGCTGAAGCGTCACCCCGCCGATGTGCGGCGAGCTGTGTTGGGGACCGGCTCTTTGCGCTTTCGGGCGGCGCAACGTGTCGTCGGCAAGCGGGCCGGGTTCGTTGAAGCGGGGGTCTCTTTGGCGCTTGCCGGCGCGCGAGTCTTGTAGGTGCGCCGGGTTGTTGGGGTTCAAGGTTTCAACGCGTTGTCCACCCACCGGCAAAGCACTGGCACCCGCGCCCGCGCCGAAAAGCGCGGGCGCGGCGCGGTACAAGTCGCCTCGGTCGCGCTTGTGTTGGCTGCGAAAACGTCGATCCCACCCAAGTTGCGACGGGGCCGGCGCCGGTGTCGCGTGTATCCCCATCCCCCCTCGCGGCGGTTTCAGGATGGACAAATCAAGACACACCTGTTCCAGAATGCCGCTCGTCTCGTTGAACGCGTTTACGTCTTCAAGGCCCAGTAAGTGCCTTTCAAGGGCGAGCATGCCTTCCGGGGACTGTTTAACGAAATCCAAAATCGACAGGAGCTCGGAGGTTGTGTTTGGAAGCAAACCGTCCAGCATCAAAACCCGGTTGGCGCTTTGTACCGTGCCTAAATAAAAGAAAGCGTCAGTCTTGTATTGGCAAACAGGGAGGCGGGATTTGGGAAATGCAATACGTACCCAACCTCGGCAACGCGCTCATCGTCACGCTTCTTCGTTCCAAAACGTCCTCAACAACCACCATGGTTTCCCAAGCGACTTGCCGGAGCAACAACAAATCCTGCGCCGCCGCGTCCATGCTCGCGACGAGGACGTGGAACTTTGGGCGGCGCGCGGCGGCGACGGCGGCTGCGGCCGCGCTCGCGGGGTCGCTTGCGTCGCCGCTTCCAGCGCCGCCCGATCTGCCGCCTCCGCTGTCGTCACCCGCGGTGGTGGTCTCGCCAGGCACGGTTCCGCTGCCGCTGCCGGCGCCGGCGCCGGCGGCGGCGGCGGGCGAACAGCCGCGAATGGAACCGCCGCCGGCGTTGTCGTTGCCGGCGCTCCCGCTCCCGCTCCCGCCAGAGCCGGTGCCACCCGAGCCGGTCCGCGGTTGCGGCACCGGCGTACCGTTGTGTTCGTGTCCTAGCCCTCCCGTGACTTGGAAGTTCACGGTGAGGCTCTTGCCCTGATTGTAAAAAAAGAAATGTCAGTCTTGTATGGACAATCAGTCGGAGGAATGTGGTAAATGGGAAATACTTACCGAGCCGCTGCCGCCGGAGGCGCGCATGCCGCCCGACCCGCCTTGGCCGCCGCTTCCGGACCCGTCGCCACTGCCGTCACCGCCACCCGCGTCAGTGGTGGGCCCGGAGTCCGAAACAGGTGAACCCTTCTTGCCCTTCTTGGCGTGCGTGTCAGCTCCAGCTCCAACTCCGGGCACCCGGTCGAACGCGCCCTCCGCGCCGACACCGCGGAAAGGTCGCGCGTCTCGCCGCGTCGCTGATCGCCGGTGACTCCACTCGTGCTCCTGCACGACGTGCCTGGACACGGCGCTGCCGCAGTACTCCACGACGTCCAGTTCCGGGGCGTACCGGGAGAACTCGCAAATCCAGGTTTGGAGCTCCGTCGATGGAACGATCACCAGCGCCGGGGCGTTCCGCGCGCCGAACTCCGAGCGCTGCGCCGCGAGCAACCCTGAGATTGTAAAAAGAAAAGTCAGCCATGTATGGGCAATCAGTCTGTGGAATGTGTTAAATGGGAAATACTTACCAATCGCGGCGGCGCGGCGGCGGGCGCGGTGCTCGGTTCTAGTTTGCCGAGAACCACCCACCCCGGTTTTGCCGTGAATCGAGTCGATAACGCCGGCGAGCACCCCATCGAACGGCGGCGGTGGCGGCTCCGGGTAAACCATCACCACGCCTTCCCGGTGCGCCCACGCGCTGAGGAGCCACCGCACTGCGGGGTCGTCCGTTGAGGCGGCGCTGCCCAAGCGGTGCCGCTTACCGGCGCTGTCCTTCGGGACGTTCACCCGCGCCGCTTTCACTGAGATGAATAAAACAAAGTGTCAGTGTTTCGGGCCATGTTCGTAACATGTATGAGCAAACAGTGCACTTGTGATGTGTGTAGTAAACAGTAAATAGTCACGGACGGGGCGGTAAACAGGAAGGCGTGATTTGGGAAACGCAACACGTACCTGCGCCCACAACCGTGTCCGTCGTGTCCGTCACACCGCGCCCGTCCGTGTCGGAAACGTCAGTGGAACCGCAACCGCGGCGACCGATGGGGCTGTTGGTACCCGTGGTACCCGAGTCGTGCGACAAGTGTCTGACCGACGGGTTCGGGTGGCGTACGTGTCCGCCTGACCCGTCCCCAACGGCGGTCGATTTATCCTCTGAGCCGGACATCGAACCTCCCGAGCCCCCGGTGGATCCGCCGTCGGTGCTGGTGCCCGCGCGTGAAGATTTGACGAGCGCCACCGCCCGCGCCGCGGCCACGCCGCCGTTCACCGAGACATTCAGCGTGTCTTGAAAACTGCTCCTGGTCCATACGCGGTACCGCTCAAGAAGCGCGGGCAAGTCGGGATGCGCGTCGACGTTTTCCCAGGAACACGAGTCGTACGGGAGCCCCCACCACTTGACTAGGACCTTGGTGTTCACGACGTGATCCGGGAGGGCGGGCGAGGCGGGAAGGGAGCCGAGAGAGTTGTTGGCGGCGCCGTCTGAGCCGCCGCCGGAACCGGCGCCGGACCCGAGCGCGCCTCGTGACCCGCCGCCGCTGTTGTCAGGGTCCTCGCTTCCAGACCGACGCGTGTCCATTTGAGGGTCAATCCCAACACCGCCGCCGCCTCGCCCTCGCGACGCCGCGACGATGCGCTGCGGCGTACTCCAGCGCGTATCCTGATTGAAAAATAAAAAGTGTCAGTCTTGTATGGGCAATCAGTCGGCGGAATATGGTGATTGGGAAATACTTACCGCCAGCAAACGAGGCACCCGGCCGTACTGCAGCACGTACTCTCCAAACTTCGCAGGCGCGAGTTGGTCGAGGTGGTCCTCCGGCATCCACGTGTTGTGCACGTGCGCGTGTCCGATCCACTTCACGAAGTACTCGATGGTTTGAATGTTGGTGTGGTGTGGTTTCGCGTCGCGTGTGTCGCCCAAAGCGACATTCACGGTACCCCCAGCACCCAACGCACACACCTCTTGGTCGCGCTGCACCCTCGCGCCCAGAATAACCTCCACGTGCTTGCCGGAATCAAAAAGCTGATCCACCACGCCGTTGCGGCCGTTCACGACGCTAGGGTATTTAGTCGAGTGCCCGGCGACGCGGTTCGCGGCGCCGGAGCCGTTTCCGTTTTCCGAAAGCAACGCAGCGTTGGACACGATGCCACCGGCCAAAAATATCGACCGGTGTTTGCTTTGCATCAAACTGGTTTGGTTGGCTTGCTTCGCATCGTGCGCGACCGGTCTTGGCGCGCCCCGGTACCCGGGGGGGGGCATGCGCGGTAGGGAGTTCCCGAACCCGCGATGCGCGCCGGCGGCGCCCACAGGGTTCTGTCTTTGGTGTTTCGCAATCAAAGCGTTCGTAGTGTCAGTCGTACGATGCGGAGACGTCGTACGATTCGTACTCCCTGGCATCGCGCCTGCCGCTTCGTTAACGACGGCGCCCAAATCGGCACTTCGCGTTTCGTCAACAGCAACCGACACGACTTTCTTCGTCGCGTCGCCGGCGTCTTCGGGAACGCCGGGAACGCGGACCAGCGCTTTCTCGAGCCCGGGCTTGTTGGTGTCGCTCCCGAGACTGTCTTTCGCAAAGGTGCCATCCTCCCGTGTTCCGCGGGTCGTATCCCGTCTTGTTCTGTTGGCATCCATCGCGGAGAGATTCAACGAAGCCCTGGTTTCCCTCGGCGTCGTCGGGAAAGCATTGGGAGGGTGTGATGGTTTTTCTCGAGCTTGACTCTTCGTCTGTTTCCGCGCCGACGCCAGCGTTTGCTTTTCCGTCTCCTTCGCCTCTAGCTTCGCCAGGTTCTTCGCGGTTCTGCCGCCCGCTCGGACCGCGGCTCGCACCTCCGCGTTCGCGCAATCCGCCTGGTCCGTTTTCCGCGGGAAATCGTGGAAGTCAAACCGCGAGGCCGGCTCCTTAAACGCGGCACCCCGCGCGTCGCGTTTCGGGTTGTCGCCTTTCGGGCAATCGTCGCGTCTCGCGCAATCGTCCGCCCCGCTGCCGTTGCCGCTCCCGCCGTCGTTCTCCCCTCCCCCGCTTCCACTGTTGGTCTTTCGGACGTAAACCTCCATGTCGTGGACGTTGGCGTGCGTCGCCCCTCGCGCAGGTCCCTCCCCGCTCCCTGCGCCACCCATCACCTCTTCAGGAGACGCTTCGCGCGTACGCGTCATTTCGTGCGCTCCATCGTTTCGCTGCGACCCGCTGAACCGCGTCGCGCTGTTGTCCCGCGCCTGGCGCTGGTTCCCGAAAGGCCCGGAA
>Ga0222645_100674_pt1 | contig 17956 bp, 13 predicted proteins | sample AntAcemetagen292_FD_179881 | JGI IMG/M metagenome (GOLD analysis project Ga0222645, IMG submission 179881) | Saline water microbial communities from Ace Lake, Antarctica - #292 | ecosystem: Environmental > Aquatic > Non-marine Saline and Alkaline > Saline | place: Antarctica: Ace Lake | collected...
GCTTCACCATTTCAACGGTCAGTCCACCGACAATACCGCCATCGGCACGGCGCAACACACCCCCGGCAAGGATGATTTCACAACTATGATTTGCGGCCAGAATATTCGCGATATTCAGGTTGTTCGTCACAACAAGCAGGTTTTCGTGGTAAAGTAATTCATGCGCCACAGCTTCTGTGGTCGTCCCGATATTCATAAAAACCGACGCCCCGTCCGGAATTTCTTGTGCGCATTTTACCGCGATCGCTTTCTTGCCGGCTTCATTCAGGCGACGGCGTTCCGCATATTGGATATTTACCACACCGGACGGCACAACAGCGCCACCATGCACACGGTCCAGTCTGCCACTTTCGGCCAGATCGGACAGATCACGGCGTATCGTTTGCACCGTGACATCGTACCGTTCCGCAAGACCGTCAACAGTGACTTTACCTTCCTGTCGGGCAAGCTCCAGTATTTCTTTTTGCCTGAAATTCGAAACCAACACGCGCCCTCCGGTACACCAAACCGAACGCCTGGGCTATTTCCAGACAATCAACAGTCCTGCCCATCCGTCAAGTGTTCGAATCGTCAATTCTGTGCAAAAGTTCTGGAAATCGCGCCTATCGAACGATAAGGAGTAGGTATTTCAGGGACTTACACAATAACGAAAATAAACGAACATTCGTTATTGATTAATTTTCAAAACTGACAGACTGTGACGTTATGTTGCAAGCTGGGAGGCTGCGGCAAAATATGGATGCGGGGAGGCATTTGTGGAACAGCGCGAAACACCAAACATTGTTGACCTTTTTATCATTGGTGGCGGCATCAATGGCTGCGGTATCGCCCGTGACGCAGCAGGTCGCGGTCTAAGCGTTGAGCTGGCCGAAATGAATGACCTCGCGTCGGCGACATCCTCTGCATCAACCAAGCTTTTTCATGGCGGATTACGCTATCTCGAATATTGGGAAATCCGCCTTGTACGCGAGGCGTTGATTGAACGCGAAACACTTTTGCGGGCAATGCCGCATATTTCATGGCCGATGCGCTTTGTGCTGCCTTACCACGCCGATATGCGGTTTGAAGGTGATACGCCAACGTCGAAAGTCCTAAGCGTTCTGATGCCATGGATGAAAGGCCGCCGCCCGGCATGGCTTATCCGGTTCGGGTTATTTTTGTATGATAATCTTGGCGGGCGTAAAATTCTAAAAGGGACGACAACTTTGAATTTGGCAGGCACGCCCGAGGGTGCGCCGCTAAAGGACCATTTCAAAAAAGCGTTCGAATATTCCGACTGCTGGATCGAAGACAGCAGACTGGTCGTTTTGAATGCACGCGATGCGCAAGCGCGTGGCGCACGGATCAATGTCCGCACCAAGGTGGTATCTGCAACGCAGTTTGACGGCATCTGGCATGTCACTTTGGAAACACGCGGTGGTGTCCAGCGCGTTGTGCATGCCCGCATGCTGGTAAACGCGGGCGGCCCATGGGTGGAAAATATCATCCGCAATACCGCACGGATCAATACGACAGAAGGCGTGCGGCTGGTCCGCGGCAGCCACATCGTGACCCGCAAGCTTTATGATCACGACAAGTGCTATTTCTTTCAGGGCGAAGATGGACGAATTATATTCACGATCCCTTACGAAACCGACTTTACCCTCATCGGCACAACGGATGCGGATCATCTGGATGTAAATGAAGACCCGGTGTGTACGCCGGAAGAACAAAATTATCTGATCGCATTTGCGTCCAAATACCTTAAGAAAAGCGTCACCAACGATGATGTCGTCTGGGCCTATTCCGGTGTTCGCCCGCTTTACGATGATGGTGCAAGTTCAGCGACCGCAGCAACGCGCGATTATGTTTTGAAAGTTGACCAATCCGCCGGTGCGCCAATCCTGAATGTCTTTGGCGGCAAAATCACGACCTACCGCAGACTTGCAGAAACCGCGTTGGAAAAAATTGCGCCTTTCTTTGAAGATGCCAACACGCCTTGGACCGCTGGTGTTCCGCTTTCGGGCGGTGATTTTCCTGTCGACGGTGTGTCCGCGCTCACGCAGCGATTAATGGACGGGTATCCTTTTTTAACGGCGCGGTGGGCATCGCGCATGATCAAGGCTTACGGCACAGACGCGTTTCTCGTTCTTGGTGATGCAAAAACACGGACCGATCTGGGGCAGGATTTTGGCGCAGACCTGACAGAGCATGAAGTTAACTGGCTTGTTGCGTGCGAATACGCGCAAACCGCAGACGACATCGTTTGGCGTCGCTCCAAATTGGGCCTTCGGTTGTCCAAACAAGAAATAGATATGCTTGACGCATGGCTGGCAAAAGCGCCCACTGCAGCGTCAAAGCAAAACGCAGCGCAAGCTGCGCAGAGGGAGAAATAAATGTCACTTGTTCTTGCGGGCGTATCCAAGGTTGTGAACGGCCATACGCATATTCACCCGACCGACCTGGAGCTACAGTCAGGTACGATGAACGTGCTGTTGGGTCCAACGTCTTCGGGCAAAACATCGTTGATGCGCCTGATGGCGGGTCTTGATGTGCCCAACACCGGCCGCGTCATCTGGGGCGGCAAGGACGTGACAGGCATGCGCGTGCAGGACCGCCGCATCGCAATGGTTTATCAGCAGTTTATCAATTATCCCTCGATGACCGTATACGAGAATATCGCAAGCCCGATGCGGCTGTTGGGGCAAACGGCACAGCAGATTGATGCGGCGGTCAAGAAAGCGGCCGATCTGATGAAACTGTCACCTTTTCTGGATCGCAAACCGCTTGAATTGTCGGGCGGTCAACAGCAGCGGTGTGCGTTGGCACGTGCGCTGGTGAAAGATGCGGGTCTGGTGTTGCTGGATGAACCGCTTGCAAATCTTGACTATAAATTACGCGAGGAATTGCGCGCCGAAATTCCCAAGATTTTTGAAGAAGCCGGTTCAATCTTTGTTTACGCAACCACAGAGCCTGAAGAAGCGCTTTTGCTGGGTGGAAACACGGCCACAATTTGGGAAGGCCGGATTACGCAGTTTGACAAGACACCGGTTGTGTACCGGAAGCCCGTGAATGCCACGACAGCGCGTGTGTTTTCAGACCCGCCAATGAACTTTTTAGCGTTTGAAAAGGTTGGCGACCAGCTTCGCTTTGCTGACGGACAAACCGCGCATGCGACGTCGGGTGCGTTTACGACACTTGATGACGGCGCGTATCTGGCAGGCTTTCGCCCCAACCACCTTAAACTGGAAAAGCAGGCAATCGATGCTTTGGAATTTACCGGCACGCTGTCAGTCACCGAAATCACTGGCTCGGAAACATTCATTCACCTCAAGCATCACGATCAGAACTGGGTCGGACTGGTGCATGGCATCAAGAACCTGAAAGTGGGCGCACCGCTGAACGTCTACCTTGATCAGGCCCATGTTTATATTTTCGCGCAAGACGGCACATCTGTCGCCCCTGCGTCATACGCAGCAGCAGCTTGAGGGACCGGAAAAATGGCAAAAATTACCCTTGAAAATCTGGCACATTCTTACCTGCCCAATCCAAAGCACGAAGACGATTATGCGCTGAAAGAACTGAACCACGACTGGGTCGATGGCGAGGCCTATGCATTGCTTGGATCGTCCGGTTGCGGCAAGTCGACGTTGCTTAATATCATTTCAGGTCTGCTGCATCCCAGCCAGGGGCGCATTTTGTTTGATGACAAAGACGTAACGATGCACCCGACAACACAGCGCAATATCGCGCAGGTTTTCCAGTTTCCTGTAGTTTATGATACGATGACCGTGCGCGACAATCTAGCGTTTCCGCTGCGCAACCGCGGTGCGGACCCTGCGTATATCAAAGAGCGCGTGCAGCAGATCGCGGCGATGATCGGTATGGAAGAAACCTTGAACCACAAGGCGCGCGGACTGACGGCGGATGCGAAACAAAAGATATCGCTGGGTCGTGGCATGGTGCGTGAAGACGTTAATGCGCTGTTGTTCGACGAGCCGCTGACGGTGATCGATCCGCATATGAAATGGGAATTGCGCACGCAGCTAAAGTCACTGCACCACGAATTTGGCCACACGATGATTTACGTGACCCACGACCAGACCGAGGCACTGACATTCGCGGACAAAGTGGTCGTCATGTATGACGGACGCGTTGTGCAAATGGGCACACCGCAAGACCTGTTCGAAACACCGGAACACACGTTTGTCGGTTACTTCATCGGCTCACCTGGGATGAACCTGCTGGCGGCCGAAGTCTCGGGGGACACGGCCGTTGTTGGCGGAACGCAGATTGCGTTGGGCAAAAGTTATGGCGCGCCATCGGGCACTGTCGAATTGGGCGTGCGGCCTGAATTCACTTCGTTGTCGGCCGGGGATACGGGTCTGCCTGTCACGATCAAACGGGTTGAGGATGTGGGTCGCCACAAAATTGTGCGTGCCGATTTTCAGGGCACCGAAATCAATGTTCTGGCGGCCGAAGGTGAAAATATCTCACCCGATATGAACCGCGTTGTTTTTGATACCGCTGGCGTCAACGTCTATTCCAATAGCTGGCGTGTCGCGCCGCAGGTGGCGTGATGCCACAATTGATTTCCCTGCCTTTCACCCCTTCAAAAGGAAAGCGCCATGAATAAGACAGTCAATCAAAAGGCTTGGTTCCTGATTTTACCAGTGCTTCTGCTCGTCGCATTTTCGGCCGTTATCCCCTTGATGACAGTAGTGAATTATTCGGTGCAAGATACGTTTGGCCAGAACAAATTTTTCTGGGCTGGCCTTGATTGGTTCCGCGAAATGATGGCATCCGAACGGATGTGGAATGCCTTGGGGCGCCAAATCGCATTTTCGGGCATTATCTTGGCTATTGAAATTCCGCTTGGTATCTTTGTGGCGCTCAATATGCCCAAAAAAGGGTTTTGGGCTTCTGTTTGTCTGGTCCTGATGTCACTGCCACTGCTTATTCCCTGGAACGTCGTCGGCACAATCTGGCAGATTTTCGGACGCGTTGATATCGGCTTGCTGGGGTATACGCTGGCCGCACTTGGCATCGATTATAACTATACCCAGGATTTTTATGCCGCATGGGCAACCGTCATTGTGATGGATGTCTGGCACTGGACCTCGCTGGTTGCACTTTTGGCCTACGCCGGCCTGCAATCAATTCCCGATGCCTACTATCAAGCAGCTAAAATTGACCAAGCCAGCCGGTGGAGCGTGTTCCGTTTTATCGAATTACCAAAAATCATGGGCGTTTTGATGATCGCAATCCTGCTGCGCTTTATGGACAGCTTTATGATCTACACAGAGCCATTTGTTGTCACAGGTGGTGGCCCCGGTAACTCGACAACGTTCTTGTCGATTGATCTGGTCAAAATGGCGCTGGGACAGTTCGACCTTGGTCCGGCAGCTGCATTCTCGATCATGTATTATCTTGTGATCTTGTTGATCTCATACGTCTTCTACACCGTGATGACGAACCTCGACAAAAGGGATGGCCACTGATGTCAGATTTTACCACCACAAAGCGCGGCTTTGCCCTGCCAAAGGTCAAGGGCAGTGCGATCGTCATGGGACTATATTTGCTGTTCCTGCTGTTGCCGATTTACTGGCTTTTGAACATGAGCCTGAAGACCAATTCAGAGATCTTGAACAGCTTTACCCTGTGGCCGCGTGACTTGACGTTCGACAACTATCTGACAATCCTGACCGACGCGTCGTGGTATTCAGGTTATCTGAATTCGATGGCTTATGTGGCTATGAACATGGTGATTTCACTCGCCGTGGCACTGCCCGCTGCCTATGCATTTAGCCGCTATACGTTTCTTGGCGACAAGCATCTGTTCTTTTGGTTGCTTACCAACCGGATGGCGCCACCTGCGGTTTTTGCGCTGCCGTTCTTTCAACTTTACAGCTCTGTCGGGTTGTTTGACACGCACATTGCTGTCGCCTTGGCGCATTGTCTGTTCAACGTCCCATTGGCCGTCTGGATCCTTGAAGGGTTCATGCGCGGCGTGCCAAAGGAAATCGACGAAACGGCCTATATTGACGGCTATTCGTTTCCACGGTTTTTCATCCGGATTTTCACGCCACTGGTGGCATCGGGCATCGGGGTGACAGCGTTCTTCCTGTTTATGTTTTCATGGGTTGAATTGTTGTTAAGCCGGACGTTGACCAGCGTGGATGCAAAACCGATTGCCGCCATCATGACACGTACTGTCGGGGCCGCAGGGATCGACTGGGGCGTGCTTGCTGCGGCGGGTGTTCTGACAATCGTACCGGGTGCTTTGGTGATTTATTTTGTCCGTAACTACATCGCCAAGGGCTTTGCCCTGGGCCGCGTGTAAGAACAGAAAAAGGAGACATATTATGGACTGGATGGCATGGACTTGGCCAACGGCTGCATTCTTTTGCGTGATCGCAGCGACGTTAATTACGTTCACGATCCTCGCAATCAAATATCCCGAAGTACCGCGCAACGGTATCATCGGGATTGAAACAACGCGCGGTGACAGGTTGTTCATCACGCTCCTGGGCTCGGCCTTTATCAATCTGGCCTGGCTCGGACTATTCACCGCCCCCCAATGGGGAGCGTTGATCGTATGTCTCTTTTACGCCATCGCGGTTTTTCGCTGGGTGTAACGGGTGACATTGTGGACGGTTTTGTTTGCAAGATCGGGACCGTCTTGACTGTTCTATTTTAGGGAGGAACAAAAATGAACTTGCGACTTAAAGGAACGACTGCGTTAGGTCTGGCGGCTTGTATGATTGCCGCACCAGCATTCGCAGACATGGATGCCGCAAAGGCATTCCTCGACACAGAGATCGGTGATCTGTCATCGCTTTCACGTGCCGACCAAGAAGCTGAACTGCAATTTTTTATTGATGCTGCAACACCGTATGTCGGCATGTCCATCAATGTTGTGTCTGAGACCATCGGCACACACGAGTACGAGTCCACAGTTCTGGCCCCCGCATTCGAAGCAATCACCGGCATCAAGATTACGCACGATCTGATCGGTGAAGGTGACGTTGTCGAAAAACTGCAAACACAAATGCAGTCAGGCGAAAATATCTATGACGCCTATATCAACGACAGTGACCTGATCGGAACGCATTGGCGTTATAAGCAAGCGCGCAACCTGACCGACTGGATGGCTGGTGAAGGCGCTGCGGTGACCAACCCCAACCTCGATCTGGAAGACTTTATCGGGCTTTCCTTTACTACCGGTCCGGACGGCAAAGTCTATCAATTGCCCGACCAGCAGTTCGCGAACTTGTATTGGTTCCGTGCCGACTGGTTTGACGACGCGCAAAACAAGGCAGACTTCCTTGCCGAGTATGGCTACGACCTTGGCGTGCCTGTGAACTGGTCCGCATATGAGGACATCGCAGCATTCTTCACCGGGCGTGACCTGTCGCGGCTTGGCGTTGAAGGCGATGTTTTCGGCAACATGGATTACGGCAAAAAAGACCCGTCATTGGGTTGGCGTTATACCGATGCATGGCTGTCGATGGCTGGCGTCGGTGACAAGGGCGTGCCAAACGGCTTGCCCGTTGACGAGTGGGGAATTCGTGTAAACGAACAGTCCCAGCCTGTTGGATCATGCGTTGCCCGTGGCGGCGATACCAATGGCCCGGCAGCTGTTTATGCTGTGACCAAGGCGATTGAATGGCTGCAAAAATACTCGCCGCCTGCCGCAATGGGGATGACATTTTCTGAAGCTGGCCCCGTGCCGGCCCAAGGCAATGTTGCCCAGCAGATGTTCTGGTACACTGCATTTACGGCCGCATCGATCGAGCCTGATTTGCCTGTGATGAACGAAGATGGCACGCCAAAATGGCGTATGGCACCTTCACCACACGGCGCATATTGGACTGAAGGCACCAAAATCGGCTATCAGGATGCCGGTTCATGGACGCTGATGGAATCCACACCTGTGGACCGTGCGCAAGCTGCATGGCTTTATGCGCAGTTCGTGACTTCCAAAACAGTGGACGTAAAGAAAAGCCATGTTGGTCTGACATTCATTCGTGAATCAACGATCCAGCACGAAAGCTTTACCGAGCGTGCGCCAAAACTGGGTGGCCTGATTGAATTCTACCGCTCACCAGCACGGCTTCAGTGGTCGCCAACCGGCACCAATGTGCCTGACTATCCAAAGCTGGCACAACTGTGGTGGCAGAACATCGGCGACGCAATGTCCGGTGCAAAAACCCCACAAGAGGCACTTGATGCGCTGTGCGAAGATCAGGAAAAAGTTCTGATCCGTCTTGAGCGGTCTGGTGTTCAGGGCGATCTTGGTCCGGTCATGAACGAAGAAATCGATCCACAAGTCTGGTTTGACGCACCCGGTGCGCCACAGCCAAAGCTTGAGAATGAAGACGAAACACCCGTCACGATTTCTTATGACGAGCTGATCAAATCTTGGCAGTAAGCGAACAGTCCGGGGCCACACAACTGGCCCCGGACACCCCCTGCCAACTTACACATATTGTGATGACAATGCGCACAGCCGCCGGTTCGTATGGCTGCACGTGGTTTTTCACTCCTCACAGAGGCTTCACATGACCTATATCCTCGCAATTGATCAGGGCACGACATCAACGCGTGCAATGCTATTTGATACGGCGATGGAAATCGTGGCCAGTGAACAAACAGAATTCACACAACATTTCCCGCAGTCCGGCTGGGTCGAACATAATCCCGAGGATTTGTGGGACACAATGCTTGCCACTTGCCACAGTGCGATGAAAAGCGCGGACATCACGGCGTCGCAAATTGCAGCAATCGGGATTACCAATCAACGTGAAACCACGATTGTCTGGGATAAAAATACTGGTGTTCCGATCTACAACGCGATCGTCTGGCAAGACAGGCGAACCGCCGACCAATGCCGTATTTTGCGCGATGCAGGCCACGAGGATATGATCACCGCACGGACAGGGCTTTTGATCGATCCCTATTTTTCCAGCACCAAGCTCAAGTGGATCCTGGACACTGTTGAAGGTGCCCGCGACCGTGCCGTGAACGGCGACCTGCTGTTTGGTACTGTCGACAGTTTTCTGATCTGGAAACTGACGGGTGGTCTGGTTCATGCGACCGATGCCACAAATGCTGCGCGCACGATGCTTTATGACATTCGCAAGTGCCGCTGGAGCCAGACAATCTGTGACCTGCTGGATATTCCGATGCAGATGTTGCCTGCCGTCAAGGATTGTGCTGCGGATTTCGGACAGACACAGGCGGATATCTTTGGCGCGTCAATTCCTATTTGCGGGGTCGCTGGCGACCAGCAGGCGGCCACCGTTGGGCAGGCCTGTTTTCAGCCGGGCATGATGAAATCAACTTATGGCACAGGTTGTTTTGCGCTTTTGAATACAGGCGAGACACCGGTTGTGTCCAAGAACAGATTGCTGACGACCATCGCCTATCAGCTTGACGGCAAACCGACCTATGCACTGGAAGGGTCAATTTTTGTGGCTGGCGCTGCGGTGCAATGGCTGCGCGACGGATTGCAAATTATCCATGATGCGACACAAACGCAGGCACTGGCCGAACAGGCCGACCCACAGCAAAATGTTATTCTTGTTCCGGCCTTTGTCGGATTTGGCGCACCTTACTGGAACCCTGATAGCCGCGGTGCTGCGTTTGGTTTGACACGCGCAACAGGCCCTGCCGAATTGGCGCGCGCAGCACTTGAAAGTGTGGGCTATCAGACGCGCGATTTGCTTGACGCAATGTCCGCCGATTGGAGCGCGACAGGCGTGCAGCCGACGTTGCGGGTTGATGGCGGCATGTCCGCCAGCGATTGGGCCATGCAGTTTTTGTCCGATATTATTGCAGCCCCTGTGGACCGCCCCAAAATTCGCGAAACGACTGCGCTTGGTGTGGCTTGGCTTGCGGGGATGCACGTTGGCATTTACCCCGATCAGGCCACATTTGCGGCGCAATGGGCGTGCGAAACCGAATTTACACCAAAAATGGCAGCGGCTGAACGACAAGAACGATATGCGTCCTGGAAAAAGGCTGTGCATGCCACGATGAGCTTCTAAAAGTCAGGCAGCCACAAAATGTACAATGTGCAGGCCCCTGATACACTGCAAACGGCATCCATTGCCATGGCCCGTTATCCCAGTCAGTTTCGTTTGACGCGGGTCACCACCCAAGCAAAGGCAACCCAGATATGTTCTCATTTTCCAGTCCGCAAACCCTGCATTTCGGGCGCGGTCAAAGCGGGCAAATCGCAACTTTGGCCAAAAACTTTGGTGATACTGTTCTTTTGGTGCACGGCGCGAACCCGCAAAGAGCGGCGTGGCTGATAGATGCCTGCAAAATAAATGGCCTGACAACAAAAACGCTTCGGTGCGCAAACGAACCTTCCTTGCCAGATATCAACGACGCACTAACCGCGCTTGGCGGGTTTCGTCCACATGTCGTAATCGCACTTGGCGGCGGGTCTGTTATCGACTTTGCAAAAGCGCTGGCAGCATTGATCCCATGTAATGGACCTGCAATCCTGTATCTGGACATCGTGGGCGATGGGCGACGATTGGAACATCCGCCAATCCCGATGATTGCAGTACCAACAACTGCTGGTACGGGTGCAGAAGCGACCAAAAACGCTGTCATCACAGTGCCTGAACACAAAATAAAAGTCAGCCTACGCGACGCGCGCATGATCCCGCAGATCGCCATTATTGACGCGGGTCTGATGCAAGGTGCGCCCAAAAGCGTAACCCTTGCCGCAGGGTTGGATGCTGTGACGCAAGTGATAGAGCCCTACTTGTCTGTGAAAGCAAACCCGATGACAGATGCGATTTGCCGCGCGGCAATTCCTGCGGGGCTACACGCACTGCGCGCTGTGGTTGAAAACGAAACGCCGGATGCATGGGACGCCATGGCGTGGGTCAGCACATGCGGCGGGATGGCTTTGGCAAATGCCGGGCTTGGCGCGGTTCACGGTTTTGCGGGTGTGATCGGTGGCAGAACAAACGCGCCACACGGGGCAATTTGCGGGGCTTTACTGCCTGCGGTTCTGAATGCGCATTTGGACAAGGCGCAAGAACACACCGACATATACGCGCGGCTTTATTGGGTGATGGCACAAATTGATACGCACTTTGCACCGGGCCATAAAGGTAGGGGGTTAGAGATGCTTGGGCGGTGGTCAAAAGAACACGGCCTGCGCGGACTGCATGCTTTGGGGGTGGCAAAGGACGATTACGCACCAATTGCAACGGCCGCTGCGCAATCATCCTCGATGAAAGGCAATCCTTTTTTGCTGTCACACGCAGACCTGATGCAAATTTTGCAGTCCGCAAGTTAAGTCAGCCCGCCATTGATACCACCTTGCCGTTCACGCAACCATCACACACTGGGTTCATCACAAACCTTGATGGCTCAGTGAAAATCGCGGCTTGGAAACAGCCGCTTTGCCTGATCGCGCGGGTGCATGACGCTGGGCTGCTGACGCTGACGCGGGGCATCATCCGCCTGAGGTTGTGTGATGCCGATTGCGTCATCCATCGGATGACCCAGATCACTTAGATGATGGGATGCGTCTTCGACAGTTTGTGCAATCACATGCACCACAATGCCTTCACGTTGCACATATCCTGTAATCCGCAGCAAACGCCCCCCCATTACAGCAGCGCGAAACTGTTTATAAATGGTGGGCCAAACCACAATATTCGACACGCCAGTTTCATCCTCTAGCGTCAAAAAGACTACACCCGACGCCGTGCCCGGGCGTTGGCGCGTAATAACAAGACCACACACGCTGATCCGCCCTATCGGCACCGTCAACAAAGCCGCGTGCGGGGTTAGCCCGTTGATATTGGGGCGCAATAACTCCATCGGATGTGCCTTAAGCGACAACCGCATAGCAACATAATCCTCGACCACCTCTTCACCCAAATGCATTGCGGGCAATGTCACGCCGGGTTCATGGATACCTTCACCTTCAATTGGGTCATTGAACAACGGCAGCGGTGCAGTGCCTTTAAGTGCCTTAACAGCCCATAGCGCGTCGCGCCGCCCCAACCCCGTATTTGCATAGGCATCAGCCTCGGCCAGCCGTTCCAGCACCGCAGGGGCAATACCGGCCCGCAGCCAAAGTGCCTCTGGATCAGGATACCCGTTGCCACGCGCCGCCACGATCCATGCTGCATCATTTTCGCGAAACCCTTTGATCTGGCGAAAACCAAGGCGCAGCGCCAATGAACCATCGGCGCGTTTTTCCAACGTATTATCCCACGCGCTGGTATTCACACAAATCGGGCGCACCTCGATCTGATGCGCACGGGCATCGCGCACAATTTGCGCAGGGGCGTAAAACCCCATCGGCTGGGAATTAAGCAAACCACAGGCAAAAGCGGCAGGATGGTGCCGTTTCAACCATGCCGACACATAGGCCAGCATCGCAAAGGCGGCGGCGTGGCTTTCGGGAAATCCGTATTCACCAAAGCCTTCGATTTGTGAAAAACAGCTTTCGGCAAAGTCGGGCGTATAATCGCGTTCCAGCATACCTGCGATGAATTTTTCGCGCAGTTGCCCGATTGTGCCCATGCGCCGGAATGTCGCCATAGAGCGGCGCAGCTTGTCTGCCTCGGACGGTGAAAATCCGGCGGCAACAACGGCAATTTGCATGGCCTGTTCTTGAAACAACGGCACGCCAAGTGTTTTACCAAGCACCTTTTCCAAGGCGGCAGATGGAAAGCTAACCTCCTCTTTGCCCTGCCTGCGATTAATATAGGGGTGCACCATACCGCCCTGGATCGGACCAGGGCGCACAATGGCAACCTCGATCACCAGATCGTAAAACACACGCGGCTTCATGCGCGGCAAAAAGTTCATCTGAGCACGGCTTTCGACCTGAAAAACCCCGACAGCATCGGCCACGCACAGCATGTCAAATGTTTGCGTATCCCCTTGCGGGATGCTGGCGATATCATAAGTTTTACCCCCATGTTGCGCGATCAAATCAAAACTTTTGCGAATACACGTCAGCATTCCCAGCGAAAGAATATCAACCTTGAGAATGTTCAACGCGTCGATATCGCTTTTGTCCCACTCGATAATTGTGCGGTCATCCATCGCCGCGTTTTCGATCGGGCAAAGCGCATCAAGCCGCCCTTTGGTGATAACAAAACCGCCGACATGCTGGCTTAAATGGCGGGGGAAACCGATAATTTCACCGATTAACTTGATGGTCTGCGCAAGGCGCGGATCGGTCAGATCAAGGCCCAGCTCCTTGATCCGGTCCGGGTCGGCACCCCCGTCAGACATGCCCCAAATCTGGCCCGACAGGTTGGCTGTGACATCTTGCGACATGCCCATCGCCTTGCCAACCTCGCGGATCGCAGCGCGTGACCTGAAATGGATCACCGTGGCACATAGCCCCGCGCGGTGACGGCCATATTTGGCATAGATGTGCTGGATCACTTCTTCGCGGCGCTCGTGTTCAAAATCAACATCAATATCTGGCGGCTCGCCACGATGCTCGGACACAAACCGCTCTACGACCATGGTGATGGTTTCGGGGCTGACATCGGTGATCCCCAAAAGGTAGCACAAGATCGAGTTGGCCGCCGACCCGCGCCCTTGGCACAAAATGCCTTTGGATTTCGCGAATTGCACAATGTCATGCACGGTTAGAAAATATGCCGGAAAATCGAGCGTTTTGATCAAGGCCAGTTCTTTGTTCATTTGCGCAATGGCGGTGTCGGGCGGCCCGTCTGGATAGCGCCACTTTAGACCGTTATGCGCAAGCCGCGCCAACCGGTCTTGGGATGGCTCGTTGCCTGCAACCTCGTCAGGGTATTCATAGCTGAGTTCACTTAGGCAAAAACTGGATCTGGCGGCAATTTCAAGTGTACGGCGCAAGGCGGCAGGATGGCGGGCAAACAGGCGCAGCATGTCCGCCTCGCCTTTCAGGCGGCGCTCTGCATTTGGCAAGGCGCGGGTGCCGATGTGGTCGATGGTGACGCCTTCGCGCAAGCAGGTAAGCACATCTGCAAGCTGGCGACGTGATCCGTGGTGCATCAGAACATCGCCAACGGCCACCATCGGAGCAGCCGTGCGCTGCGCCAGCTGTGCGCAAGCATCGAAATACCGCTGGTCACTGCCATCATAACGCGGAGCCGCGCCAAGAAACACCTGTGCAGGAAAGTGTTTTTTCAGCATGAGAATGTCAGGTCTGCTAGTTGCCAATGTCTTTTGTGGCAGCGCAATCAAAGTCATGCCCGCACATCCATCGCAAAGATCGCACAGATCAAGAAAACAGCCCCCCTTGGGCGCACGCCGTTTGCCAAGGGTCAACAAGCGCGTCAGCCGGCCATAGGCCGCGCGGTCGTGTGGCAGCGCAATCCAGTGGGTGTCACTGTCGCGTAAAATTAGCCGTGTTCCAATAATCAGTCTGGGCAACTGCGCCGCCTCACCATGTTCGCGGCGCAGTTCCTTAAGCGCAGAAAATGCCCGCACAACACCTGCCAGTGAATTATGATCGGTGATTGCAATCGCCGCGACCCCAAGATCTGCGGCACGGGTGATCAACTCTTCCGGATGCGACGCACCGCGCAAAAAGGTAAAGTTCGAAGTAACACAAAATTCTGCATATGCGGGCCCAAGTGACAGGTTTTGCGTGGTCATGCGAATTCACCTTGTACAAACCAATGCGGGTCTTGCGGGGTGTAAAACAGCCAAAGCCTACGTCCCTCGCGGGTTTCAACACGCCAGTAGTCGCGCACACCCGACCGCCAGTTATCGTCTGGCAGCCACCATTCAGGGGCAATCCGCTCTGGCCCTGTTGCACGCCCTGTTGTGAAAGACATACGCCGCCAACGAAACCTGTCAGGCGGGCGCGATGTGTTGCCTGTAATTGGTTCTGGTGAAAAAAGACGCAAAGGACGCGGGGTCATCGTGACCCACGGCCCCTCGGGCGCACTATATGCAGCGACAGCCACCCGAAAACTTCGCTCGGGGATATGGCTGTCTGCAGGCAAAAACCGCTGGATATTATCTAACCCGATCCGGTTCCCGATCCGCGTGATCAGGTCATCCAGACCATCAGGCTGCGTTGTTCCGCTTTGGCTCATTTGCACATTGGGCAAGCGTTCGACTTGCGTGGCTTCAAGCCGCATTTGATCAATGCCAAATCCTGCCTCGACAGCATCCACACCGCGCGCAAAAAGCGGTAAAATGCGCGCGGCATCATGCATCGGGGCCGCAAGACGCAGTTCGACCTGCTGGGCGCCTTGATCCACGCGGCGCAGGGTCAGTTGTAATTTCCGTGCGCCAGTTTCATGCGCCTTTAGTTTGTTGCAAAGCCGTTCCAACAACCGTTTGGTCCCTTCCATAACATCGGCTTGCAGCCCGATAGGGTCCGGCAGGGTAATGCGCACACCGTAATGGGGCGCATCGTGCAATGACGTAATGCTTTCGTCTTGCGCACCCAAAGCCTGATCAAGACGCAACACAACTTCGGTCCCGAAACGGCGGGCCATTGTGGCGCGGGGCAAGACCATCAAATCGGCAATGCTGCGCAAACCCAAACGCTGCAATGCGATGGCCGACTTTGCATCAAGGCGCAGGGCTTCAATCGGCAAGGTGGTAATGTCTTTGGTTTGCAAAGACGTTCCATAATGTGTCAGCGCCCATGCCGCACCGCGCGTATCAGCGGCAGCAACCCGCCCCCCCAGCCCTGCGCGCGCAAGGCGGTGGCGCATATCGGCCAGCATTGCATCCTCGCCGCCGAACAAATGCGCAGATCCTGCGATATTCAACATCAACCCATCCACACCGTCCAGCCCGACCCAAGGGCAATACCGCTTGCTCCAACGTGCCAGCGTTTGCAAAAAACGGGCATCCGCAGTGACATCCGCAGGTTGGCTTTGCAGGTCAGGACAATAGGCACGCGCGTCAGAAAACCCCATCCCGCGGTGCAGCCCCCGCGCTTGTGCTGCTTGGTTCAGACAATAAATCCGGTCGGTATTTTTCACGTGATGCGTAATTGCAAAGGGGCGGTCATCTGTCGCCGTGGTCATGGCGCGTGCGCGTAGAACCCTATCGCTGGGGAGCTTCGGAAACCACATTGATACGGCGCGTTTGCGCATCCCACCTTACAGTCCAAGTTCTAAGTGTTCCTGATTTGTTCTTTATAATTTCCCAACGCTGCAGAGTCGAGTCTCTGTGTTGCGCAGTTTCATCAAAAACAGGCGAACAGCGCCACCGTGTTTGCGCCGCATTGCTGCCCATCCCTTCGGGCAACAGGCAAAGTCCCATTGCATCACCCTCTTGCGCAGCCAGTTGCAAACGCCGCCCTTCCGTAAGCCCGATAGGCTGACTTAATTCCATAATCACAAGCGCAACACGCCCCGAGCGCAATGCCTCTTCTGCAGTGGCAAGCACATCAACATGGCTGGCAGCCTGCGCAATCAACAGATTTTGCGGGTCGATATAAGACGAAAACCCCACAGGATTGATCTGTTCGGTCTGCCACGCCTCACGCGCCCAAAGCACCGTTTTCGCGTTTTTATGCCGCACATAGGCCGCAAGCGCAAAAGCAAACGCCGGCGCCGATGGCCCCCATACTTCATGGGTGCGCGCATTTTGCGGTGGAAAGTGAGAAGATAAATTTTCAACCATGATCCGACCAGTAACAAAGAACACAGCCATATTGCAAACTTTGTGCACCTGTATCCAAGCAAACCATCGCGCAGATTGCACGCTCCGGTAAACCAGCGACATTCATCCGTGTGCACATGCGCCAAACTGTCGCCATACCAGATATGCGGGTGGTAATAATGCGCTGCGATTTTATCTATGGTGTAGGATAAAAAACTCTTGGAGAGAAAAAATGCGTAAACTACTTATGTCAGCCGCGTTCCTTGCTGGATCAACTGTTGCAGCTTTTGCGGAAACTATCGAAGTTCAGATGCTTAACGAAAATGCTGCTGGCGAAAAAATGGTGTTCAGCCAGGAATTGATCCGCGCCGAAATCGGGGATGTGATCCGGTTTGTACCAACCGACAGGTCGCACAATGCGCAATCCGTCAAGGATGCGTTGCCCGAAGGCCAAGAAGGCTTCAAAGGTAAAATGAACAACGAAATCGAATATACGGTCACCGAAACAGGCCTGACCGCTGTTGTTTGTCAGCCGCACCAGACAATGGGCATGGTCGCCCTGATTGTGGTCGGCGACGATCTGAGCAACGAGCAGCAGATCCTGGATGCGCGTCTTCGCGGCAAAGGCAAAGATAAAATCGAGGCCCTGATTGAAGAAGCGAAAGCCAGCCAGTCCTAACCGGCGCGCCACGCACGTAATCATCGCTTAACCAAAAATTGGCGGATCATTCCTATGGTCCGCCAATTTCGCAAACGCATCTTTCACAGGCGCGCCAGCATGTCGTGTGCAATTGCCGTTCCACTGGTCCATGCATCTTCGGCCTGCGCCCCCACACACCAGTCACCACCAAGATAAAGCGTACCATCCGTAGCGCGTAGAAACGGCTTTCCCAACGGTTTGACCGTCCGCGCATACCGCCAACGCTGTACGGCGGCATGTGTCACATCAGATGATGCAACGCCCAAATGTTCACAAAGCACCGGCAACATCTGCGCTTTGATATCAACCAAGCTGTTTTCCAAATGCGCCGCACACATTGCTATCCCCGCATGCGCAACAAATGCGGTCGCGCCTGTTTCTGGCCTGTCTGGCTTATGGCTATCGCACAAAATCATGGCAAGCGACCCGTCTTGTGTGCCGTGCGACACAAATGGCACGTCACCGGCAACCGCCGCCATCAGGGTCAAACCGGCAGACATTTCCACCTCGGAAATTTGCGCAACCAACGGATGCGTATCACCCAATATGCCGGCAACTTGTGGTGCTGGCACTGTTATTACAACATGCGTGGCCGTATCGTCGGCCCCGTCGAACTGAATATGCCAGCCTTGGCGTGTTGGACGCAACGCGGTC
>Ga0222645_100679_pt1 | contig 17860 bp, 3 predicted proteins | sample AntAcemetagen292_FD_179881 | JGI IMG/M metagenome (GOLD analysis project Ga0222645, IMG submission 179881) | Saline water microbial communities from Ace Lake, Antarctica - #292 | ecosystem: Environmental > Aquatic > Non-marine Saline and Alkaline > Saline | place: Antarctica: Ace Lake | collected...
GGAAAAACATGGCAGAAAACATACAACGCAGTAAAGGGCGTCCACGCAATTATAAACAAGACCGTGGCGGAATGCCTGCTGAGTTTGGACCATTTACTGGAATTGTGATGAGCACAGTTGACCCAACTCGTGCTGGGCGCTTGCGAGTGTATATCGAAGCGTTTGCCGACGGTGGCGCAGATTCTATGCAAGACGAAAGCAAGTGGACCACAGTGAGTTATATGCCTTCGTTTTTTGGTTCTACTCCTGTGAGCACAACAACAGGGGTCAACAACGAAATTGGAAAATACCCAGGCAACGCCAACAGCTATGGCATGTGGTTTACACCTCCAGACACTGGAGTCACTGTGGTATGTGTATTTGTAAACGGTGACCGAAGTCAAGGATACTACATTGGTGTAATTCCCGAAGATGGATTAGGCAATCAAGTTCCGGCAGTTGCACCAGGCGGCACTAACTTTGAGTTTGCTAACAAAAATCAAGAAGACTACTTTGCAGACGCCACACGGTTGCCTGTGACTGAAATCAACATCAACAACGAAGGTATCTACAACGATCCTAGATTCTACGACGGTACAAAACCTGTGCATAGCTATGTTGCGCAAGGACTGTTTCAACAAGGTTTAATAAACGACATTGAACGCGGCACCATTACCAGCAGCAGTCAACGAGAAACTCCCAGCTCAGTGTTTGGTATTAGCACGCCAGGAACGCCTATTTTTCAAGGCGGCATGAAGCCCAACGACATCAGGAAAAAGCTAAGTGAAGGATCAATCAAACCGGGCGATGCTAAAGTAATTGGACGAGTAGGAGGACATAGTCTGGTTATGGATGATGGTAATCTCAGTGGCGACAATGCTATGCTGAGATTACGAACATCAAAAGGTCATCAGATTACCATGAGTGACACTGGAAACTTTTTCTATATCATTCATGCCAATGGACAAACTTGGCTAGAGTTTGGTGCAGAAGGCACAGTGGATCTGTTTAGTACCAACAGTATCAACATGAGAAGTCAAGGAGACATTAACTTTCATGCTGATCGAGATATTAACATGTTTGCTGGCAGGAACTTCAAGGTCAAAAGCAAAGAAGCTATGGAAATTGAAAGTGTCACATCAATCACTATGAGTGCACAGACAGACATCACAATGTACAGCAAAAACACCATTGGCATCAAAGCTGACGGCACACTTGCGCTAGAAAGCAAAGGCGGATCCTGGGGCGGCGGACAAAGTCTTGTGTTCAAAGCCGGCGAAATTGATCTTAACGGTCCTGCAGCTACACCAGTAACAACCCCAAACCCTATTACTAAGACCAAGCTGAATGACACCAAGTTCAGCACTGCCAAAGGCTGGCAAGTTGAAACTGGCAAGTTGGAAAGCATAGTAAGCAGAGCAGCTACTCACGAGCCGTACCCGTATCACAACCTTGGTGTTGATGTTGAAACAGCGTTTGAACCAGGTCAACCAACACCGCCACCAGGTGCTGAACCTGTGCCTGCTGGCGTAGAAATTATAGCAAAGTAACATGTCAACTTTTAACTTTACATTACCCAATGGAACTCCTTTTGAAATCAAAGGACCTGCAGGACTCACGCTTGAACAAGCCAAAGCAATATTTGACAAACAAGCTGCAACTGGAAGTTTAGTAGGTATCAAACCTGGGCAATCATTGAGTGCAGCCACACAAGCTGCTCAAGGCCTAGCAAGTGCACAGGCTGTTGTAGCACAAGCACAGTCCAGTATAACAGGTGCGCTCGGTGCAGGAATACCCGGCGCTGCAGGTGCGCTCGGGTCAGTTAGTGCAGCATTGGGTGCTGCAGGCGGAGCCTTAGGCGGAAGTCTGTCAGGTGTTGCATCAGGATTAACTGGTGCAGTAGGCGCTGCTGTGACTCAATTCAAAGGCACTGCACTTAGTGTAGGCTCGTCTCTGACTGCAGTTGCAGGCAGCATTGGAGCCACAGCATCCAAAGCAATCAGTACCATAAATCAATCGTTAACTTCTGCAGTGTCTAATCCGATCAATATTGCTGATTATGCAAAAGAGGCTGCTGCACTGACCTCCATTGGCAGCATGGATTCTGGAACAGTAACAGGAGTCCTTGCTCAGGCAAAAAAATCAATAGGACAAGCGACAGACATACTCACTAGCGAAAAAGGCCTAGGCGCATTTGGATTTGGTGCAGAGCAACTGGAAAAAGTAGGAATTCTTAAACCTGGCATGTCTGTATACGTAACATTGGGCACATCAACTTTAGTAAATTTATTAAAAAGTCCTGCAGCATTTACTGGAAAAGATGGAATAAAAAGTGCAGCAGATTTACTAAACAATCCTGTTAAGCAAGCAGCAATACAGCAAGACTTAATGGCTCAAGGCCTAGCAGGACTCAAGGCAGTTGGCATCCCAACTGATTTGTTGAGCGCACAAGGTCTTGCAGGTACTGCATTAAATGCAGCCAAAAGTATACCAGCAGCAGCAGATTTTCTCAAAGGAGTACCTATCCCAGGTGACCTTGGCGGTAAACTAACCAAGGCATTTGATACCAATGTACGGGACGGCGCATTTGCTGCAAATCTTTCTAAGACCAAAGTTCCGCAGCCATTTAAAGCCGAAGTTACTCCGGTACCTGCAGCAAACACTGTAGATCGTGCCACTGTTAACGCAGCCAGCACCCGTGTAGTCGGCAATGACAAAGTACCCGAACCCAACTACGGACCTACAACTCCGCCTGCAGGACTTGCGTCCCAGGAAAACTCCAGTTTAGAAGCTGCACTTGCTGAACGTTCGTCTATCCTCATTGAGACTGCAAATGCGTTTGCATCACTAGTTGCTAACTTGACAACTCTTGAATCTCTGCAGTCTATTACAGAACAGCAATGGACTGCAATAAATGCAGAGTACCAAGCTGTGCGAGCATCCTTTAACTCAAGACTACCGCAAATAAACGCAGCCTTTGTGTTGTACAACAATGCGCTTGAATCAGTCCGCAAAGGATTTCAAGTAAGGATCACTGCATCAATATCTGTGGGCAGGGCATTAGCAACTGTATCAACCGAAACAAAGGCTCGACTTGCTGCATTGAGCAAAAAGCGTGACGGGGCATCTGTAACGTAACAACAAATAAATATTACTATGGCAAAAACATTCATTGGATTTAACACACAAGGTCAGTTTAAAAAATTCACTCTTACAGGATTTGATTTGATCAAGCGTGACCTACTAAATGCGTTCAACATACGTCAAGGACAACTGCCTGGGCGTCCTGGTTACGGGACTACAATTTGGGATTTCTTGTTTGAGCCACAACTGGAATCAGTACAGCGAGACATTGAACGAGAAGTTCAGCGAGTGGCCGGCGGCGACCCAAGAATCTACATCAACAGCTTACAAACATATCCGTCAGGCAATGGTATTTTGATTGAAATTGAACTGTTGATAGTGCCCAGCACTGACGCAGAACGTCTGTCAATATTCTTTGACCTAGAGCAGCGCAACGCCACCTATGTATAACTGAGCCGTTTTTAGTCTCGATAAATAAAGTACGAGGCTTAAACAATGGCAACAACCACAAGACAAACAGCAATTTTCGGTGTTGAAGACTGGAAACAAATTTATCAAACTTATCGCGAAGCAGATTTTCAAAGTTACGATTTTGAAACTTTGCGCAAGAGTTTTGTTGATTACCTACGTTTATACTACCCTGAAACATTCAATGACTACATTGAATCAAGTGAATTTATTGCACTGCTGGATGTTATTGCATTCATGGGACAGGCTCTGGCATTTCGTACAGATCTTAACACTCGTGAAAACTATTTGGACACCGCCGAACGTCGCGATTCAGTTGTGCGTCTTGCTAACCTGGTTAGTTACACTGCCAAGCGCAACACAGCAGCACAAGGCATGCTCAAGGTGCAATCAGTATCCACAACTGAAAACGTAATTGATTACCAAGGTGTAAACCTTTCTAACTTTACAATAAACTGGGCTGATCCTACTAATCCAGACTGGCAAGAACAGTTTACAGCAGTACTTAACTCTGCACTAGTTGATTCACAACGTGTGGGTCGTCCTGGCAATCGTAACACTATCCTGGGTGTGCGCACAGAAGAATACGCCATTAACTTAGTGCCTGGGTTTTTGCCTGTTGTTCCTTACACTGCCACAGTAGACGGTGTTAGCATGCCATTTGAAGCTGTGACTAGCACGTCTGTGGGTGAAACATACTTGTATGAACCAAGCCCACAGGCTGACCAGCCATTCAACATCCTGTTTCGCAACGACAGTCTGGGTTTCCAGAGCGCCAATACAGGATACTTTTTTATGTTCAAGCAAGGTGTGCTGCAAAACCAAGACTTTAACCTTGCAGAGCGCACCAGCAACCGTACTGTAAACATCAACATTGAAGGTGTCAACAACGAAGACTACTGGTTGTTTCAATTGGACAGTGTAGGCAATGTCAACCGAAAGTGGGAATATACTGAAAATATATATTCGGCAGCAGCAGAACAGCTCGGTACTACACTGCGTGCTATCTATACAATAAACTCCAGAACTAATGATCAAATTACTATGGTGTTTGGCGATGGTGTGTTTAGTGAAATTCCAGTAGGCACATTCCGTGCTTATGTGCGTGCCAGCAACGGACTGCAGTACATCATTAACCCTGAAGAAATGCAGGCTGTGACTATTCCAATCAGTTACATCAGTCGTGCAGGCAATCTTGAGACACTGACATTCACCTGTGGAATTACACAACCGGTCAGCAACAGTCAGTCAAGAGAAAATATCAGTGACATCAAACAACGTGCTCCTGCTCGTTATTACACACAAAACCGTATGGTCAACGGCGAAGACTACAACCTGTTTCCATACACTCAGTACAGCAGCATCCTAAAAAGCAAAGCATTAAACCGTGCCAGCATTGGCACCAGCCGTTATCTTGACTTAGTGGACAACACAGGCAAGTATTCTAGTACCAATACATTTGGCAGCGACGGCGCAATGTGGAGACAAACTGTAACTCCAACTATTTTGTTTAGCTGGGTCAGTCGCAACGAAATTGCAGACACCATCACTAACCAAGTACAACCGCAGTTAACTGAAAGTACTATTCAGCAGTTTTACTACGCTAACTTTCCAAGACAAACAGTTGACACAGGAACCACTGCAGGCACAACCTGGCAGCAAAGTACCACATTGGCCAACGAAACAACTGGCTACTTTAAAAACGTATCAGGTACGCCAATTGCAGTTGGTTCAACCACAAGCACAATATTCAAGTACGTAGAAGTGGGTGCGCTGATTAAATTTGTTGCTCCAACTGGATTCTACTTTGACAGCAACAACCGGCTGCAGTTAGGTGTGCCAGGACGTGCAAACGAGCGTACCACTATTTGGGCAAGCCCTCAGCAGATTATCAGCAACGGTTACAACGGCGGTGTTGGCAACCTGAGCTCAGGAGCAGGTCCAGTTACTATCAACAACTTTGTGCCTACTGGCGCAATTGTAGACAGTATTATTCCGTTGTTTGTGACAGATTTACCATTGAGTTTTGAACAGTCTATGGCTGAACAGATCTTGTTAAATCGTAACTTTGGCATTGGTTACGACAACGACGGTACTATCACCGGCACACCTTACACATGGTATTTAATTACCAGCACAAACTTAAATCAAGGCGCTGTGTTCAGTCAAACAAATGCAGGCTCAACAGCTGGCACTAATAATGATGCTAGCTGGATGGCACAGTTTGTTACAGAGAATCAAAACTACACAATTAGTTTCCGCGGGCTATCTTATAACTTTGGATCAGTGCTGCAAACTCGTTTCTTCTTCTTTGACGACCAACAAATTTATGACAGCCGAACAGGCACAGTGATCAAAGATTTTGTGAACGTGCTAGCAGTAAACACACAGCCTGACTCAACTGAAAACTTACCTGGCGACATTCCAGTGACCATTACAGGACAGCCAGTTGAAAGCGACGGCTATGTTGATGACTTCCAGGTCCTGGTGGGATTCCGTGACAGCGACAACGACGGTGTACCAGACAATCCTGATTTCTTTGATGAAATTGTAGCACCTGATGTAGACCCTACACAAAAACTAGTGTTCCTGCAACTGACGCTGGACTTTGATAACCTGCAGAGATACCTGTTGGTAGAGCCTGGCACAGTTAACAGTGACTATGCTACGCTGGATGATATTGAATTGGTCAAGAGCGAATGGTCACCGGGTCAAGTATTTTATGCTTACGATGATGCAGCATTTTACGAACTATCAATCAGCACTACCAATGTTAGAACACTGGTGGCAGTAACTGGATGGATTGCCAGAACTGGACGTCAAGCACTGTACTACCAGTACCGTCACAACTCACCACTCAGCAGCAGAATTGATCCAGGCACAACCAACATCATTGACTTGTATGTGGTTACTCAGTCCTATTACACTTCGTACCAAAACTGGATTCGTGATACAACTGGCACAGTGACCAAGCCAGAGATTCCATCCATTGATGAATTAAGCACAGCATACCAAGGACTACAGGATTACAAGATGTTAAGTGACAACATTATATTGAACTCAGTTGTGTTTAAACCTTTGTTTGGTGCCAAGGCCAACGACGCCTTGCGAGCCACAGTCAAGGTGATTCGTGCTAGCAACTCAACTGCTAGCACTAGTGAAATTAAAAGTTCGGTTATTGCAGCAATGAATGAATATTTTTCAATTGACAAATGGAACTTTGGCGACGCGTTTTACTTCTCAGAGTTGTCTGCATTTTTGCACCAACAATTGGGCAGCATAATTAGTAGTGTGGTTCTTGTTCCTTTGAACCCTTTAAAGAGTTTTGGTGACTTATACGAAGTTCGTAGCGCACCAGACGAAATATTTGTTAATAGCGCCACCATTGACAATATTGATGTGATTGACGCATTAACCAGTACGAATTTACGTACTGCATCCGGAAGTGGAGTTATCTAATGGCAACAGTACGTAGTGTTGACTTTTTACCAGAAATTTTTCAAACTGATGCCAACAAGCAGTTTCTTGCAGCTACTTTAGACCAGCTGATTCAAGAACCAAAATTTAAAAAGACTCAGGGATTCATTGGTCGCACTGTGGGCCCAGGTGTGAACCCTAACGATCGTTATGTGGTTGAACCTAACAAGTCTCGTGCAGACTATCAGCTAGAACCTGGCGTAGTTAGTCTCAAACCTGACACTAACACAGTACGAGATGTTATTACGTATCCTGGCATGAATGATGCTGTGGGCCTTCAAGGCGGTAACCAGACTCGTCCTGACAGACTGTACAACAGCGAATACTACTCGTGGGATCCGTTTGTAGACTATGATTCTTTTGTAAACTTCAGCCAGTATTTCTGGGTACCAAGTGGACCGGGCGTTGTTGACGTAACATCAACTGGCGTTCCTACTCAGGCAAACTTTCCAGTTACTCGCGAAAACGGAGTGTACACATTCGGCGGTACGTCGGGTAATAATCCTATAATTGAATTAGTGCGCGGCGGCAGTTATACATTCCAAGTTGCACAAAATGCAAAAGAAACAGTTAACTATCGAGTGCGCAATGCAGGTACTGCTGCGTACACAATTGACACACTGAGCAATCCTGTACTAACACTAGCTCGGGGTAATACCTATGTGTTTAACTTAAACTTAGCAGGAGCATTTCCATTCTGGATCAAAACTGCACCAACTACAGGCAAGGGCAACGCTTACAACTCTGGAGTTTCTCGCAACGGATCAAACACAGGACTTGTTACATTTGTTGTGCCTAGCGATGCACCAGATTTATTGTACTACGCATCTGAAAATCAGCCAAACATGCAAGGACAATTGCGTATTGTTGACAGTGCACCTGGTACAGGACCAGGTTTCTGGATTCAATCAGCACCCGGCATTAACGGTGTAATTCCAACAACTCCAAACATCAGCTCTCGAGATGTGTTTGGCGTGAGCAACAATGGCCAAGATCTTGGCACTGTGGTATTCAACGCACCTTACAAGACCTCACAGAGTTTTTACTACAATCTTGACAGTATCAACAACGTTGACTTGATTACAGAACTGCAGTTTGATCAGATCAACAATCAACCTGTGACCAGCTTCATTGCTGAACACAGTGGCATTGATGGTATCACTAACCTGAACGGTCGTACTCTGATATTCACAAATCCGCTTACTGACGCAGAAGATGGCGGCTGGATAAGAACTACATTGTTTGACCCCCAACCAAATGGCGCAGCCAACAACGGACAACCTGGCAGCTATGATAACTTTCCTTATGATCTAGCAACTGAAATTGAACCTGCTAACAGGTACCAGTTGTGGCAAATCAATTATGTAAACAATGCCGGAACTAACTATATCTCGTTGAACAAAATTCAAGATATTAATCCGCTGACAAAATTTACTATTCGTTACGGTTCAGAGTACAGCAGCACTCAGTGGTACAAGGACGACACAGGCGCATTTACTCGCATACCGTTGCTTACAGCAGCACAAGATATCCTGTACTACCAAGATGGTACAGATCCTGAAATTTTTGGTCGTATTAAGCTGATTGATCAAACCGAAGCTGACACGTTGTTTGTGGATGAAATTGTTGGCAAATCATCATACACTAGTCCTAACGGCGTGATATTTAGTAATGGCCTCAAAGTAAGATTCACTGGACAAGTGTCTCCAGTTAGTTACGAGTCTGGCCTTGGCACACTAAATTACACGGCTACAGAAAGTGGTACAAACTACATCACAGCAGTAGAAGACACTGCTAATTTGTATGTAGGACAACAGATTGTGTTTAGCGCACCAACACTGGGCGGATTAGTTGCCGGTAACACTTATTACGTTAGATCTTTTGCGGCCAACGGACTAAAATTCACAGTGTCAGCTACAGATGGTGGCGCAGCAGTTGAACTAGCATCAGGAACTGGGTTTCCCGGAGCTGCTACTACTATCAGCAACATAGAGTACTATGTAGCAGGTGTGGGCACTGCAGTTGAACTGTTACCAGTGAGAGATTTTGTAGTACCTGAATCTTACGCAATTACTGCAGACAACACTACCACAATAGTAGAACCAACTAAGCTAGATTACATCACTATCAGCAGAAACAGCCAAGACCTGAATGCATGGAGTCGAAGTAACCGATGGTTCCATATTGATGTTATCAATGCTGCTGCAGCATACAATAACACCACAGTGGTTTTAAACAATGAGTTTAGAGCCAAGCGACCAGTTATTCAATTCCGTGCTGGAATACAACTATGGAACATGGGAACTGAAGGCAAGCAACCAGTAGACATTATTGACTTTTCAGAAACTGATGCCTTTAGTAATATTGACGGATCTACCAGCTACACAGTCAACGGATACACTCTGATTGAAGGGTCTCGAGTTATATTTGCTGCAGATACTGACGCAGATGTTCGCAACAAAATTTATGTAGTAAGTTTTATTGTCCCGGACTCAGTAAGCCCGCTGATTGACCAACCAATTATTAATTTAACACCAGCAACTGACGGTGTTGTGTTAGCTAACCAATCTACAGTAGTATTGTCTGGCAGTACAACCGCTGGAAAAACTTACTGGTTTGACGGTATTGCATGGACACTAGCACAACAAAAAACTGGAGTTCAGCAAGCACCGTTATACAACGTGTATGACACAGCAGGTGTCAGCTTTGGTAGCAGTGTCAAGTACCAAAGCACTACTTTTGCAGGCAGCAAGTTGTTTAGTTACGCAGTAGGAGACACCAGCGTACTTGATCCAATATTGCAATTCCCGTTACAGTACCTAAACATTAACAACGTTGGTGATATTGTTTTTGAAAACAATCTTTACAAAGATACGTTCTTGTATGTTAAAGACAATGCCAGCGTAACGTTGGGCCTTGACGAAGGTTCTGTGCGAGAGTACCAAGCACGTACTGTATTTGAAAAACTAATTGGTTGGCAGACCGCTGCGGTTACTAGTCAAGTCTATCAACAGTTTAAGTTTAACTACACAGGCACAACTCTCAAACTAGATGTTGCAGTAAACGCACAAACGTCAATTGCAGTACCGGTGATTAAAATATACGTTGGCTCAGTATTCCAGGACAGTTCTAGCTACAGCTACCTTACTACAGAAGACAGTACAACAATCACACTAACAGGTACCTACGCAGTTGACAATGTGATTGAAGTGTTGGTATTAAGTGATCAAACTAGCAAGGTTGCATTTTATCAAGTGCCAAACAACCTTGAGAGCAATCCTCTGAATGCAAACTCTTCAGAGTTTACACTAGGAACAATTCGTTCGCATTACCAGAGTATTTGTGAAAACTTGCAAGGCTTAACCGGTGCAATCAACGGCGCTAATAACCTGCGTGATCTTGGCAATGTTGTGCCTTACGGTTTGGTAATTCTGCAACAAAGCGCACCGCTAACACTGGCTGGTTATTTCCTTCGCAGCGAAGAATACAATATCTTTAACTCTTTACAGTACAACAGCAGAGAGTACACCAAGTTTAAATCACAGGTGCTGAATTCTGTTCTAAGTCAAAATATTGGATTCAATGACATTTCAGCAGTACTAGACACTGCAATACAAGAGGTGACGCTAGGCAAATTAGACAGTCAGCCGTTCTACTGGAGTGACATGCTACCCACAGGTGTAACTGTGGCCAGCAATAAGTACACCGTGGGTTTCATCACCGGTGTTACATTTGACACTGTGCAAGTTTACAATTACACTTTGGCCAACTATCTTGGCCTGCTAGTGTACAAAAACTCCAAGCTGTTGATACGTAACACAGACTATGTGGTTGCTACCGACGGTCCTAGAATTACAATAACTGCTACCTTGGCCATTGGCGATGTTATCACAATCAATGAGTATTCAAACACTGCTGGTAGTTTTATTCCTAATACTCCTACTAAACTTGGACTATATCCTGCATTCCGTCCTGGAATTATTGTGCAACAAAGCAGCACTGGCACTATTAACGCAACCAAAGGACACGACGGTAGTACTACTCCGCTGTTTGGAGACATCCGGGACGATGTGTTGTTGGAATTTGAAATTCGAATCTATAACAACCTGAAGCTGGATGGCAATCCTGTACCACTCACAATAGATGAAGTACTGCCAGGTCAATTCCGTGACACAGGATATACTTTCCAAGAAATCAATGTCATCCTGAGTCAAGACTTTTTAAGTTATTGCGGTTGGAACAAACTTGACTACAAGGTTCAGCAGTATGATGTAAACAATTCGTTTACTTGGAACTACAGCAGCGCCAAGAACAAACTAGACAATCAAACAATGTTAGGCGCTTGGCGCGGAATCTATCGTTACACCTACGACACCCAACAGCCCGAATACACTCCTTGGGAAATGCTAGGATTAACGGTGCGTCCTACGTGGTGGAACGATCGTTATGGTCCAGCCCCTTACACTCGTGACAACTTGGTGTTATGGGACGATGTTGAAGCTGGTTATGTTGCTGACCCAATTGCTCCTTACTTTGCTGAAGGTTATGCTCGTCCTGGATTGTCAGCTGTGCTGCCAACTGGAACAGAAGGCGAATTATTAAGCCCAGCTGATTCAGTCATGGGATCATTTACTCAACGGCAGTTTCAAAAGAGTTGGGCAGTAGGCGACGGCAGTCCAGTTGAAGCTTCTTGGTGGAACAGTTCAAGTTACCCGTTTGCAGTTATGCGAGTGCTGGCTCTGACACGCTCGGCTAAGTTCTTTGCGCTGTTTGCAGACAGAGATCTTTACAAATATAACAACGATTACCAGCAGTATTTGTACAACAATCGTTTTAGACTAGACGCCAATGGCATTGAAGTGTACGGTAACGGTGTTAGCAAAGCCAGCTATATTAACTGGATCGTAGACTACAACCGTTTGACCGGAATGGATTCCACACAGAATCTTACTGCTGACCTGCAGAGCTTGGATGTACGTCTTTGCTACAGAATGGCCAGCTTCAGCGACAAACAGTACATCAAACTGTACACAGAAAAGTCTAGCCCTAACAGTACTAATACTGCGTTGTTGATCCCGGATGAAAGCTACGACATTTTGTTGTACAAAAATCAACCGTTTGATCGCATAAGCTACAGCAGCGTAACAATTCAGAAAACTGAAAGCGGTGGCTTTGCAGTTAATGGATACAGTGTTGCACAACCTTACTTTAACATCCTAGAAAGTCGTGCAGCTGGACGTTTGCAAACTTACTCTAGTGGTGGAGTAACGATCCAGGTTCCTACTTTTTACACAGACACTGTGACACAAGTGCCTTATGGATTTGTGTTTAGCAGCGCCACAAGTGTTGCAGACTTTTTGTTAAGCTACGGCAAGTTTTTGGAAAATCAAGGATTGTCATTCTCTGACATTGCTAATGGCTATGTTCTAGATTGGCCACGTATGGTCAATGAATTTTTGTACTGGAGTCAACAAGGGTGGGAGACGGATGCTATCATCAATTTGAACCCGTTGGCATCTGGACTCACAGTGACCAAGCCGCAGGCAATAGTAAACTCTATCAACACGCAAACTGCTGAAAACAGTGTGCTGACACAGAACAGCCAAGAGTTTCCTGCACGCAATCTAAACATTGTGCGTATGAACAACACGTTCACTATGCAGACACTAAACTCAGAAGCCATTAGCTTTGTGGATCTGAGTTATACCACTTACGAACACATGATTGTGTTAAGTAACAAAAGTGTGTTTGGTGATTTGATTTACAATCCCACAACTGGTGCAAGACAAAGTCGGTTGAACTTGATTGCAGTAAACAGTACTGACTGGAACGGTAGTGTAGATGCTCCGGGTTTTATTCTAAATCAAGACAATGTTGAAGAATGGACAGGTTTAAAAACTTACAGCAAAGGCGAAATTGTTGAGCACAAGAATGTGTACTGGAGTGCGCTGACTATTGTACAACCTAGCATGAATTTTAATTTCAGCAGTTGGACACAAAGCGATTATGTACGATCAGAGTTTGGACTGTTGCCCAACCTAAGCAACAAAGCAAACCAACTGCTCAACAGCTACGACATTAACTCTGCCAATATTGAAACTGACAATGACTTGTTGAGTTACGGTCTTATTGGATTCCGTCCTCGCCAGTACATGGCAGCACTGAACCTTGGTGATGTAAGTCAAGTCAATGTGTACCGACAGTTCCTAGAAACCAAAGGAACTTCACTCAGCGCAGAGCTGTTTAAAGGTGCAAACTTTGGTAAAGAATCTGCCGATTATGACATCTACGAAAACTGGGCAGTACAACGTGCAGTTTATGGTGCCAACGCTAACCGCAGTTATTTTGAACTTCGACTTGATCGTTCATTATTAAATTCCAATCCTAGTTTACTACAAGTGGTGTTGCCGCAAGAGACTAGTCTGGCTGATCAATCAATCCTGCTGAGTGATGTATGGCGCCAGAGTTACAAACTGACTTCTCCAAATATCCTTCCAACTACAACTAGTTTGCCAACTGATGTTGCATTACCTACTGCAGGATATGTTAAGTTAGATGATGCTGATATCACAGTATTTGATATCAATGACGTTAACAGCTTGAATGAAAACATTGACAGCATCAAAGTTGGAACTACCATATGGGTTGCAAAAACCAACAACTACGACTGGAACATTTACAGAGCACAATCAGTACCGGGCACAGTTAATCATGTGTGTGACAATTTAAATGGCACAAGTCGTGTTATTTTCAGTGGCCAACACGGTCTAGTTGTAGGTAACAAACTGATCATCAAGTTCTTTGACGTTGAGATTAACGGTGTGTATGAAGTTGTCAGCGTGCCTAACCTTACTACTGTGAACATTGTGTTCCAGTTCTCGGGAGACCGTACTGTAGCAGATGGACAAGGACTTGGCTTCACACTAGAAACCATGCGTGTGTCTCAGGCCAGCAACATTGTTGACTTGCCGTTTGCGAATGACATTATGTCCGGTGCAAAAGTATGGGTAGACGACAACGGCGCTGGCACATGGAGTGTGCTTGAGAAACAACAAGTGTTTGGCAATCCGTTAACATTGTTACCTGATCCAGAGCTAGTGCAACAAAATGAACAGTTTGGTACCAGCGTATCACAAGCTCGTAACAAATTAGCAACTCTAGTGGGCAGCCCAGGCTACTCAACAGCAGGTGGTGTATATGTATATGTCAACAGCTTTTCTGATGTGTATACTCCAGTGAGTCCATTAGGCGATGAAGAGCGAGCAGTACTAACCTTAGGCACAACTGGTGTTGTAGGTTACGGAAATGCAGTAGACTTTGGAGATCAAGCATGGGCAGTTGCAGGCGCAAGTAAAAGTTTAGGCCCTAGCAACGAAACTAACAACGGATATGCGGTTGTTATCTTTCAAGACCCAGCACTAGGACAACCTGGCGCTATACCTTTTGCACAATGGCAACTGCTGACACAGCCCGGCACTACTCCTTCTAGCACACCTGGCGCTGGCGAGTTTGGTCACAGTGTGGTCATGAGTCAAGACCAACGGTGGATGTACATTGGCGCGCCTGGATTAAACAAAGTGCATGCTTATGGACGGGTTGATTGGGAATCACAATTTGTGCGTGCTCGTGGTGACGCAGTTACAACTGTTTACAACATCAGCAGTACTATACAAATTAACCAAGCAACTCAACTCAAAATCACAGTTAATGGATTGGTGTTGACACTGAGCGTAGACTACACACTAGATGCTGGACTAACTGAAGTTACATTTACTACTGCACCAGCACTAGACACTTTAGTTGACATTCAGAGAACTTATGTCAACCAACTAGATTCCCGAGTGTACTACGATGTCCCCCAATCATCCACATCCGGCAGCGGTGCAGGTGCTGAGTTTACTATTGTACGCATTCGTGGCGAAGTTGGGCAAGGCAGCGGTGCAGGTAGTATCGGAGCCACCAGCTTCGGTTCTGGATATGCTCCTGCAGACACAATTACCATCAACGCTACCAGCTTCGACGGTGGCGTAAACGGAGCCAACAACGCTGTGCTTACAATTACCGCAGTTGGTACTGGAGGTAGTGTGTCTGCATTTAACATTGCATACACTGCACCTGCATTAGACGATGTATTTGATCTTGGTGTTAACTTCTTTACTGCTACAAACATAGATTCATTCAGCGTAACTGTTGACGGATCTTTGTACCGTCCCAATATTGACTACACATTTAACAATGGCACGCAAGAGCTGACATTTGACACTGTGCCTGCAGCAGGCACAGTGATTGTAGTTAATGCACAGAGTTATTTTAAGTATGTAGACACTATAACCACAACCGGACTTACAGCCGGCGCACGATTTGGAGAATCTGTTAGTTGCACAACTGATGGACGTCAACTGTTAATTGGTGCACTTAACCAAACTGTTAACGGCGAAGTACAAGCTGGCGCAGTTTATATGTTTGATCGTAACGTACAGAAATTTATTCGCAACAATGATTCCAGCAACTCGTATGTGGTGTTAGGAACTCCAGTTGAGCCGGTTACAGTATATGTAAACAACAAGTTGTTGGTCAACGAAGACAGCAGCATCATTGGCGCCGATAACACATTCTCAGTGTCGGGCAGCACAGTGACAATTAACCAAGAGTTAAACATTGGCGACGTAGTTGAAATTGAAACAAATCAATTTGCGTTAGTCCAACAGATCACGCAACACGCTGTTGCTGAATTCAGTAATTTTGGTAGTGAAGTTGATCTTTGCTTGTATAACTGCAGCTTGTATGTGGGCGAACCACAAAGCAGTGTGCAAATATACAAAGGCGGTATTGTTGAGCGCAGTGTTAACCAAAGCAGATCATACGGTGCTATTACTGCCACAGTTGCAAATCCAGTGTTGACTGCAGGCAACACACTACGAGTCAACAATATTGATATTGCAGTGCCTGCTAGTCCTAACAACACAGTTGCCGGATTAGCAGATGCAATTAATGGAATCCCAGCAGGAATACAAAGCGGTGTTCCAAACGTGATTGCTGTAGCAAGCTCAACAGGTGTGTTAACAATATCAGTTAAAAACAGCTCGTCAGTGACTGAAGGCGACAAACTACAGGTTACACCAGGCAGTGTAGGCACTGCGTTTGATGATCTTGGCTTTGAAACATTTATATGGGTGCAAAATATCACAAGTCCGTATCCTGTTGCGTTTGCTGGCTTCGGCAGCAGTCTCAGCATTGATACTAGTGCAGTCAACTTAGTAGTAGGTGCGCCACAAGGCACATTGTATATTGAAATTGAGTTTGATGATGGTACCACTATATTTGATGTGGGAAGCACAGTATTTTTTAGCAATATTGTACAAAGTGGTGCAGTGTACACATTTGACTTGTTGCCAAGCAGCACACAATCAGCTGCTAACCCGGGAAAGTTTGTGTTTGGAACACAAATTTACACCAACGAAGTTAATCGTTACGCTAACTTTGGCGCTGCAGTAAACTACACATCAGGCGTATTGGCAATTGGTGCACCAACAGCAGACGTAGGCGACTCTTCTAACACTGACTACGGCAGTGTGTTTGTTTACGAAAACGCCAGCCGATTACCAGTATGGCAGGCAACCACTGTGCAACAGCCTGTTGTGGATATTCGATTATTGAACTCAGTGTTCTTGTACGATCGAATTACTAGCGCAACAACTGAATTCTTAGATTTCATTGATCCAATACAAGGAAAAATACTAGGCGCTGCACGTCAGAACATTGATTATATTGGTGCAATTGATCCTGCTTCTTACAATGCTGGATCCAATAACCTGCGCGGAACTACATGGGCAGTCAATTATGTAGGAAAAGTTTGGTGGAATACTGGCACAGTAAGATTCATTGATCCAAATCAAGATGACATTGTGTATGCTAGCCGTCGTTGGAGCCAAGTGTTCCCTGGCAGCTCAGTTGATGTGTACCAGTGGGTAGAAAGCAATATACCACCTGCTAACTATGCTGGCGAAGGCACAGTGTTCAACTCACTGAGTTACACTGTAAATTCTAAATTGAGTTTAGATGGAACTATTGTTACCACTTACTACTTCTGGGTTAGAGGAATCACAACAACTGCTACTGCACTGAAAAAGACATTGCCAATCAGCACAGTTGCTAGCTATATTGAAAACCCACGTGGCAGCGGCATTCCTTTCTTGGCACCAATTAACTCAAGCACAGTGGCTTTGTATAATGCAGGTGACTATATTGAAGCCAGCGATACAATTTTAAACATTGAATTTGATCGCAAACTAACCAACGACAATGTACACGTAGAATACGAGTTGATCGCACAGGATCGCGCCGACGGATTTCTAAGTAACAATCTGTATCGCAAAATGCAAGACAGTTTTTGCGGTGTTGATACATCTGGTAATCAAGTGCCCGACACCGGATTAAGCATTGCTGAACAATATGGTGTACAGTTCCGTCCACGTCAAAGTATGTTTGTGGATCGCTTTGAAGCGTTACGCAACTACTTGTCAAGAGCCAACACAGTGCTTGCACAGTATGCTATTTCAGAAAGCCGTACATTCACACTGCTCAACAGTAGTGAACCGGAACCCACTGCTAACTCAGGACTGTGGAATCTGCGTGTAGCTAATTTGGAAATATTAGGATTCCAAAATATTAATGCTGTGCAACTGGGATACTCGTACCTTATAGTGTCAGACAGCAGCAATAGAGGATTGTGGACAATCTATACTGTGCAATTGAGTCAGACTCAGGTTGGTGTACGTGAATTGGTGTTGTCTAGAGTGCAAAACTTCAACACACCAGACTACTGGAGCCACATTGACTGGTACCGCCCAGG
>Ga0222645_100681_pt1 | contig 17800 bp, 15 predicted proteins | sample AntAcemetagen292_FD_179881 | JGI IMG/M metagenome (GOLD analysis project Ga0222645, IMG submission 179881) | Saline water microbial communities from Ace Lake, Antarctica - #292 | ecosystem: Environmental > Aquatic > Non-marine Saline and Alkaline > Saline | place: Antarctica: Ace Lake | collected...
GAACTAGCACACATAAAGGCACTTCGTTGTTGCTCAGTTTGATAAGTGGTCATGCAATGTTCAGTGATATGCGGAACATTAGGCAGTGATCCTGGAGGTAAAAAATCTGGAAAAGCCACCATGTTCAGATCTTCAGGTAAACCATTGAGCTTAAAAATTGCTTGGTATTGTTGTGTAATGAGTGCAAAGTTTTCACCTTTTTTCATATGCCTAGCAACAGATATAGGAAAACCTGCTTGATATAATTTTCGCATCCCAATTAGTGCTGCTTCAAACTGCCCTTCCCCTCTTCCTATGTTGTGAGTTTTAGCGTCGGGTGAGTCTAAACTTATCCGAAAAGCAATAGGATGACGCGTAGTACCTAGTGCCACTAACGCTGCTAGTCGTTTGAGTAAGGGTGCGGTGCCATTTGTTAGCACCATACAAGGTTTAAAGCGAGAAGCATATTCCAGTACTGCTACCATATCTTTGATCAGCATTGGCTCACCGCCAGTAAAGGAGAACTGTTCAGTGCCTAATGCTAATGCCTCATCGATGTAGGGAGTCATGTCGTCGAGTTTAGGTGCTTGCAGCCTTTTATCACTGGGTGAAGAGCCCTCTAGGCAAAAATCACAGGCTAGATTACAACGAGTACCTGTGTTAAACCAAAGCTCTTTAAGAGTATGAGTGGCAATATAGCCCCTAGGCTCACCATTAGGTGTGACTAGCCAAGTATCCCTTTGCTCAGACGTAGATACTGATTTTGAAACATCGATGTTCATTAGCAACATCCCACAATATTCGATTCGTCGTCACGGTCAAAAGGCATTGGCTTGCCACAATCGGCATCAATACCAAAATGCTGCTCAAAATTTCCAATAAATTGAAAATATGTCTTAAATCGCGACTCTTGTAAAATACGCCATGTATTACCGCATACGGGAAATACTTTGTTCTTATCGATATGATGGTGTTTATCTAATGTAAAACGTTCTGGGTGATGTTCGATCCCTCCATTGTATATCACTGCTTGACCGTAGTCTTCGCAGTGACTTTCTAAACTATCAATTTTAAACAATCGGTAAGTTGCAGAATAAAAATCAATGTGATTAACACGGGCCAATACTTCAGGGTTGTTAATTCCCAAGCGGCGATCTTTAACCAAACGAGGGTCTAAAAACCCTACTTTTTTAGCTAAGTTTTGAAAGTCATTCCAATACAAAGCACCTGTCAAACATTCGCCATACAGCAGTGGATCATTAACTAAATGACTAGGAATACGCCGATTAGAATATACATCAGAAAAATACAGTTCACCGCCTGGCTTTAATACTCGATACGCTTCTTTCAGTACATTTTCTTTATCGGGTGATAAGTTAATAACACAATTAGAGACAATAATATCGAAGCTATTGTCAGCTAAATCTAGTTCATCTAAGCGTTCAATATAGCCTTTTTTAAATTGAGTATTAGCACGTTGATAAGCAAATTTTTCACGGTGATATTCAATATGGCGGTTTGCCACCTCAAGCTGTTCGTCGGTCATATCGACCCCTACAACTTCACCTTCCTCTCCTACCATTTGTGCCAAAGCGTAACAATCACGACCAGCACCACAACCTAAGTCAAGAATGCGTTTTCCTTTGAGCTCTTGGGGAAGTATTAAGCCGCAGCCATAATAGCGGATCAGCACTTCGTCATGAATATTCGACAGTGCACGTTTCACAAACTCAGGCATTACTTCTTGTGTTGAGCAAGCGTCAGTTTGTAAGTCAGCAGACTTTTGTAACACTTGTCCATAATATTTTTTTACTTCATCATGCATAGGGGGTTTATTTCCTTTGATAGAGTGGGCTTGCCACTTTAACGTATTGACAGTACGGGCTAACCATATGAACTGTTCACGTTAACTGTTCATGTTAACTGTTCATGTTAACTGTTCATGTTAACTAAGAGCGCAAAATGGAGCGCAAAATGAGTGCAAAATGCTTATTTATCCATTCAATTGAAAGACCGGCTCTGTAGCAATTGTCTTACAAACTTGATAATTTTGTGAAGACGCTTTCTAATCTCAGGTATTTGAGATGTTCGTTATAGCGGTAAGTCCCGAGTTACTCTAAAAAAGAAATACAACTAAACTCTGAGTTTAATAACGGTAGCACTTAGAGCTAACGCCATTAAGGCTAGAGCTCTGCGGTCTACTAAGATATTTCTTATTATTACTACTACCTTGATATAATTTGATTAACGACCAAGATATTGCTCAATTAAAATTGATAATTTGTCTTGTAAGTGCTCTTCAAAATCATCAAGTTCTTTGCCAAACACCCTTAGATATTTTTCAGCTTTGTCATGATCAAGACGTTTATTATTGGTTTTATATTCTGTTTCAAGTAATGATTTATCATAACGAGGAGTAATAACCCAACGCACGAAATTTGCGTCTAGTATAGCGACTTCTTTTTTGGCGAATTGACAAAAATCTGCAATATGCTCAATACCATCAGAGCCGAGACACCCGGGCTCGACTCTAAACGTCACCGTAAGTTTTTTGTACAGCGGCAGGGGTAAATCGTAAGGCATTTTATTGGCTCTCATGCATCTGAAGATAGCAACTAAATAATAACTTAATCAGCCTAACCTTCCGAGCAAAAAAAAAGTCGAGTATATACCCGACTATTGTAATCAAAGGTTATAACTAACTTTTCGAGGCTTGATAAATACTTTCGATTGAAGAGTCCATAGTCGTGTCAAATTCAGCATCACTTTGCTTAGCGCTAAGACCCTCGGACAGTGCACGGGAAAAACTGGCAATCATGCCGTTATTTTCTGTCAATCTGTGGTTCGCTTCTTCTCTTGAATAGCCACCTGATAATGCAACAACTTTTAACACTTTTGGATGCTTGACCAAATCTTGGTAGAAATTAGCTACTTCAGGTAAGGTCAGTTTCAACATAACTTGCTGATCGTTTGCCAAATACTCTAAATGTTTAAGGATCGACGCTTTAAGTAAAGCTTCAGCTGCTGCTTTTTCAAGGCTATGAATGTCCACTTCTGGCTCAATAATTGGCATTAAACCTGCTGCTAAGATTTTTTTAGCTACTGCAAATTGCTGCTCAATCAAATCATCAACACCTTGCGCGTTAGCTAGTTTTACCACCGAACGCATTTTAGTCCCAAACACATTTTGGGCATTAGCTTTGGCTAACAAGTTATCTAAGTCAGGTATGGCTTTTAGTAATTGCGTACCATTTACTTCGGCTTCTAAGCCTTTGTCAACTTTCAAAAAAGGCACTACTTGTTTAACATTCCACAGGTAGCTTGAAGTACTTTGGCCTAAAATGTCTCTATCAAGCGTATCTTCAAACAAGATCGCACCTAAAACACGCTCTCCGTTAAACACACTTGAAGTAATAATGCGGGTCCGCATTGCGTGTACTTGGGTGAACATTTCTGTATCACCTTGGTACTCAGACTCTTGCACACCGTACAAACCTAGAGCTTTAGGTGTACTGCCACCACTTTGATCTAATGCAGCGATAAATCCATTTTGGTTATTAATTTTTGCAAGCATGTTTAGTTGAGCTTGTGACGCCATATGTAACATTCCTTTTTATTATGTTGAAGCCGATTAATGACACGGCTTTTAGGGTTAAAGGTATTAAATAGACAGCTTAAGCTGTTCTGAGAATGACACTTTACAATGTTTCACACCGATTAACTATTTAACCGCTCTGGCTTCTAACATCGCAACGGCAGGTAATACTTTGCCTTCGACAAATTCAAGGAAAGCGCCACCACCAGTAGAAATATAAGAAATCTTATCACTTAAATTCCATTTATCGATGGCTGCAAGCGTATCGCCACCACCAGCAATTGAAAATGCATCACTGTCAGCAATAGCACGAGCCACTACTTCTGTACCTTTGGAAAAATTATCAAATTCAAATACGCCACAAGGGCCATTCCATAAAATAGTTTTAGCACCTTTTAAAACTGCCGCCACGTTTTCGGCAGTCTGCGGGCCGTAGTCCATAATCTCTTCATCATCTTGAACTTCGCTGACATCTTTTATTACAGCAGGCTCCGATTCATTAAAGTTTTTACCGACGCGCACATCCACTGTTTCTGGGATATCCAGTGAGTCCATTAAACGTTTGGCTTCTGGGATCAAGTCAGCTTCATGTAACGACCGACCGACGTTATAGCCTCGGGCTGCAATAAAGGTATTTGAAATACCACCACCGACAATAAGCTGATCAGCAATTTTAGATAAAGCATCTAATACTGTTAGCTTTGTTGATACTTTTGAACCGCCCACTATAGCTACCAAAGGACGTTGTGGGTTATGTAACGCTTTACCTAGAGCGTCAAGCTCACCTGCTAGTAGAGGTCCGGCGCATGCAACAGGCGCAAACACACCAACACTATGGGTTGAAGCTTGGGCACGATGGGCAGTACCAAACGCATCCATTACGTACACATCACACAAAGCGGCGTATTGTTTAGCAAGTGCTGCATCATCTTTGTTTTCGCCAACGTTAAAACGTACGTTTTCTAGCACGACTACTTCGCCATCATTAACGTCTACACCGTCTAAATAGTCTTTTACCAACCGAACCTTCAAATCAGTGTGTGCTTTTAGATAATTGACGACAGGTAATAATGAAAACTCATCAGCAAACTCACCTTCTGTAGGACGACCTAAATGCGACATGATCATCACTTTGGCACCTTGCTGTAAAGCAGCAGTAATAGTGGGTAATGAAGCACGGATACGCGCGGTAGAGGTAACTTCACCATCTTTTAGCGGTACATTTAAATCTTGACGTATTAATACTCTTTTACCGACTAAATCAAGCTCGGTCATTTTCAATATAGACATAATTTACCTTGTAAATAATAACGTTTAAATTCAGCTTTCATTTGCATTGAACATTGCCAATGCAGTATCAATCATTCTATTAGCATAGCCCCACTCGTTATCACACCACACCAAAGTTTTAACCAGTTGCTTATGACTAACACGTGTTTGACTACCATCAACTATACAAGAATGCGGATCATGATTAAAATCAACTGACACCAATGGCTCTTCCGTGTAGTCTAAAATACCCTCTAAACGCCCTACTCGAGCTTGTTTTAAGGCTTGATTAACTTCACTAATACACACATGTTTTTCCAAAGTGACACTCAAGTCCATGGCAGTAACATTGATAGTAGGTACTCGCACAGCTATAGCTTCAAATTTACCTGCAAATTTAGGTAAAATCCGCTCTATTCCTATCGCCAGTTTAGTGTCAACAGGAATAATTGATTGACTGGCTGCTCGAGTGAGCCGTAAGTCTGTGTGGTATGCATCGATAACTTGCTGGTCGTGCATTGACGAATGAATAGTCGTAATGGTTCCACTTAACACAGTAAATGCGTCATCCAACACCTGTATCACAGGCACAATACAATTGGTTGTGCACGAACCACTAGATACAATCAAGTCGTTAGCTTGTAACTGATGGTCGTTGATCCCATAAATTACGGTGGCATCCATGTCTGAGCCACATGGCTGTGAAAACAACACTTTAGTAGCGCCTTGGTCTAAATGTGCTTGACCGGCAGCTCTATCATTGTGCACACCTGTACATTCAAGCACCAAATCAATATCAAGTTGTTGCCAAGGAAGATCAGCAATGTCTGCATGCTGCAATAGCTGAATTGCATCACCTGCAACGATTAAGCGCTTTGCTTGTAAATCAACAGAAAAACCAAATCGTCCGTGAGAGGTGTCGTATTTGAGTAAGTGTGCAATGCCTTTTGGCTCAGCTAACTCATTAATTGCCACAACTTTTATATCAGTATTACGACCACTTTCATATAAAGCTCTGACAACATTACGGCCGATGCGGCCAAAACCATTAATTGCAATTCGTAACATAACACTCTTTAATTTAATTCAAAGTGAGCAACCCCAGCTGACACTTTTTTAAATACTAAATACCCTAGAACAAAGGCGCTAAAAAGCGCCTTTGGGTATTAAATTGGCTTTTAGTTTAAGCCTTTAGCAGCCTTAACTACTGCCTCTGAGGTGATACCGAAGTGTTTCAGTAGTGCAGCACCTGGAGCAGATTCACCAAAAGTAGACATACCTACTACAGCACCATCAAATCCCACATATTTATGCCAAAAGTCTACGTGAGCTGCTTCAACCGCTACACGTTTAGTCACCGCTCTTGGTAGCACAGACTCGCGATAGTCAGCATCTTGCTTATCAAAAACTGAGGTACTCGGCATAGACACAACGCGCACAGCCTTACCTTCAGCAGACAGCTGCTCAGCGGCATCGACGGTAATACCTATCTCAGAGCCTGTGGCAATGAGAATAACGTCAGGGATTCCGCTGCAGTCTTTTAAGACGTAACCGCCTTTAGCAACATTAGCTAACTGCTCAGCACTACGCGCTTGGGCAGGTAACCCTTGACGACTGAAAACTAACGCCGATGGGCCATCTTTACGTACTAACGCTGATTTCCATGCAACTGCAGTTTCTGCCGCATCACAAGGGCGCCATGTGGCTAAGTTTGGAGTAAGGCGTAGGTTTGCTATTTGTTCGATAGGTTGATGAGTAGGACCGTCTTCACCTTGACCAATAGAGTCGTGGGTGTATACAAAAATATTTGGAATGCCCATCAATGACGCCATGCGTACTGCGTTACGCGCGTATTCCATAAACATTAAGAAGGTAGCACCAAATGGACGGAATCCACCGTGTAAGCCAATGCCGTTCATAATGCCACTCATACCGAACTCGCGTACGCCATAATATATATAGTTACCGCTAGCGTCATCGGCTGAAATACCCTTAGTACCAGACCAGATAGTAAGATTGGAGCCAGCTAAGTCAGCTGAACCCCCTAATATTTCTGGTAACAAGGTGGCAAAGGTCTCAATTGAGTTTTGTGACGCTTTACGACTGGCTACATTTTCAGCGCTGTCTTGTGATTGCTGAATAAAAGCATCTGCTTTTTCAGTAAAATCAGCAGGTAAGTCACCCGCTAAACGTCGAATTAGCTCTGCTGCTAGTTCTGGATATGCTTGTTGATATGCCGCAAATTGCTTATCCCAAGCTTGTTCTTTTTGTGCGCCAGACGCTTTTGCATCCCAACCAGCATAAATATCAGCGGGGATCTCAAAAGCAGCGTGAGGCCAGTTAAGAAATTCACGTGCAGCTTTAATTTCTGCTTCACCCAAAGGTGACCCATGGCAAGAGTGACTACCTGATTTATTCGGTGAGCCAAATCCTATAACCGTTTTACAGCAAATCAATGTTGGCTTAGACGTTTCAGCTTTCGCAGCGGCAATGGCATCAGCAATAGCTTGAGCGTCGTGACCATCGACACCCGCAATAACATGCCAGCCATAGGCTTCAAAACGAGCTGGCGTGTTGTCAGTAAACCAACCTTCAACATGACCGTCGATTGAGATACCGTTATCATCCCAAAATGCGACTAATTTACTCAAGCCTAGTGTGCCTGCTAATGAGCATACTTCGTGAGAAATACCTTCCATCAAGCAGCCATCACCTAAGAAGCAGTAAGTGAAATGGTCGACTACATCAAAGTCTGGTTGGTTAAATTGTGCTGCCAAAGTTTTTTCAGCAATCGCCATGCCCACTGCATTACTCAATCCCTGTCCTAAAGGCCCGGTGGTAGTCTCTACGCCTGGCGCATAACCATATTCTGGGTGCCCTGGCGTTTTAGAATGTAGCTGACGGAAGTTTTTTAACTCTTCAATGGGCAATGCGTAACCGGTTAAATGTAATAAAGAATAAACCAACATCGACCCATGGCCGTTAGATAACACGAATCTATCTCTGTTGGCCCAGTCTGGATTACTTGGATTATGTTGCATGTGATCTGCCCACAACACTTGTGCTATATCAGCCATTCCCATGGGAGCACCAGGGTGACCTGAGTTAGCTTGTTGAACGGCATCCATACTAAGGGCACGGATAGCGTTGGCGAGTTCTCGACGTGATGAAGACATGTGTTCTCCTGACTGATCTAATAATTATGGCTTACCGTAACCCGAAATTACAGTTACCTAAGTTAACTGTGTATTTTGTATTAGCTAGCAGCTAACTGCAATGCTAAATCCTTTATGAATGGTCATTTGCATATGACTTTTTTTTACAGCTTAGTAGAATAAATTTAATAGACGTTTGGACGTCTAGAAGTAAATGCTAGTATTTTATATTTGAATAGTTAAAATACATCCATAAATATTTATAACGACGTTAACCCAAGGCCCTTTTATGACCTCACACCTATTTACTTCTGAATCTGTCTCTGAAGGACACCCTGATAAAATTGCTGACCAGATCTCTGATGCCGTTTTAGACGCTATCTTGACGCAAGATCCGAAAGCTAGAGTGGCCTGCGAAACCTTTGTCAAAACAGGTATGGTGTTAGTAGGTGGCGAAGTCACGACATCAGCTTGGGTAGACATCGAAGAAATTACTCGCAAGACAGTCAGGGAAATAGGCTATGTACATTCAGATATGGGGTTTGATGCAGACTCATGTGCCATATTGAATGCTATAGGCAAGCAGTCTCCTGATATCAATCAGGGCGTTGACCGTACCTCTCCTGAAGAACAAGGTGCTGGCGACCAAGGTCTAATGTTTGGCTATGCCAGCAACGAGACAGATGTATTGATGCCCGCACCCATTACTTATTCTCACCGCTTGGTAAAGCGCCAATCTGAAGTACGCAAAAATGGCACACTGAGTTGGTTACGCCCAGATGCAAAAAGCCAAGTCACTTTTATTTATGAAAATAATGAACCTGTGGCTATCGATGCGGTGGTGTTATCGACACAGCACGATGAGAGCATTAGCACCGCGGATCTTCGTGAAGCGGTGATGGAAGAGATAATTAAACCTGTACTACCTGCAAAATGGTTGAGTAAAAAAACCAAGTATTTTATTAATCCAACAGGTCGCTTTGTTATTGGCGGACCAATGGGTGATTGTGGTCTAACAGGACGTAAAATCATAGTTGATACCTATGGCGGTATGGCAAGACATGGTGGGGGTGCATTTTCTGGAAAAGATCCATCAAAGGTAGACAGATCGGCCGCTTATGCAGGACGTTATGTAGCCAAAAATATCGTCGCCGCAGGACTTGCAGATAAGTGTGAAATTCAATTGTCATATGCTATTGGTGTAGCAGAGCCAACATCTATTAATATCGATACTTTTGGTACAGGTAAGGTTTCAGATGCGTTATTGGTCAAATTAGTACGTGACAACTTTGAACTTAGGCCTTACGGATTGATTAAAATGCTTGACCTTGAACGACCTATTTACCAAGCAACGGCTGCTTATGGACACTTTGGCAGAGAAGAGTTTCCTTGGGAAAAAACAGATATTGCTGAACGCCTCAAAGCGAGTATTTAAATAAACTGACCTAGAACAAACTGACTTAGAGCAAATATAGTTTTAACGCAGTCTCAGTGTAATACTGATATAGTCTTCTTAAAAAGACTATTCGTGCTAGGTTTTCCAAAGCGTATGTATCATAAGGTAAGTAGCTTGTAGGTATCCTTGTGAGCTACCGTCGGTCAGACGTTAGTAACACCTCAGCGGTTACTCTTAGATACATATCACCGCTTCATGTTCAATTTTATCCGTAGCAGTTTTATTCTCTACAAAGAATAATAGCGTGCCCCTAAAACAGAACTCCCAATAAACGACTCACTGTACAACTTAAGGTTTTAGTTAAGGTTTTAGCTAAGGCTTTAGTTAAGGCCTTGGTGAAAGCTTGACTTAACGAGCGGTTTGGTTGGCGCATATACAAGAAAATTGGAGTTAAAATGAGAGGTAGAATAGGCGTTAATAGTCCCAAAATAATAATTAAATATTTAGTAGTAATGATTTTTAATCACACAGCAGTTTAATCGATTATCTAATTCAAGGTATGCTCAACACAACTATTAGACTTAACAAATGAACTCTATGCGCCGCAATCAATATTTATGCTTAACTTTTATTATCATCATTTGCCTTTCATCATGTGCCAAGTCACCGCTTGGGCGTAATCAGTTCAAACTCTATTCAAGCTCTCAATTAGCTGGAATGGGTGAACAAGCCTTTGCTGGCATGAAAGCACAACAAAAGGTTTCTAGTCAGCCTACGTCCAATCAATACGTCAAGTGTATTGCCAATGCTATTACCCAACATGTACCAAAATCAGTGTTTGCGGGTAAATGGGAGTTGGTCGTATTCGACTCACCACAAATTAATGCCTTTGCCTTACCAGGAGGAAAGATTGGGGTATACACTGGATTAATTGAACTCGCTGAAAATCAGCATCAACTTGCTGCAGTTATTGGTCACGAGGTGGGTCATGTGATCGCTGAACATGGCAACGAAAGAATGTCCAGTAGTGCGCTTATTGGTATGGGGATGGAAGTCACAAACCAATTACTGGAAGCAAATGAAATTGCTAGTAGCGGTATGATCATGGCTGGCTTAGGTTTAGGTGTGCAAGTTGGGGTGCAATTACCATTTGGTCGTACCCATGAATCAGAGGCGGATCTGATTGGATTAGACCTTATGGCCAAGGCAGGCTTTGATCCTCAGCAGTCGATTAATTTATGGCAGAATATGGCTAAAGCTAGCGGCGGTGAGCGTCAGCCAGAATTATTATCAACTCATCCTCTGCCTGCCACTCGTATCCAAAATTTGGCTAATAATATGCCCAAAGCATTGAATAGCTATCGCTCGACAAAGAACAAAGCAAATTGTAATATTTGAGAAAACCAAAAAATGCCGCAAACAGCGGCATTTTTTATGACGATTTTAAATTAGTTATCTTTATGTATATGTACGTCCATTTGCGGGAATGGAATAATAATCCCTTCAGCGTCAAAACGTAATTTAACCGCTTCTGTAAAATCAAACTTAACATCCCAAAGATCAGCTGATTTGACCCATGGTCGTACTACAAAATTGACACTGCTATCAGCCAACTCGGAAACGGCAACTCTAGGTATAGGCTCTTTTAATATACGTTCGTCTGCTGCCACCATCTCATTTAAAATTCGCTTGGCTTTTTTCAAGTCACTGTCATAACTGATACCGATCACCATATCTACCCGACGAGTTTCATTGGCTGAAAAGTTAGTAATATTACCGCCGTACACTTTACCATTTGGAACAATAATCTGTTTATTGTCAGGTGTTGTTAAAATAGTCGTGAAAATACTAATGTTCATAACAGTACCCATTTCTCCACCCGCATCAATAAAATCACCGGATTTAAATGGTCTAAATACCAGTAACATCACACCTGCTGCAAAATTTTGCAAAGACCCTTGCAAAGAAAGACCAATCGCTAAACCCGCAGCACCAAAAATAGCGACCATTGAGGTTGTGTTGACACCCAATTTATCCAACGAAGCCACGATGACAAACAGCATAAGTATTGCTTTTAAAATAGCTTTGACGAAATCAATCAACATATCGTCATACTTAGAACGAGCCATCACTTTACCAAAAACATTGATTAAAATGCCTACGACAAACTTACCAATAATGTATATGGCAATCGCCATTACAATATTAATTCCCCAAGGAATAATATAAATATCCACCATTTTGGATATTTGCTGTGTATCAAATCCGAACATTTTTCTCTCCCATATTTTAATAATTAAGCGTTATTTTTAACTAGACATCATACTTTATGATCCCATCATCTTGGATGAAAAGATAGATTAATCAACAAGATAAAAGCTAGCTAGTATCTTGTTGATTCACTTAATTTAAACTATTTAGACTGTTTAAAAAATAATATTAATTTTGGCCAATCTTTCACTGAGTTGCATTTACAGTAAGCTTATTTGAGTAAATTAATAGATTTGATAGGTTTGAATATAAGAAAAATATGGTGCTATAATAAATTTCATCTACTCTTGTAGCGGATCAATAGTAGTGACCTAATATTTTTAAAGGAACTGAAAATGTTATTATTTTGTTTATTAGTTATTTTATTAGTTTTACTTTTAGCTTTTTCAATGTCTAGAGAAAGTGGTAAAAATACTAAATTTGCTCGAAAAGATACAGACAACCTAGACCAAAAGCAGGAAACGCTTCAATCAATTGACACGTCCAAAGGAATTGAAATTAACTGAGCAATAATTTGAAGCTAGGCGGAACTAAACCATCCGCTGATGCTTAATATTTTAACTACTTGTCAACTACCTACTATTTTTATCCCTTTTTTAAACATCAATCTGTTGATACCATCTAAAAAATTTCCTTAAGTAACAACAATGCGCCTCATCAGAATTTATTATCCTTTTGCTTTATCCACTGACAACTATGTCACTTTGACTGATGATGCGACTAATCACGTAGCTAATGTTTTGCGCGCCAAAACCGGGCAAGCAGTAGTGTTATTTAATGGGGACGGAAACGAGTATAGCGCCCAGCTTTTTGAAGTGGCTAAACGTAAAGTAGTGGTTCGTATTGATTCGAAGATTTCTATTAGTATAGAGTCACCATTGAATATTCATTTGGGCCAAGGGATCTCTCGGGGCGACAAAATGGAATGGGTGATCCAAAAATCAGTTGAACTAGGCGTGACTGACATTACCCCTCTTATCACTGAGCGTTGCGGTGTTAAACTTAGTGAAGACAGATGGTCTAAAAAACATGAGCAATGGCAAAAACTAGCGATTGCAGCTTGTGAACAATGTGGCAGAAATGTATTGCCAGTATTACATGCACCTAGTTTATTTAGCGACTGGGTGAACTTGTCCACTAATCAAGTTCGTCTTACCTTGCATCCAAGAGCCGAAAAAGCATTTAGACACGTGGCTATGCCTACTGCAGGTGCTAGATTATTGATAGGCCCAGAAGGCGGTTTTTCAGATAAAGAAATTTATCAGACTGAACAAAATGGATTTCAAACTATCCAGCTAGGACCCAGAGTACTACGCACTGAAACCGCAGCAATTACCGCCATATCAGCTTTGCAAGCAATACATGGAGATCTGTAAGTGTAACAGCCAGCATCGAAGTGCTGCAGTAGAGTACAAGGAAGAGTGAAACAAGAAGCAAGGAGAGAAGCAAAAAAAGGAACCAGAAAAGAGCAAATAAGGAGTAACAATATATTGTCTCTTTTCTTATTTAAAGTTAACTCACCTTATAACTTTAATGCTTTATGACCCTTCATTTTTCATTCACCGTTCACCGTTCACCAATAAAAATGCCCGCTAAGTTAGCAGGCACCTTCATCATTATGACTTGGCAACAATAATTGAATTAATGCAGGATCCTAGTTTTGATCGTGCCGTCAATCTTTTGTAGTTGCTCAAATGCTTCTGCTGCATCGTCAGTTTCGACATCAATCACTACGTAACCAATACTCGCATTAGTTTGTAAGTACTGCGCGGCAATGTTTAAACCTTTTTGAGCAAAGGCCTGGTTGATTTGCGTCAATACGCCTGGCGCGTTTTTATGAATATGCAGTAAACGTGAACGTTCAGTTTGTTCAGGTAAAGATACTTCTGGGAAATTAACTGCCGACAACGTCGAACCATTATCACTGTACTTAGCAAGCTTACCAGCGACTTCGATACCAATATTTTGCTGAGCTTCTTGAGTGCTACCACCTACATGGGGTGTCAAAATAACATTATCAAATTGGGTCAATGGTGATTCGAAAAGCTCGTTATTTGATTTAGGCTCAACTGGAAACACATCAATGGCTGCGCCAGCTAGCTTGCCACTTTTTAATGCATCCACTAAAGCATCGATATCAATAATCGTTCCCCTAGCAGCATTCATCAGAATCGCGCCATCTTTCATCATGCTTAATTCTTTGGCACCGATCATGTTTTGAGTTTGCGCTGTTTCAGGCACATGCAAGGTGACTACATCGGAAGTATTTAGCAACTGCTTTAAAGTTTTAGTTTGGGTTGAATTACCTAGAACTAGTTTATTTTCAACATCAAAAAATTGTACTCGCATTCCAAGATGCTCAGCCAGAATACTCAACTGGGTACCGATGTGACCATAACCAATAATACCTAACGTTTTACCGCGTGCTTCAAAAGAGCCCACTGCACTTTTATCCCAAATACCCTTATGAGCCTTGGCATTTCTGGCGGGTACGCCACGCAATAGTAAAATAATTTGGGCCAGTGCTAACTCTGCTACTGAACGAGTGTTTGAAAAAGGGGCGTTAAAAACGGGTATACCGCGTATTTGTGTGGCGACTAGGTCGACTTGGTTAGTACCAATACAAAAACAGCCCACCGCCACTAACTTATTAGCAGCAGCAATCACCTTTTCATTCAGTTGTGTCCTAGAGCGAATACCAATAAAATGCACATCTTTAATTTTAGCAATCAACTCATCCTCTGGTAATGATGTTTTCAAGTACTCAATATTTTCATAACCACTGGCATGAAGTGTATCCAAGGTGCTTTGATGCAGACCTTCTAGTAGTAATATTTTGATTTTTTCTTTTGGCAACGACACTTTGCTCATGATATTCCCACGTGGCAGTTTAATTTGAGACATCTGGACGTCTATTTGCTGAAGAAAGTACCAGAAATTTACTCCTTTATAAAGTAAATTATGACTCAAGCCAGATTAAAAAAGTGGGTTTATAGTTATTGTTTATACACAAAGCGTTTAGCCACTTAATTCAAAGGAAGCTTAAGTTGTATATAAAGAATGACTAAAGTGACTGAATATGAGTATTAAGCTCATTATCAAGCAGTATCGAGGCATTTGAAGGCTATACAAGAAGTTCTATTAACCAACGCTATCGATTTGGATAGAGTACTGGGTAAAGTGGCTCCTTATGGCGTGTCAAACTAGAGTTATCAGCACTACTTGGCAAACACTTGGCAAACACTTGGCAGACACTTGGTCGATAACATTCAGTCACTGATTCACTCAGGTGCTGTTTAGTCCGTTGCCAACCCCAGCAATATAAAGACTGTTTTTTGGCTACGTAAAATATTTAATCTACAAAATTTTACTCTCAACAACTACTCTATGCTCGGTATCCAGATATAAATACTTGTTATGTAAAAAAGCAGTAGCACTGTTTTCGCTGTGTATTTTAATCGCTTTTTTAACCAACCATTCAGTCACTAGTTCAGTTAAGTCTGAAAAAACTTAGGTTTAATCCATGGCTTGAATAAAAAACACCGGATATATAGACACAACTGAGGTCATTATCTGCTTGTTAGATTACTCCTGCAGCTTTATATAACTGGAGATGTACGTCTACCAACGCCTTTATATCTCGCTGGTACCCACCACCTATTACTGCGGCAATAGGTAAGCCCTTTTGCTTACAAGTATCAAAGACTAAACGGTCTCTTTGATACACTCCTTCGGTACTGATATTTAGATGCCCCAAGTCATCATCTATATGAATGTCTACTCCAGCATCATAGATGACTGCGTCAGGTTGATGAGTATTAATCGCCAAATACAAAGCGCTATCAACTGTGTCTAGATATTCAGCGTCTTGTGTGCCTTTAGATAAATTAAAGTCCATATCCGATTGTTGCTTGCGATGTGGAAAATTTTTCTCGCCATGGATTGAAACAGTGTAAATTTGCTTGTTATTTTCAGCTAACTTCGCAGTACCGTCACCTTGGTGCACATCGCAGTCAAAAATCAGTACTTTATCGATATTGGGGCTTTGCAGCATAGTCAAAGCGGCTAAATACAGATCATTAAACAAACAAAAGCCTGAACCATAATTTGCAAATGCATGGTGATACCCTCCCGTCAGATTTAGCGCTTTACCTTGCTCTAAGGCTAATTTAGCGGTCAATACTGTACCACCAACAGCCGTTAATGAGCGTTGTATTAGTTGTGTAGACCAAGGAAAACCAATACGCCGCATCGCTTTAGGATCTAAAGTTCCGTCCACCAGCTCTTGTATATATTGTGGATGAAATACTTGTTGTAAGTCTTCTGGCAAAACAGGTATTGGCTCATGAAAACAACTGTCTGCCACCCCCTTCACAGCCAATGCATCACGGATCCCTTGGTACTTTTCAGTAGGAAAACGATGCCGTGTAGGCAAGTCAAGTTGGCTATAAATAGGATGAAATACCAAAGGGATCATAATGTTACTCGATTATCGCTACAAAAGTTAATGAATACTAATAATGCACAATATCAGTTCAAAACACGTTACAGTATCCTAAATCAAGAAACGAACCATTTAGGAACAGATTGTGAGAAAGACTGTGGAAAATCCCATACGAAAAACACTAAACAAAACTCAGCCCGTACTGCACATCTCTTTGCATATCCTTTTATATACCCTCATGTTTTTTATCTTTACCTCATCCACACAAGCCAAAAAACTAGAGTACCAAGATAAACAACCATTACATGACATTCAGCGCCAAATTTCTGCAGCGCGTATTGAGCAGGATATCCGTAAATTGGTCAGCTTTGGCACACGTCATACTTTATCAGAAACAGAATCTGATGTTCGCGGGATAGGAGCGGCAAGGCGCTGGATCAAGTCCGAGTTTGATAGTATTTCCGCAGCGTGTGGTGGCTGTTTAAAAGTATATTTTCAGTCACGCACCATCCAAGGTGAAAAACGTATCCCTGATGCTACTGAAGTTGTTAGTGTGATTGCCATACAAACAGGTAGTACTGATCCTAATCGTTACGTCATGATGTCTGGTGATATCGATTCGCGTATCTCAGATATAATGAATTTCAACGATGATTCGCCCGGAGCCAACGACAATGCTTCTGGTGTTGCCGGCACATTAGAAGCAGCCCGCGTACTTAGCCAATACAAGTTTAATGGTAGCATTGTTTTTGCAGCTTTAGCTGGTGAAGAACAAGGGTTGTTTGGTGGCAAAATATTGGCTGAAACAGCGAAAGAAGAAGGCTGGCGTTTAAAAGCAGTCTTAAATAATGACATGATTGGTAATATCTCTGGTATCAATGGCGTTATCAACAATACTACAGCGCGAATTTTTGCCGAAGGTACTCGCTATACTGAAACTGATGCTGAAGCGCGTAACCGTAGGTATACAGGTGGTGAAGTCGACTCCCCTAGCCGCAACTTAGCACGCTACATCGATTTAATGGCTGACCGCTATATTCCTAATTTAGATACTATGGTTGTTTACCGTTTAGACAGATTTGGACGCGGTGGTCATCATCGTCCTTTCAATGATTTAGGTTACCCAGGTGTAAGGATCATGGAGACCAATGAACATTACGAGCGTCAACACCAAGACTTACGAATAACAGATGGTGTGACATATGGCGATACCATAGACGGTGTGAATTTTGATTATGCGGCAAAACTCACATCTTTAAATGCAGTATCACTGGCTGGTATGGCATGGGCACCCTCTCCACCTGCAAAGGTAACTATACAAGGTGCAGTTCAACCAAGCACCACATTAAGCTGGGCAGCGCTACATAAACGCCAAAATGAACAGCTTGCTGGATATAAGATTTACTGGCGCTACACCGATGCACCACAATGGCAATACAGTAAGTTTGTAGGTGACGTGACCAAATATACTTTAGAAAATGTGGTGATAGACAACTACTTTTTTGGTGTCGCCAGTGTTAGTCAAGCAGGGTTTGAAAGCCCAGTCGTGTTTCCTGGTGCCGCAGGGGCTTTTGGAGAGTGATAGTGAGTGATAAGAGTGGTGGAGGTGACGAAAGTAATATGAATGATGGGAATGATGGGAATGATGGGAATGATGGGAATGATAGAAATAACGAGAGCAACAAAAATGG
>Ga0222645_100690_pt1 | contig 17688 bp, 14 predicted proteins | sample AntAcemetagen292_FD_179881 | JGI IMG/M metagenome (GOLD analysis project Ga0222645, IMG submission 179881) | Saline water microbial communities from Ace Lake, Antarctica - #292 | ecosystem: Environmental > Aquatic > Non-marine Saline and Alkaline > Saline | place: Antarctica: Ace Lake | collected...
GGTCGCGGCGGCGCGAACCCGTTCTACGAGTGTCAGTACCAAAAGGTACAAGGTCTGGAGTCCGTTCTCGCGTGGGCTACGCTCATCGACAAGTACATGCAAAAAATCGCGGCCAGTGTTAAGCCCGACCAGATCATTTTGCTCACCACCGGCGCAGCCTCGGACTTGCCCGAAGAGCTGTTACTTCCGCTACTCAAGCCCGGCATCGCCGCCGCGGGACTCGACCCGAGCGTCATGGTTATCGGGGATTTCCCGGATCGCGCGCTCGTCAAGGGCGCTGCTGTGGGTGCACACATCGAGCTCGGACGACGCCACGCGGCTGAGATTCTGCGAGCGGCCGTGACGGCGACGGTCACCGGTCGACCGGAGCCGCGGGAAATCTTGGAGCAGGATTTGCTTTGGGCGTTTAAGCGCATGGACCGAGACGGAAACGGCGCTCTGAGCCACGACGACTTACTCGTGGGCGTGAAACTAATGGGCACGAGCTTCTCGGACACTGAAATCACCGGTCTGCTTCGTGACTTCACCGGAGGGTTGCAAAACGAAGCCACCCCCGCACAATTCACCGCGTGGTTCGACCGCATGGTCGACCTGGCGAGCTCCAAAGTGCACGTCGTGCGCTCCGAAGATGAATTTTTGCAAAACCTGGAGGAGGCGCTTAAACGTCCCACCTTGGTGACTGGCCAAGTGGCGGACCAAGGATCAATGGTCGTACTCGAGTGTGGCTACACGCACTGCAGACCTTGCATGATGTTCGAAAAGCAGTTTGAGGGCTTGGCGTCGAAGTACCTCGACACGTTGTTCCTGAAGGTGATGGGCGACGAGTGTCCTGGCTCCGCGCATCTGTGCCGCGACGTGTTGAAGGTTGCCGGTACCCCAGAGTTCAGATTCTACCGGGGAGGAAACCTGATACATGTCATGAACGGCGCGGATAAGGCGAAACTAGAGGCTAACGTGCAACGGTTTCTTCAGGCTGGCGAGTTCGGCGCGAGGAGCCATATTGCACTGAGGCCCGACGGAGGTAAGCCCGACGGAGAGAAGCCCGCTGGGGACGCGCCGCCTTCGCCGAAGAAAGAGCGCTTGCCCACTTCTCGCTAACGCGAAGGCAAGGCGTTTTTTAGACTATAATATAGATCACATTTTCTTAATTAATTAGTAAGACCATCACTCGGAGGACGCGCTGGCGCCTGTTCCGAAGGCCAATCTCCCGAATCCCACTCAACATCGCCATCGAGGATGGTTTCAATCTTCGAACAAATCACGGGATGCGGTTCGCTCCCGTCCCCAGCGCCGATGCGCTTAAACTTCTTGCGCAGGGCGTGCCACACGATCACCGTTCCCGGAAGCGCGCCTAAAGTTTGCGCAAATTGCGCCCAGGCCCCTGGGCGCGCGATGTTCACGGTGCCAAACGACAAAACGGGTTCCCTCCAGAATGACGCTCGCACGCGTTTAAACACCGTCTGACTCGTCGTTTTTCCGTCGACAAACATCATCACGACCATTTCACTCCTCGCCGTTTTTAAACTCGCCAACGTCTCGTCGTTATACTCGAGCACCACATCATCATCCGCGGGATTCCGCTTCGCCGCGTTGCGACGCGGCTTTGCCTTGGACTTGCTGGGGAAGAAAGTCGAAGCGAACACCGCGAGCAGCGCGATGAAAAACGGCAAGATGGGTCCGGACTCGGCGAGCGCGTACGTAAACTCTTCGCCCAGGTCGTACGCGGAAAACCAAAGTGTCGTTTTGATTCGCTTGAGATACTCCATCGCTCCGGATGCGTGCGCTTTCAGGTCAGGATAGTTTGGCGCATCCCTATCGACCTTGATCAGGCGCTGACCCTTGCCACCGAAAACCCCACCAACCCAGGACAAAATCTCCTTCAAAGACATCGTGCCTTCGTATCCCCCGTACTCCATGCTGTTCGGCCCGTCGCGGAAACGCATGACGGCGATCCGGGGCTCCATCGTCGAGCGACCACAAGAAGCAGCATCATCCCTATTATCGTACAACAGCGCCTTGCAAAATGCACCTTGACTCGCGGCGTCGACCCAAGCGAACGCGAGCTCCTTGTTCTCACCGAGCGCTGCCACCAGGGGGTTGTTCGGGGACGCCGTGGAGGAATCCAACGAGAGCTTAGCGTCGCGAAGCACCTTCTTCGCGTCTTCCAGCGCCCAACCTTGGACCCCGAGGACTACCACGCAGACCTGCACGAGGCCACCAGGCTGGCATCCTGTTGACTTGAGACTCGCGGCGTGCAGCTGTGGTAATATCGGCAGCTTGTGCTCAACAAGAAGCTCCCGCAACTTGTCCTTCCCAGTAACCTCGTGCTCCACAATCTTCTTGCCATCCTCTTTGATCACCATAACCGCGGAGTGCGCGCGAACGCCAAACTTTTTCATCCAGTAACTCGCATCGCCCCTTTTGTGGTGTACCACCGCAAACAACACATCGCGCTCGTACTCGCTCGCCGCGCGCCTTAACAGCGGCTGGGTCGAGGAGGAGCGCGAGACGAACACGACAAACTTAACTTTAGTCGGCTCGCTCTCGAGAAATCCGGGAAGCGTATCGCGAGTGAACTCTGGAATCTCCTTGTACTTGAGCATACGATCGAGCACGTACTTGCTCAGCGCGGTTTCCTTCATGAGTCCACGATACCGTCGCCTGCACGAAAACGAGGAACACTCTTTGTGGAAACCAATCACCGCGGGAAGGTCCTTCGGTGATACTGCGGATGAAGAAAAGCGGTTCTGAGGCGCCACCTTCGCGGCGAGGTCCGGGTACGTCGCCATGTTCACCCGGCCGAGTTTCGCGCTCCCGTCCAGCGTCCGCGCTGTTTGGTCCCATATCGGTGCCGCCCGCTGACATTTTTCGCTGGCATCGTGGTACACCTGAACCAGCCATGCCCTGTTGCTGCTCAGCACCAGCTTCTCGAAATTCTTCGGGGTCAGCTCCTGCGTCTCTGACGTGATCGGGTCAGCCTGGGGGAAACCAAACCCACCGAACCGTCCGCCGGCGCCGGCGCCGGGAAAGCCGCCGGTATCTGAATCCCACCCTCCACGTGAACCTGGATTTCGGCGCTGAGGACCGCTCCCGCGTCCTCCCGGCGATGCCTTGTACGCGTCCCTCGGGTCAGCAAATCCGGTCGTGTCGTAGTTCCGCTTCTTCTCCGGGTCGGACAACGTCTCGTACGCTTTCTGGATCGTCATAAATCTGTTGGCCGCCTTCTCAACCTCGTCCGCGGTCTTGCCCTGCTGCTTGTCTGGGTGATACTTCAGCGAGAGTTTGCGATAAGACTTCTTGATCTCGGACTCGGCGGCACCACGACCGACATCGAGGAGCCTGTACGGATCAGCATCACGAGCAGCACACGTCACCAGACCGAGGAGCAGCACCAAAAGCCAAACACAGCGGCGAAAGACAGATCTCGCCATCGAATTGGAAACTGCGGCTGTCCCAGCGAAGGAAGACTCCGCACCCGCGAGCTAGATCCTTCAGGCGACCGATTGCGCCCTACGAATTGTCAGATTCGACGCGACTTGCCTCAGCACAACGCGCACACCCCACCGCGCCACACGCGAGTGCCTTGAACACACGAGAGTCAATTATTTTGATGCATCGATAGCCTGATATGAAATCGATCGACCAATCGACCAGACTGCCAGAAAATCAAACGCGCCGAAACCACCTGCCGAAAACCCCGAAATTAATCAAAAGTCGGCATGCCGTTGCTTGTGCCGGTTTTCGGGAAGATGGCCCAATCGAACGGCACTTTCATTCGGAGGCGCGCGGGCGCCCTGCCCACGCGACGGAGGCCTGAAATCGATTGACAGAGGTCGCATCGACTTTATCGGCGGTGCCGATCGCCTCGGCAGGTGGCCTGACTGGTTGAAAACGGTCCCGCGTAGTCGAGCGGTGGGTGTTCCGCCGCTCTCGGGTTCGTTCCGATGAATCGATACAAAGTGGCTCGACAACTCGGGGACGGCACGTACGGCAGCGTGTGGAAAGCGACGAACCGGGAGACGAACGAGGTGGTGGCTATCAAGAAGATGAAACGCAAGTTTTACAGCTGGGAAGAGGCCATCTCCCTTCGTGAGGTGAAGTCCTTGCGCAAGCTGAACCATCCCAACGTCGTCAAGTTGAAAGAGGTGATTCGCGAAAACGACGAGCTGTATTTTGTCTTCGAACACATGAAGCAGAACCTGTACGAACAAATCAAGGACCGCGATAGGTACTTTTCCGAGTCCCGCGTGAAGAACTGGATCTACCAGATTCTACACTCCATCGCGTACCTGCACAAACAAGGGTACTTCCACCGAGACCTCAAGCCAGAAAACCTTCTCATCACCGAGGATACCGTAAAGCTCGCGGACTTTGGGCTGGCTCGCGAGATTCGGTCGAGGCCGCCTTACACGGACTACGTCTCTACGCGATGGTATCGGGCCCCGGAAGTGTTGCTCCGTTCACCGGAGTACAACTCGCCTATTGATATTTTTGCCATCGGTGTCATCGCCGCGGAGTTATTCAGCCTGCGGCCGCTCTTTCCCGGGAGCAGCGAACAGGATGAGATATACAAGATTTGCGCCGTGAACGGCACGCCAACCGAACAGACGTGGCCGGATGGGATGAAGCTGGCGAGCAAGATGGGATTTCGCTTTCCCCAGTTCGACCCGACGCCGCTACAAAAACTGGTTCCGAATGCTAATAGAGATGCGCTGGACTTCATCGAAGCGTGTTTACAATGGGACCCAACGAAACGTCCCTCCGCGGCGCAGTGCCTTCAAATGCCGTTTTTCCAAACCGGCATCACCACACCGCTGAGTTTGAACGAGGAACCGAAACCTCAAGCGCGACGCCCAGCTCCGACGAGAACGTCAGAGGAGGCTATGGTGTCCAAGCCACGCGTGGACGATCATGAAACCCACAGACGGGAATCTCTCGAATCGGCCGTTTCGACATCTTCTGAGCCCGTTCAGCAGCAGCCGCAACAGCCCGTGGCGAAAACGCGTTGGGCCGAGCCGACGTCGCGCGAGGATAGTTCCGCGTCTGCTTCTTCGCTGTACGCACTAGCTGCCAAACAGCGCGTGGAATCCGTGATTCGTCCTCGTCACGACCTTCCGTTAGAGCAAGCAACTGTCTTGCGTCGTCATCAATATCAGCATCATGAGCCGAAAAACGAGCAAGGCGCTGCTATGCGCGACCCGCTGCTCAGCAAGCCTTTGGCGTCTACTTCGTCGTTTGGCAGTTACAAACCTCTCGCGCAGAAGCCAAGCCTGTCTGCTCAATCAAGCGCGCATTTGTCCTCGTATTCGATAGGCAACTCAGGTTCGACAAGGGAATATACCAGAGGTTTACAGTCCTTGGGTGTCGTCGGTATATCGCAGCCATACGCCAACGGCGAAAGCACATCGCGAGTGGTCCCCCCTTCAGAACGCGTCGGAAGTCAGCTTTACGGCCACGCGAGCGGCTCTCGGCAAACACAAGTTCCGCACCACGTGCCTGCTGCTGGTTCCCGATTGTATTCCAATTATAGCAACGGCGTGGGTACGCAAAGCAATCGCGATCCACTTATGGGTGGTTCACGGTTGCGTGCCTCTCAACCTGGGGGGTACAGTGTGGATAGCCTCGCTCCCCTTCAAAAGTTGAACCTCGGCGGATATGGAAAAGTAAACTCGGGAGTTTCAGAAAAAAAATATTCATTAGCTTCGGGAGCGGGGACGAAATACGACTCCGCTTTTTACGGTCGGGATACGTATGGGCTTGACAGAAACCCAGCGAATGCAAGAAGGGAAAATTACGGCTTGTCCTCAGCGGGTTTGCGGCAGGGAGGGGGACATTACTCGCACGAATTAAGTGCGCGCAGCAGAGGGGATGGGCTGACGCGCGGGAACAGCTTGGGGAGTTACGGCGAAAGCGCTCGCTATCGAGCACCCATACTACAGCCATCTTCCCTGGGTGTTGCGGAGCTGAAGCTTCCCCCGTTGGAACGGCGCAGCCAGCCCATCCCAGGTGTCGGAAGTGCGTATCGCAACGCATCATTTCCCAGCCAATACCCAGGTGCTGTTGACGTTTCAGGTGCGCGGAGAGGCGTACGGCAGCCGTTGTATCGGCACGACAGTTTGAACTAGATAATTAATAGCACGCGCAACGACGCACGGTAGATTGACAACAGAAGTTGCTTCGAGTCGTTCTCATCGCTTTATCACTGCAAGAGGTGGACGGGTCCGTGGAGGAGGATTGAAGAAGAACAAAAATTCAAAGCACGCTCTACTCCTGATTCTATTCATGAAAATGCGCCTCCATTTACACATTCAGAGTTGAATCATCGACTTCTTCTACCAGCACCTTTCTCTTCAAATGCGCGATGCGATTGCGGCCAACGGTGCCCTCTGGCAATTCGAACACCTTGCAAACCTCTGCTAAGGTTTTCGCCTTGTTCAAACCCTCCCCCACTGGGGTTTGTAGGACGCAATAGCCAGTCTTAATCAGTATTTCCCTGCGATTCGAAGGGAGTTAAATTTAAGGAAGACGTGTTAGCGGTTTTAGAATGTTTCTTAAGCGCGCGTTGACGGAAATGAACGGAACAAAAGAAACGTGCCAGCGCGCAATTGAATGCTTGCAAGGCGGAAACATTTCAACACGCACCTCGCAAGATACTTGGTGCTGTTCACGGAGTGATCCCACTCGAGGCATTTAGTCATGAGCTTCATCAAGCTTTCACGCGGCGGAACCAAGCCATCCTTTGAGAATATACTTTGATTCCACATCGCCCCTCGCGCGGCCATAGCAGCGGCTGCCCTTGTGGCTTCGCGAATGCGATCAAAGTCTTGGTACTCAAAGATATCACCGTTTGCGATCACTGGACACGACACTGAATCGACAACTTGCTTGATGACGTCCCATTGCGCTGGATCTCTTGGCCGCTGCCAAACGTTCCTGCCGTGTATCCCAATGGCAGATACGCCTGTTTTTTCTATAGCCTGCGCGAGTTCGATTGTGTCCTTTACGTTGGCGAGCAGTCTGATTTTACAAGTAACGCCCACGTCGCTGGGCAGGTTTCTGCGAAGCGTCGTCAAGATGTCCCTGATGGTTTCTGGTTTTTTGAGTAACGCAGCGCCAGCGCCGTTAGTGATTGAGAATTTCAGAGGACACCCCATGTTGATATCGATGACCCTCGCGTCTTTGCACGCCAGTTCCGCGCATTTCATCGCTCTGCCAGCTTCACCCGTGCCAATCTGCAGGACAAGTCGGTCTCGTTCCTGTGTTTCGTATCAACGGTTTTGCGGGTCAGTAAAAGGAAATAGTCCCAGGTGCTTCACGAGGATTGGATGGATGGTCGGTGGTCGTACGCACCTCTTTTCGCGTGCGTAACACAAGGCGGCCCGGGTTTTCTGCTGGCATCTTCTCGTCTACGAAGTCCACCGTGCCCCACTCTTCATTCTCGATGCGTTTACAGTGCATAAACCTAATGATCAAATGAAAGTGAAAGGAAGGGAAGGTCAGAACCATCGCGGATTAAAAACGAACATGGACTCCGCGCGTTTATTTGTTTTTTTCTGGGAGAGAAGATTTATTTGGGACAGAAAGGAAGGCTGCAAGCTCAACGTACTTCCTGTCGATGAGCTCCTCGGTGTAGACGATATCAGCACCGTACTCATGCGCGAGAAGCCGAGTCGGGAACCCGTTTACCCGAACCATGGGAGCCAAGATGTTCTTCCCCTTGTAAAACTCCCAAGCCTCGTCGCCCGTCATTTTCGTTGTCACTGCCAAAAGCCGTCGTGGTACTGCCTAGAGTTACCGCGCGATGCAGGGTCGTACAGGGAGATTTACGCTCCCTGACACCGCAGGGGTCTTTGCCAGTCCCTCGAGCTCGTACACTGAGCTGGATAACGCGCGCGGGGCGCGCGCTTGTGCTACGTGCGCTGTGAAGCCAGGCGCGGCGGCGGCCGAAAACTTGAGGTGCCGACCAAAAGCCGCTGACAAGCAAAAAAAGGGTTGATTTTTCAACAAGGGCTTCACTATTTAATCCTTGTTTTCATTTCAACCTTCGATATTTTTTTTCGCCTCGCTGTTTTCGTTTTCGCAGTTCGGGCTGTCGTGTTCGGTCGACGCCACTGGATCTCCACCACAGAAGTGCGCAGCAACCACCTAGAGGCGCCCTCGTTCGTTCTACGTAAAAACTGGCTTTGTCGAACTTCGTTTTCAAAACCGGCTTTCGTGTTCGGTTGACGCCAACTGGCATCGATCTCCTACCACCGAACGCACACAGAAGCGCGCAGGTATGGCCATGGCGACCGCATCATCCTTTTTTAAGGCGTATCATACCTCCAGCGGTCTGAGCGCTCGAGCATCGAGGTCTTCCCGTCGTTGCGTCAGCTCTAAGGGTCCTTGCGTCGTGCGTTGCGACGCGTCCACGACGCCTCCTCCGAGGCTTCCTCGATCGCCGAAAGAACAAGTTTCGCAGTCTGCCGAGGCGGTCCGCAGGGCCACTGCTGACGGTGTGGAACTGATGTCGATCGAATTTAACCTTCCCCTTATTGGAGCGACAGACTTGGATGATTGGCCCGGCGGCGTGCGTCAGCAGTACCAAGCCGTCGCGCCGTTGGTGGGTGAGCTTTTAAAAAATATCGGCAGCAACGATATCAATGTGAAGGCGGAAGTGCGCCAGCGCGTCATAGAGGACGGCGATGCGGTGGTGGTGCTCAGCACCGAGGGTGCTCAAGCGTTGGTTTTCCTTACTGCAGAAACTCTTCCCGAGTTGAAGAAACTTGCCGGGAAAGGCAAGAAGAGCGGCCCTCTCGCTTTGGTTAACTCTCAGATTCGTACCAACGACGACGGCTCTAACCTCATTAGCGACCTAGGAATTGGGCCGTGGAAACGAAAAAACGAAGAATTCCTCGCGCAGTTCGAGCAGGTGTACTGGCTTTCCGAGCAGCGCATTCAAGGAGAAACAGTTCGACTTTTAAAATCGTACGGGCAGCCGTGGCAAGTTTTCGTCCTCACAGATATGACCGCTGATACATTACCGGAATGCGTGACGAGGCTAGAAACGAGGCCGACGTATCGAGAGTTGGAATCGCTTCTGAAGTCGCGAGAGGGTTCCGTGGCGGCGATGAGCATCTACGACAGAGTAGTGAGAGAAGCGACGTTCAACGCGACGTCGGTGTCACAAAAGCCGAACAACATCGACTTGGACCAAGACTAGGTAGAGCTAAAACTATTTTACAATTTCTAAAGCGCGTATCGAAGCTCCGAAAGAACCGGACCGAAACCGACGTCGCAGGTCGGCGGTGCCGGCGCCGGCGCCGACTCGAGACAAAAACATTCTCGCTTCTTCGAATTCTCTGGCGCACCACCTCTCACCGCCAGTACTGTGCAAACCTGTGCGTCGTCTCGAAAAACTGGGGAAACAACGCGTTGGTGGATTCGTTTATCAACACCTGAAAGTGCTGCATCGCCGCTTCGTCGTCGAGATCGAGCGCAAACTTGGACTCCAGCTTCAGAAGCGCTTTTTCGCTATCCTGCGAGATATCAGGGATGTTCGAGTGCTCCATCAAACTGAACAAGTTTAGAACGAGCACCGCGTGCTTGCGAAGGATGTTGTACGCTTCGCAGCAGTACGTCTTGAACTTGCCAAAGTACGCGCTATCAGTGCCACCCATGGCTTCCACCATCTCCTTGCACAGTTTCATCGGCGGCGGGAACACTTTCGGGTCGCGTCCCAACATGAATCCAAAGTCGATGTGGAACATACGGCCGTCGGGCGCGAGCATCAAGTTGTCTAAGTGTCGATCGCCAACCCCGAGGATGTACGTGATGACGCAATACCCGGCGCAGCTCTTGACAAACCTCATCAGCGCGGCCGCCGAGCAACCGTACGGACCGTCAGGGTCCGGATTGTGCATCGTGAGGAATTTAGTAAGCGTCTTGTGCTCCGCCAAAATGTCCGCCATGGCTTGCGAGGGAATAAACTCAATCAACCCAGTGTCGCCGCCGGTGGCCAACACGCGGAAAGGCGTGAGCTTCAAGTCAAGGTTCTCTCGCTTCAGTAACCGGTCCATGAGCGAGATCATCTGTACGCACAGCTGATCTTGTCGCAAGTCGTCGCCTTTCTTGAAAATCATATTCACCACCTCGCCGCTGGACGTGCGGAACGCCAGCTTCAGCGGACTCAGCGCGGATTTGAAAACCGTGCTGCGGTCTGGAATAATTCCAATCACCGTAGAGGAAGGGTCGATAGGCAGCGGCAAGGGTGACGAGAACGACGCAAGCTCACCGAACGTACCTTGGTCGGACAGGATACCCCTCAACCGTTCCACCTTCTTCGGCTGACCGCGTCCCATCGCGCTTAGCTCGCGCGTGATCGCCGTCAACTGCGCCATGAGTTCGCTTTGTCGCCGCAGCGAGTCCCAGAGTTCCTCACCAACCGCGCCCGTCGAGCGGCACGCTTCCTCGAAAAGCTGATGCGTATGCGCAGACCGCGGTGCGAAGGTTGGATCTTCCCACTCCACAACTAAATACCAGTGCAGAAAGTTCGCCAGCACCGGGTTTGCAACGGCGCGGTCAACCAAGAACCGCGCGAGCTGGCTGTTGTCCTCGGACTCGTATCGCAGCGCCTGCACCAACTGCAGCAGGTAACCCATAAGCTCATCATCCCCGGCATCTGACAGGACTGACACCGCGTATTTTCTCACATCCGTGTTCGTAAACGTAGGAGACAGCAGTTCGAGCGCAGACGCTGGGTCGATTGGCGCCCACTGATACATGAGCTCGATGGAAGCTTTAGCTTCTTCGGCGTCGCCCCAGTCGACGCATTTAAGAAATTTCGTAAGCGCCTCGGATTCCGCGCGCAAAGAGAAGCGAAACTTCCACAACAGCGCGCTGTACTCTGCGCCCAACACTCGAGTGGGAGGCAAGCGAATAGCCGCCGCTAAACTGCGTTTTTCGTTCCCATTCGGCTTCAAGTCGTGGTCCACCACTCCTCGAGCGACGCTGCGCGTCAGTTTCTGATGCTTACGCTCCGCCGGGTTCTCCAGCCCCATGTTCACTTCGCTGTCTACGAGCCAGATGAGCTGATCCCAACGAGGCATCGCGCTGGACACCGTGGGTGCTGGCGAATGTTCACAAAATATCACAGGTGCCGAGAACATGGGAAGTTCGACGTGGACATCCATCCGTCCTTCCGCGTACTGCTCCGCGCGACGCGCGCCCTGCATCTCCGCGATTCTCGCAAACGTCAGCGCGTCCAACCAATCCACCTGTTTGATATCGCCGTGCTCGTATTTTTTCAGCCGCGTTTCGAGAATGTCCAGGTCGCCCCATTCCGTTGACGTCGACGTGGTTTCAAGTCCGGAAGGCTCCCGTGCAAGTTTCCCTTCGTGCGTGCGCGTAAGAAACACGCGTTGATTTCCCCGCAGAAGCGAGCGTCGCTCATCAAACAACCGAAACGACGCCTCGCCGACGAGCTCCCGTTTGTGTATTCTTCTCGCGTTCCAAACCTTGATGTCCAGCCGGGCGTTCTCGGACAAGTCCCGATACTTAATCGGGAAGAAAATCGTCTCCCCCCACACCACGACGCCTTGGTCAAACGTCCCAGAGGCGGTGCAGGTCGGCGTCGTCAAAGGCTCGTCTTCCGCGAACAATTGAAACGTCACGCTGAGCTCAGCTTGGCCTTTCCCAGACAACAGTTCCTGAAAAGCGAGGGAGGCGAATAGGGCTAGGTCAGTATTTGGTAAGCCACTTACTCGAGCAGAAAGGATGGGTGTGAGCTTGCATACGCACCGTCGGCAAGCGGCCATGGAACTCAGTAACCTGCGAAGTTGGGAAGTGGGAGGGAAGAGCTCGGTGAGCGAGTGATGTTCTTTTTGAGTTTTACGCATTCCCAGAAACACAGTGGACTTGGCGGCACACACCTTCAGGCGAACGTCCAGGTCCACGTCGCTGCTTAGAAACACATCATCCGCACCGGACTCCATCGCCGAGCGCGGTGCGGGGTAATGGTTTACCCGCCTGACGCCCGCGCCCCGGCTAATGAAGCGAGTGCAAGGGACGCGCCCTTTCAAGTTTTTGAGACGAGATTTGGTTGTAGTAGTCTAAGACGTGGGGGCCGAAAATTTCGATTGGAGAAATATTTTTCAGAGCACAGCGTTCTTTTGCGCTGCGTGTGTATGAACACAGTTTGCTGGTTCACGACGTGGAGCACCGAAGATATGATGACACACTCCACTACGCGACTCAAGGTCGCGGCGAGAGGAGGATGTACGAAGCCATTTATGACAGTGATATTATTACACGCTCGACGAAAAAACAGACGTTACGCCGAAGGTACCAAAAGAGCCGCCGCTACTTGCCTTCCCTCTTGTACCAGTATATTATACGTAGCAATCGCGTTCGGGGTATCCAAAACCTCCAGCTTCGTTTCCGTGTTTCGAAAGAACTCAAGCGTCGCCGCCGGCAGCGCCTCTATTTTGTTCCCGCATCCGATGATGAGAATATCAGGCGGTGGGTCCACGGCGTGCGCGGCGACGAGCGCATCCGGCGTGATCTCCTGCACGGACTTCACCCCCCACAGCAACGACAATTCCTGATACAAAAACACGTTGCCTTGATACTCAACCCCTCCAATGACGAAGCCCTTGCTCGTATACGTGTCGATACCTTGCGAGCCCCCCACGCCGAAGATATCACTATCCTCGATGGGGCTCGACGCGAAGTTTCGGGCGCCCTGACGTAGTAGGCACCGAGCCCACTCCCCCGTCGCCAAATGCGCGTCTTCCAAGGGACGCACATTCCGCGCGCTCGGCATCGTCGCGCATCTCCACGCGGCGTGCGCACTTCGCACACCTTGCACCGCGGCGCGACGAAGGCTCATGGCACGCGCGCACAACACTTGTGTGGTCGACGGAAGAAAACCCGACGAAACTCAAACCGAAAATAGAGCGACTCTCCCGTTCGATTCCACTTTTGGCAACGAGGGGACAACGACCAGACCATAGTGGGGTAGCGCGGACGCGCGGCGGCGTAAGTCTGTCCCGCGAAAGGCACGTCTCAGTGCGCGGTGCGCGCATTTTTTCAGAGGGGGAGTCAAAATGGTTCGTGCCACGCTCGCCGCAATCTCTCGCCCCTGGCCGCTGCATTCTGCGTTTGTCCTGGTTCCTGCCCGTCGGATGCTCATTCCTCCCCTCGGTCGCTGACTTCCATCGTCCCTCTCCGCACCCCCTTTCCTTTCGTGTTACAGCCGCCAAAAGAAAAGAAGAGCAAAAAAGAGAAACTCGCCGAGAAGAAAGCCGCGGCCGCGGCTGCTGCTGCTGCTGCGGCAGCGGAGGAAGAGGAGCGCCAGCGGGTCGCCGAGATCGCGAGGAAACAGAGAGAGGCTGAGGATGCGGTGTTAGCAGCCGAGGAAGCGGAGCGTGTGGCGGCGGCAGATGCCGTGCTCGCGTCTCAGGTTCAGGCGCAGGAAGGTTTCGAATTCGCCCGTGCTGAGGAGTTATCTATCCATAGAACACATGACCAGGAAGCGTACGAGTGGCAGAGGTTTTTGTCGTGCTGCGCGCGCCCGGATCCACGCGAAGAAAGGCAGGTTTTGGGATACGAGTCGCAAATCGCGGAGACTGTTTCGCCGTCGTTGAGCGACGCGCTTGACACCGCGGAAAACCACGAGCTTATCGTTCGCGAAGCGGAACTGTACCGGGATTGGGCGTTGGTTGAGGGCAAAACTCCAAGGGCAGAGGCTCTGGAGAAATGTCGCCGCCATGTTCGAGCGTTGACGGAGACGACGATGGACCGGGCGAGCGCACATTTGTTACACACGGCGGATAAGCACCAGAACGAAGATGGGGAAATTTTAGTGCACCGCGTTCGCGACGACTTTAAATACGCGCTTTGGATGAACCACGTGAAGAACCCTCGATTCAAGGCTATTCACGTGCCTGATTTCGACGACCTGTGCTTGGAGCTTCCGAAGGAGCTGTCGATGGCGACCATCGCGATACGCGCGTTTCACCGAACGTACTGCGAGTTTGAAAGCTTCGACGAAGTGGAGGCGGGGTCGGCGAAACCGGAGGCGGCGCAGAACACCGAGGCTGAGGAAACTACCGAGCCGGAGCCTTCGCCGGATGGTGCGCCACTTGGCGAACCTGCAGAACCGGCTATCGAGGAAAACGAAAAGGAAAACGCGGAACCCGGGCAAACGGAAACAGAAATCGCGGAGACGAAACCGAAACCCGAGCCCGACGTCGTCGACGCAGAAACGAAAACAACCGAGGAAACCACCGGTGGGACGCCCGTGGAGGAAACCACGGAACTGACCCCCTCCACTGACGCGGTCGTGGACCCTGTGAAAAAAGAAAAGAAACCCCTCGGCCCGGTTGAGTCCATCGGTGGCGTCCTGACCTTGGATTTGCTTACCCTGCCTCCGCTTCCCGAGGTGGCGAACGAGTGGACCATGCGCCTCGTAACGCCGCTCACGACGGACGTCCGGCGCGTTTCGTACCCCATCCCCACCACAGGCAACGAGCCGAATTTCGATATCGTGGACCTTTTCGCGCCTCCCGTGACCGTGTCGTACCGGCTTTCCCCTGACCTGGTGTTGTCCGACGGGGAGCCGGTTGTCGGGTGGTGGGATGCGTCAAACAAACGGTGGCGAACCGACGGGGTGACCGACGTCCGCGTGGAAAACGGCGTGTTGACGTACAGCACCGTGAAGCTCGGACACCTTTCGCTGTTACAGTCGCGGCATGAGTACCTTCCGTACACGTCGTGGAGCGTGCGTCCTTCCGCGTCAGGCGACGCGTGCGTGGTGACCGTGGTACCGTCCGGCAACGAGCGCTTCGCGGGCGCTGGCGTGGAAATCGAAGTCGGCGAAGGGTACTGCGCGTTACGCAGCGTTCCCGTTTCAGAACTGGAAACCCTGGTGGGTTTGAAAATGCGCGCCCGAGAGCTCCTCGCCTCGCTCGCCGAGCGAGGCGTGCGTTTAACTCCCGAGGACCGGAATTGTTTCTCCGCGGGTAAGGTTGTGAAGGAAAAGGAGGTGGAGAGTGCGTTTTGCAAAGACGTCGCGACGCTGGCGCCGTCGTTCGCCGTGGCCATGTCCAGCTTCAACGGCGACGTCGGGGCGAGCGACGCGCTGGTGCGCGTCGCGGAGGTTCACGACTTTGACCTCGTTTCGGGCGAGGACGTATTCAAGATTTTCACGCGCGAGCGCGACGGCGCGGTGCTTTCCCTGCTGCGCAAAGCCAAAGGCATCGCCCTGGTTGACGCCCGGCACAGGCTCGGCGCGCTTTCGAAGGAAATCGAGGCGCACGCGGCGGACGGGAGGGACAACGTCGGGGCGGCGGCGGTTCGCGCGCGGCGGGAATTCGAACCGCCCCTGGTTCCGTTGACCTACCACGCCACCGCGGCTACGTTCGCGGAAAATATCGGAGCCACGGCAAACTCGATGCGACGAATCAAACAAGCACCCGTGGTGTTCACGGAAACCCTGGCGGGTTTATTGGGTTTAATGCGCGTGTGTACTTTTGGCTAGCGAGGTGAAAACGCGTGCAACAAAAAACTAACAGTCAGTCAAACGCCGACTCCTCCTCCGCGTCCCGCGTCGCTTTGCTCGCGCTTTTGTGTCGTTTCCCTTCCCGTCCTTCCTTCCCATCCCCATCCCCGGCCGCTTTCGCCACGGGATTCGACGTGCGCCACGTTTTCAGCTTCTTGTCGATGTGTCGCACCACCTCTTCCTTCGGCTCCTCTCCCCCCACCCTGGCCATCGTGTCCAGCGCGTTTAAACTGCCCAAAAGCGCGCCCGACTCCGGCGCTTCCTCTCGCGCCTGCACGCTCTCGACGTACTTCTGTACCGCTTCGATTTTAAGCTCCCTGCCCGCGGCTCGGAACGCGGTCAACCCTAATTTTCCAGGCGCGTAAATCAACGGCGCGTCCGTGAGCATGAGTTTATCCACCGTGCGCCGCGCGCACCCCACGCACTCGTCCAGGTTTTCGCGCGACACCGCCGGCGCGTCCAACTCGTTTGCCTCCATCATCTCCTCCAGGTCGCACCGGAAGCCGTGTACGGCTCGGTACGGCGAGTACGTCACGAGCTGAAACTGCAACCCGGACAACAACGTGAGCTCGGCGTTAAGAACCCGGGACGCGTCTTCGTGCATTCCTTTCCCAAACTCCTCGGCGCTGACGTAGTTTTCCTCGACTTTGCACGCGACGTAAATGGACGTTAACATCATCACCTTCAGGTTGTGCTGTAACAAGCTGGTGCCCATCAGGAAACGCTTGAACAGGGTCACCGCGGTGGCTTGTACCTTGGACGGCAGGCTAAACGCGGCGCACACTTTCAAAATCTTGGCTTCGTAGTACCGTCGCAACAGCGTCTCTTCCTCGTCCGTCAAAGGATCGGGCCCATCCCCCGGCAACGGCTCCCCGCCAGCTCTCGCGTCCCGTGCGCTCTCGATCGCGCGCGTTCTCGCCTCCGAACGCCGCGACTCGATGTCCTCGCGCGTCAGGATCCAGAAGCGCTTCTGCGTGCTCGTCGGATAACAGCTCATGGTGTCCGAGTGCTCCCACCACCACGCCCGGCGGCGTGCGCCTTTCCACTGCCCGGATCGGGGGTGCCAACGCAGACGACGAAAAAAATATTATCGGAAAAGAAGCGCGTCCAGGAAACGGGGAAGCCGGCCACTCTTCGTCGCGCGACCGGCGTCCATCGCGCACCTGGGGGCATGAGCAACACTTGCTTGAGTGTCGCTTCCGGTGTCGGTACATCTTGTCGCGTACATCGAAGGAAAATCGCTCGGGACACGTCCTGGACGCGCGCGTGTCTTCCCACCCGAAACTTCAGCGCGTCCCCCAAAATCCGAGGTCAGACGCGTCTCATAAAAAACGCGCACGCGCGCGTTCCCTCCGGGGCTTCCCCCGGATTCGCACCCGGCGGCGACATGATGCGATTCAGCAAACACGGCCCCGGGTTTTCACCTCGCATGAGCGTCGATGACGGCCCGAGGGCCGCGTCGTTGGACAACGAGGCGGATCCTGAAGAAGTCTCTTTGTTGGAAATGACGAGCGAGAAACGCGTTCCGGTTTCCAAGGAGAAAATCGCGGTGGACTGGCGCGCCACGGGTTTGGCGTTCGTGTTCCCCGCGATCGGCGGTTTGCTTTTCGGGTGGGACATCGGCGTGACGTCTGGTGCGCTGGCGAACCTGTCAAGCGCCGCGACGAGCGGCACGGAGTGGTACGACCTGGACGCGATCCAAACCGGGGCGGTGGTGAGCGCGTCCCTGGCGGGTGCGTTGACGGCGTCGGCGCTCGCGGCGGTTTCCCTGGGGGACAAGCTGGGAAGCAAGCGCGAGCTTCAGCTCGCGGCGCTTTTGTACTTCATCGGGTCGTGCGCGCAGGGCGCGGCGCCCAGTTTGGAGCTGCTGGTTGCGGGAAGGTTCGCGTACGGCCTGGGTATCGGCTTCGCGATGCACGCGGCGCCCATGTACGTAAGCGAAACCGCGCCGTCGCGGGTGCGGGGTTTGCTCATTTCCGTGAAGGAGGGATTCATCGTGGGTGGGATTTTGCTTGGTTATTTGGGGTGTTTCGTGATAAACGGCGAGGAGGGTGGGTGGCGGCCGTTGCTCGCCGCCTCAGCACCAGTCGCGGCGGCGCTGGCGCTCGGGATGAGCGGGCTCCCAGATTCGCCGCGCTGGTTAGCGC
>Ga0222645_100691_pt1 | contig 17600 bp, 9 predicted proteins | sample AntAcemetagen292_FD_179881 | JGI IMG/M metagenome (GOLD analysis project Ga0222645, IMG submission 179881) | Saline water microbial communities from Ace Lake, Antarctica - #292 | ecosystem: Environmental > Aquatic > Non-marine Saline and Alkaline > Saline | place: Antarctica: Ace Lake | collected...
TACCACCAAGTTGCCACTCAAATTTCCAGACGCGGAGTTTGACCAGGTGTTTATGATCTCGTACATGCTTGACGGGCAGGGTTACTTGATAATCAACCGCGAGGTCGTCGGCGCCGACGTTAGCGATTTCGAGTACTCCCCGAAACCCGAGTACCCCGGGCCGTTCATCGTGTGGAACGAACCCAACGAGCAGGCGCTGCTCAGGCGGTGGTACGACCACATGCGGGAAACGCAACCGTGCGTCTACGTCACGTACAACGGCGACTTTTTCGACTGGCCGTTTGTGGAAACGCGCTCCGAGAAGTGCGGCCTTTCCCTGTACGACGAACTCGGGTTCCAGTGCGACCGGCAATCGGGGGAGTGCCGTTCGCGCTCGGCGCTTCACCTGGATGCGTTCGCGTGGGTGAAGAGGGATTCGTACCTACCAGCCGGGTCCCACGGCTTGAAAGCGGTCACAAAAGCCAAGCTCAAGTACAACCCCGTGGAGGTTGATCCGGAGGATATGTTGCCGTTCGCGCAGGTACGTGTTGGGCCTTTCCCAAATCCCGCCGATGATTCTTTTTCTTGGAGTACTGGTAACTGTTACCGAGTTAGACAGTACTACCCACGGTTACAAGACCCACTACGGTACCCTGTCTAATCCCGGATATACACATCACGAACTACTCAAGACTGACCCTTTGTTTTACTTATCGCAAGACGCAACCGGAAACCATGGCGAGTTACTCCGTCTCCGACGCCGTCTCAACGTACTACCTGTACATGAAGTACGTGCACCCGTTTATTTTCTCCCTCGCGACGATCATTCCCATGTCCCCGGATGAGGTGTTGAGGAAAGGCAGTGGTACTTTGTGCGAAGCGCTGTTGATGGTCCAGGCGTACCGGGGGAACATCGTGTGTCCGAACAAACAGCAATCGCCCGGAGAGAAGCACTACAAGGGCCACCTTTTGGAGAGCGAGACCTACATCGGCGGCCACGTGCAGGCGCTGGAAGCGGGCGTGTTTCGAGCGGACATCCCCACCAAGTTCAAACTCAACCCAGTCGGGTACCAGAACCTCATCGATACCGTGGATGATGATTTGGCGTACGCGTTGCGCACGGAGGGCAAGGGGATGACGCCCGGGGATTGCGAAAACTACGACGAGGTTCGGTCCGCGATTGTGGAAAAACTGGCGGGGATCCGCGACGACCCCAACCAAAGTGCGCCTCCCCTGATTTACCACCTCGACGTCGCCGCGATGTACCCGAACATCATCTTAACAAACAGGCTCCAGCCGCCCGCGATGGTCACGGAAGACGTGTGCGCGGCTTGCGATTTCAACCGCCCGGGTAAAACTTGTTTGCGAGAAATGGAGTGGCTGTGGCGTGGCGAGCACTACGCGGCGACAAGTAGTGACTACATCGCGATCAAGGCGCAGTTGGAGGCGGAGAAGTTCCCGCCACGCCAAGACGGGTTCGGCGGGGACGGCCCCAGGTACTGGGCGGACTTGTCGCACGAAGAACAAGCGGCGGCGAAAAAGACGCGGCTGCAGATGTACAGCCGGAAGGTGTACAAGCGCGTGCTTGATAAGGTAAGTAATGCATTTCCAAAATCCTGACACTGTTCGCCCATACAATACTGACACTTTTCTTTTACAAAATAAGCCGGTGACTCAGGAGCGCGTGGCGGGGGTTTGTCAGCGGGAAAACGGCTTTTACGTGGACACCGTGCTTGGGTTTCGGGACCGCCGGTACGAGTACAAGGGCAAGAACAAGGAGTGGAAAGGCAAGGTCGTCAAGGCGAAGGAAGCCGGCAACGCGATCGCGATCCAGGAAGCGAACGACATGGTGACGCTGTTTGATTCCCTGCAGTTAGCGCACAAGTGCATCCTGAACTCGTTCTACGGGTACGTCATGCGCAAAGGCGCGCGGTGGTACTCCATGGAGATGGCGGGGGTTGTTACGTACACCGGCGCAAAGATCATCCAGATGGCGAAGAAGCTGGTTGACGATATCGGCAAACCACTCGAGTTGGACACGGATGGGATCTGGTGTTGCCTTCCCGGAACGTTCCCCGAAGAGTTTTCCCTGAAGCCGAAGGACGGTTCCGAGTTCACCAAAGGATTGAAAATTTCGTACCCCTGCAGTGTCTTGAACCGCCTCACCTCGGTGATGTGCACGAACGAGCAGTACCAGGTGAAGGGCGAGGACGGCGGGTACAGCACGCGGAGCGAGATGAGCATCGAATTCGAAGTGGACGGGCCGTACAAAGCGATGATTTTGCCCGCCTCGAAGGAGGAAGGCAAGCTGATTAAAAAGCGGTACGCGGTGTTTAACTTTGACGGGTCTTTGGAGGAGCTGAAGGGTTTCGAAGTGAAACGAAGAGGTGAGTTGAAGCTTATTAAGATGTTCCAAACCGAGGTGTTCGACAAGTTCCTGGAGGGGGATTCCATCGAGGGGGTGTACGAGGCGGTCGGTGAAGTGGCGAACAAGTGGCTTGATATGCTGGAAACAAAAGGTACGTATTGCATTCCACCAAATCCCGGACGACTGTTTGCCCATACAAGACTGACACTTTTTTTTAACAATCAAAGGCAAAGATTTAACGGACGAGGATTTGGTGGAGTACATCTCGGAGGCCACCACGATGTCGAAATCGCTGGAGGAGTACGGGGACCGGAAAAGCTGCGCCACGACGTGCGCGCGGCGGATGGGGTCGTTTATCGGCGGCGACGTGATGCGGGACAAAGGCTTGAAAGCGCAGTACATCATCACCAAGAAACCGATTGGCGCGCCCACCAGTCAGCGCGCGGTGCCGGTGACTATTTTCCAGGCCGAACCGAGCGTGGCGAGGGCGTTTTTAAAGGAGTGGACCAAAGACGCACCAGCGGGGGACAACGACACCACGCCTGACATGCGTGAGCTTGTTGATTGGGAGTACTACACCACAAGGTTGAGCTCCGCGGTGCAGAAGATTATTTCCATTCCCGCCGCCCTGCAGCACGTCACGAACCCGTGCCCCCGGGTGACGCACCCGGACTGGCTGCACAAGCGCTTGCGGGAAAAAGACGACACGTTCAAGCAAAGAACCCTGGGTAGCCTTTTCCAGGCCCTGAAGGACAAGAACCCGAACCTTGGGGTGCTGGGGTTGGACCACGACGAGCACGGCGAGACGCACGGAGGGTAAGTATTTCCCATTTACCACATTCCGCCGACTGATTGCCCATACAAGACTGACATTTGTTTTTTTACAATCAGGTTGCAAACCACGCCGCGCAAAAACGCCGACGCGGTTGACATGGAGGACGCGCACGGCGGGTCGCTTATCGGGAAGACCCCGGGAACGGCGGGGCGACCGCGCGTCCGGCGGTTCTTCACCGACGGTGCGGAGGACCAGGCGCCCGGCGGCGGCGGTGTACCGTTAACTCCCGAAACTAACAGAGGTGCGTCTGGTACCTCTCGCGCGCCAAACTCAGGGCCGTCGCCCGCGGACAACGGCAACGGCAACGGCAACCAACGCCGCCGCAAGCCTGACGCCGTGGACGACGCCAAGGTTGCGCTTGATGCGCTCGGGGTGGAGCCGGACAAAAAGGAGGACTACAAAACGTGGCTTGAACACCAGAAAGCCAAGTGGGTGGTGATTCGTTGCAAGCGCAAGCGCAAGCGTTGCGAGGACGAAGCCGCCGCGGCGCGGGTCGCCGGCGCTACGCCTGGTTTGGGCCGGTCCCAGCGCCCGCGGCTGTTAGGGCCGGGCGGCCTCGGCGCGTTCGCGGAAACCAAGGAGAAGGTCCTTGCGCGAAGCGCGTGGCAGGTGATTTCCCTGGAGCCGGAACAGGACTTATCGTCGGGGGCGCCCAAACCCGGACGGTTCGCGGCGTGGCTCATGTGCGAAGGCACGATGTACAGGGTGACGTTGCGCATGGACCGAAAGCTCGCGGTGGCGACGCGCGCGCCTGATCGGGAAGGCGACTTGGGTGTCGGGGGCAAGAAGCGAGTCGTGGCGACGCTCCCGAGAGGCGCGCGCGCCAACCACGTGTACGAGGTGGTGATGGACGAGAAACTATTCGTGTCCGGGTTGGAGGTGATGGACTTGTTAACCGACCCGAACGTCCTAGGGGTTTTCGAAAGGCACGTGCCTTTGATTGAAGCGGCGATTCAGAAGCTGGGGTGTGTTTCTTTAATGAACGAAACGCAACGGCAACTCACAAAGGCCACGAACTTCGCGGCGCCGCAAAACGGCGAGTACCCCGGCGACGCCCTGGATTCCAGAGCCACCGCGGAGTTTGGGTACCTGCCGTTGGCCTCGGCGGCGGGCGGTCCGGGTACCGCGGAGAACGCAAACTCAACAGTGCAAGGTCTGTTGCGCCACGTCACCGTGTACCACTGTGGGGGAAAGGACAAAGGCGTGTTCGTGTTGCACACGCCGTTTTCAAACAAGGGCCTGATGGTGATCGTGGCGCCCGGGGCGCTCACCGCGAACGGGCGCGTCAGGGAATCCGCCAAGGAAGTTACGTCGCGTCTTTTGGAAAAGCTGCACAAGCGAAGCGTGTTAGGCGCGGGAGGGGATACTGAAACGCAGGGCGACGGCACGGAGACGCAAGGGATGAGCCTCGACCTTGATGACGACTTGGAGGGGGATGACTTGGAGGGTACTGATGGCGGCGCTGCCGCTGCAGAGGGAGGTGCTGCCGCTGCGCTCGCTAGTGGTCCATCTACTTCCAAGTGGACCGTGCACTACGCGCGCCGCGACGCCAATGCCGGGTCGATTCTTTCCAAAGCGCTTTCCCTTTATTTGGAGAGCAACAAAGGCCCGTGCGTTTGTTTGTTGGAAGCGAGCACCGGCGTGGCGTACGACGCGTTCGTTGCGGATGACGATGACGGCGGTGACACAAACGCGCAATCTCACAGCAGCACTACACGAGAAGGCGTCAGTGGACGGTTCACGAAGATGGTCCCGGCGTTGGCCAGAGTGCCGGTGGTGTGCGTGCCCTCGAACCCGGGCGATGACACGGTGATCACAAAAGCGCTCGGGTGGCAAGTCGGCGCGGCGGCGACTTCGGTGACGCGAGTGTTGGCGCACACCGAGTGGCTTAGCCAGCGAGTCGCCATCTCAAGGTACGCGCACATACCAATCGGCAACCTGAAACAAGACTGGTGCCTGCACGTCGCGGATACGTTCTTCGCGCGGGCGCTGAGGGATGACGGGCAGCTGTTATGGACCGGCGTGGCGGGCGCGCCTGATTTAGGCGGCGGCGTCGGCGACGGCGCCGTCGGTTTGGACGACGCCCTCGCCACCGCACGAGCGGAAGTCATCACCCCAGGCGCCTACCGATCGGTGTGCGTGGAACTCAAGGCGCACCACCTCGCCGTGTGTGCGATTGCGAATGCGCATTTGCTGAACGACCTGGAGCGGGGGGCGCTGTTGGGGTACGAGGACACTTCTGTTAACACCAAGAAGAAAGGCGGAGTGGCGGGCGCGTCGACGTCGCGAGGAGGCCACGAAGCCGCCAGCGCGTTTAGTGTGTTGCGCAAGCTCGTGAACGACTGGCTGGTGGATGCGACGGAGCGGCGCAACGGTCACGCGGATCAGCTGTTGGGGCAGCTCCGGCGGTGGTTGCTTTCGGATGACTCGCAGTTACGGGAACCGGCGCTGCGACATTTAGTGGAGCTGTGCGTCAAGAAAACCTTCACTTTGTTGTTGGCGGAGATCAAAAAGCTGGGGGCTACCGTGATTCACGCCGACGCGCAGCGGATTGTGATTTGCACGGGAAAGACGCGGTTGTCGTCCGCGAGCGCTTTCATTGAAGGCATCCGAGGCAGCTTGCGAAGACGAGAGCTGTTTTCCTGGCTCGAGCTGGAGCCCACCAAGCAATGGCACTCGTTACTGTTCCGCGGGCCGTTTGATTACGGCGGTTTGATCGCGGCGGAGTTACCGGGCGCGGAGAAATGGGCGGGGCACGACACGCAAGGTCCGGACGATTTCGAGTTGGACGGGGACGTCGTGGGGGCGACGCAAGTACAAGACGCTCAAGACGCACTTGACATGCACTGGAACATCGCCAGTTTTCTCCCTGAATCCCTAAGGGAACACTTCGAGGTTATCGTTTCCGAGTTTCTGTTCAAGCCGTTTAAGCGCGAACGCGGGGGCGGGGACGACGACGACGACGAAAACGATGATGACGCCGCCGTGGCTCTGGACGAGGAAGGCGACGAAGCCCTCGAACAACACCCGAGTGGGTACAAGAACGGCACCAAACACCAAGCCGACCTCGGGCACGACGAGCACGGCGTACCTCTTGGCCGGGAAGCGCTTGCGTTGGCGGAGGAACAGCGAGCGGCGTGGCTGGGCGGCCAGGTCGAGGGGTACTTCAGTCAGAGGATTTTGAGGCTGGTGGGGGAAATTCAGAAACACTTGGGGCCGGGCGGCGGCGGCGGCGGCGGCGGCAACAAGGAAACCCCTCCCGAGCACGCGTTCCCTACCCCTCCTGGCAGCCACTTATCGGACCATCTGCGAGGGTCACCCGCGCTCGCATTCGTGAAGACTCTTTGCGCGGTGTTGAGCTTGGACCAATCCGTGGTCGGGCCGGTCGCGCTGCTTCGCAAAAACGCCCTGAAACTGCTGCGCGTCCCCGAGTACGCCCCGGAGGCGTCCTTCCGGGAACCGTGCGTGACCTTCGTGTTGAGAGACGCGGTGTGTGGTTATTGTGGGGACTGCAGGGACGTTGATCTTTGCCGGGACCCGCGGTTAGTGGAGGACGGAACCTGGGAGTGCACCGCGTGTGCGTGTCCGTACGACACGCGGTGGATCGAAAGCACGCTCGTCGGCCGGGTAAACGAAAAGCTGCGGTTAACGCAGACGCAAGATTTGCGGTGCGTACGCGACGGCGCGATCAAGGTTGGCCGGCTCGCGTCCCGGTGCACCTGCGGCGGCTTGTTCAAGTGCGTCGAGCATAAAGTAAGCGCCGCGGATGACCTTAATGTCATGAAATCCATCGCGCAACAACACGGGTTCGAAGTGCTGAAGGACGTGGTGGAATGGGTGAGCGAGATGTCGCCGAACTTGCTTGATTGAATTTAGAAATTTGAAAATAAAAACGGTTGTTTTGAATTTTCTACTCAGTGTCGAATCCAAGAAAAAGCGAGATGGCCATCGTCCTCTTCGTCGCCGCGGCACACTCGAACGCACCGCGCACGTCTGCTTCGCGCGCGTCCGGAAACAAGCACCATGGGGAAGGAAAACGATTTGAACGTCAACTTTTTCAAGGTCGACTCGGTGTTTACCTGCCCGAGTGACGCCGATGTGAAGAGCCCATCCCCGTTCGGGCCTTCGGTGCCCGCGAAAGACAACACGATCGCGTGCAAGCTTTTGTACCGCAAAACTCTCGTGTTGGAATGGGCGCAGATCATCAACATCTTCATGCTGCAGCACTTGCGCACCAAGGTGGAGGTGCAGCTCTGCGACACCGCGGACGTGACGCTTGTCTCTAAAAGTGACTTCTTCGGCGCCGGCGAAGAAGTGGCGAAAAAAACGCCTTCCAAAAAGTTGCGTGCCCTCCCGAGAATCGCTCAGAGCCTCAAACCTTTACTTCCAAGCTTTCATCAAAAACAATCCAATCCGCGGCGCTCCGCGGCGCGTCCATTGTCCGGGACGCGGTCGCGAGGCGTGCGACGGGTGCGGGCGGCGCGGGGTTTGGGGGTGTTTAGGGTTGCGGGTTGGCGTACGCTTGGGGGTTGTAACGGCGATCGGTTGGTGCGAGAACACGGTGGCGGTGGAAGGGGACCGAGGGCAACGAACTAATCACGGATTAGGCGCCGACAAAGAATGCGCGGCGTCGCGATTCCCTCCGCTGGTCCCCAGTGGGATTCCCCCGGCTCACCTGAATCGGGGTTCGGCGGTGTTGTTGCGTCGACGTGCCGTTCCGTGCCGGCTGGAGACAATGCACAAAAGCACTGGACGTGGACAAGACACGTCGCGACGAGTTTTCGGGTTGGGTCAATTGGACGGAAGTCTACTTGCGAAAAGTTGTCGAATGCGCAATCGTTCGTACCTCGCGAAGTGTTCACGGCGCATGCCCCACACGAACCGACAAGAAACCGCATACACGAAACGCACACCGGACGAGCGGTGCACAACATAACTCTCGCGTTGACGGACCCGCGGGTATCAAACGCGCTGGCGGGCGCGGGCGCGGGCGCCGTCGCGGCGGTGATCGTGTGCCCCCTGGACGTGCTGAAAACGCGGCTGCAGGTATCCACGCTACGCGCGCCGGGCGGGGATGCGTACGTAAGCACCGTGTCAAGCTTGCGGAATATAGTCAAGGTGGAGGGGTTCAGGGGGCTGTACCGAGGCCTGACGCCGACACTAGTCGCGCTACTTCCGAACTGGGCCGTTTATTTCACCGCGTACGAGGCGCTTAAGAAGATGGGAAAAAATAAAAATAACGAGCGCTTTGCCTTGGACCAGTTGCTACCTCCCAAACCTGAGTCTAACTTGGCGCAGTCGCTCAGGCACATGTGCGCCGCCGCGGGCGCGGGCGCGGCAACTGTTTTCGTGACCAACCCACTTTGGGTGGTGAAAACGCGGTTACAGGTGCAGCACAGCGTTTCCCTGGCGGGGTCGATGCCGGATCGGGTCAAGTACACCGGGACGTTGGACGCGTTGCGACGTTTATGCGCGGAGGAGGGAATTCGCGGTGTTTACTCAGGGCTGGCGCCTTCCCTGGTGGGAATCACGCACGTCGTCATCCAGTTTCCCGTGTACGAAAGGTTGAAGCTCGAAATCGCGAAGTACCCGAACGGGTTGTTTTCGGGTGGAACGGCGGATGCCGGTGACGGTACCTTCGACGGGTCCGGAAATACTCAACCTCGCCTAGTACACACCCTGACCCCCGGCGAACTCGCGCTCGCAAGCGCAGTCGCCAAGATGGTCGCGAGCTCGGTGACGTACCCGCACGAGGTGATCCGGTCGCACATGCACGTGCAAGGATTGGGGCCGTTTACGGGGGTGTTGAAGCTGATTCGGAAAATCCACCACGACGGCGGCGGGTGGCGAGCGTTTTACCGAGGCGTCGGGACGAACCTAGTGCGGACCACCCCCGCCGCCGCGATCACGTTCACGTCGTACGAGCTTATTTCGAGGCAACTGCAGGTCTGGGGGCAGGGCTTACGCGTGGAAGGGGAGTGAGGGTACTCTGAAACAGCGTTTATTCATCGGTATCGATCCTGATAGCAAATATATATTTTTTTCTTCTTCGAGCTAACTAGTGCGGCGGCCAGATCCTGATCCTAGCCACCGAAAACAGTTTGAGATTGGCACCTGACGTGACGTATTTCGAGAACGCTTCTTCTTCCCATAGTGTTTTCTTGCTTGCAAATTTATTCTTACATCACCACGCACCCGCCGCACTGCGGCGCGTTTGTCGTGGCGTTTTCGTCATCATCCGATGCGGGGCTTTCCGGATCCGACCCCCGAGGTCCATTCCGCGACGCGGACAACCCCTCCTTCACCGAACCGCCTTTCTTGACCACCACCTTTTTCACCGCGTTTTTCCACCGTTTACTCGACGAGCCGTACCGCGTCGGGCGTTCGGCGCGTAAAATCAGCGCAATTCGTCGTAACTCGCTTACTATTTTCATGAAAGTCGGCCGTTCCTTCGGGTCGTCGTGCCAGCACTGTTCCATCAGCTCCGTGGTTTCCGCGGTCCTTCGGGTGTCGTACGCGGGGAGGAACATCCACGCCGGTCTTACCTGGTCGGTACCGGCGGCGTTTCTGGCCCACACAAGCGGGTCCCGCAGCAACATCAGACCCTCGAAAACCTCGTACGCGATGACCGCGAAGGAATACACGTCGCTCTTCAAGCCGTAGGCTTCGTTTTTAAACACCTCGGGGGCCATGTACTTGTACGCGCCGGTTTCGCCGGTCATGAGGAACGAGTGGTCGTAGAGCGTGGAGTACAACTTCTCGCCGTAGTCGTTTCGCCGCGACTCGAGCTGGTCCGCCTCGGCGCGTTCCTCATCCGTGGGCTTGCGGTACCCCGAATCGTGGTGAACCGGGGTGAGGAACACGCAGGGGCTGGGGGGGACGTTTCGGGAAGTTTCGTGAACTGAACCAGCGTCGGTGCCGTCGGTACCGTCGAAACCCAGGTCGTCTTTGGAGTTGCGGCTGGCGGAGAGTATCGCGGCGTTCCCGGTGGACACCCGGGGCGCGCGCGGGGTGTCTATGTCGAGCATCTTGCTCAGTCCAAAGTCCGCAACCTTGGCGTCGCCTGAGAGTGTTAACAAGATGTTCGCGGGTTTCAAATCACGGTGAATCACCGCGAACGGCCTGCGGCTGTGCATGTACGTCATCGCGCTCGCGATGCCTTTCAGCAACGCGAAACCCTGGTCAAACAACATTTTCTTGCCGCTCTGGTGCATGCTCATGAGCTTTTGCTGCAGCGAACCGCCTTCCATGAACTCGCAGATCATGATCCGCGGGATGTTTCTTTTATACCCCACCCCCAGAAACTGCACCACGTTGGGGTGCACCAAACGGCTCCAGATGCTCATCTCGCGGTTGAACTCCTTCAATGCGATCACGTCGGTCTGGCAATCCGCTTTCAGCGTCTTCACCGCGACTTCGCACCCCTTCCACGTGGCTTTGCGAATCTCCCCAAACGCGCCTTCGCCGACTTTCTTATCCACCCGCACGTCGCACGCCAGGACTTCCCACTCGTCACCGCCGTCTCGGAAACCCGAGCCCTCGTTCGCGTTTGAAAGGCTGGCAAACGACCCGCGTTTTTGGTCGAACGCGTACCCGCTTAAAGAAGGGGGGGTATCTTCGCTCGGGGTCCCGGGGGGGGAACGCATCGGCGGCGTGGCGACGAGCTGTTTTGTGTCACGTTCCGGGGATGGGGAACTTGTATTCCCCGGGTTGGTGTCAAAATCAGGTCGTACCCCCGACCCGTCCGCGTGTCCTCCAGTCTGTCGCAGCGCGACGTACGCGGCGTCCGAAATAGAAGCCCCGCCTCTTCCGTCGCGCAGGTTCTCCAGACACAAGTCGCTCAAGGATGAGCGCCGACCGCGGCGACGGCCGGTATGCGGCGTCTCGTCGCTTCCGTTCCCGTTCGAACCCAAACAGGTGGTTCGATTCAAACTCGACGTGTTCATGCCGAGAAACGCCATGTCCCCGCTGTCCCGGTCGAGCCCGTCACCGTGCGCGGACCCGGAATTCGAGAAAACCTCGGCGCGATTCCCCGTGCGCACTCCCGCGGCGATGAGGAAACGGCAAAGCGTTTCGTGGCCTGATACGATTAACAAGAAAGGGTCAGTCTCGTATGGGCAAACAGGGACGCGGAATGTGTGGTGATTGGGAAAGTTCCGTACCTTCCTGGCGGGCCTCGTCCAGGGGGGTGTTGCCCCACGTATCCGTGGCGTTTACATCCGCGCACGCTTTCGTGACTAGATGTCTGACGACGTTCATGCCGCCGCCGCGCGCCGCCGCGTGCAACGCGGACGTGCCGCTCATGTTCACGCATTGCACCGACAGCAAATCCAAACCGTACTCGTCCACGCAAACAAGCATGCCACACAAGTCATCCACAAACGCGCTTTCTAACATCAGCGCGACGCCTTTGATGCGCTCCAGGTTGCGCTCCAGTTGTGGGTCGTCGTTGTTCCGGGTGGGTCGTTTTCCATCGCCCCCTTCCGCGGCGGACGACGTTCCCGACCCGCCCGACTCCATCAGTGTCTCCGCGGACAAACCGGATTCGCCGTCCACCGTCCCAAGGCCGCCCTGACCGTACTCGGGCGATTCTTCGGGGTGCGCCCTTTCGTAGTCCCGGAGCGACTGTAAAGGCGCGCGTTGCGTGGAGATCGGGGTCGTGGTGGCCGGAGTGTGGTTCGCGTTTAGCGAGTTGGAGTTGGAGTCGAGGCGTGTCGCGGCGTACGCGGAATCGCCGGTGCCGCTCGTCCTGCTGGTTTCCAGGGAACTCGCGCTGTCCTTGACGGACGAGCTCAACGCCGCGCCGGGCGACGCGCCGCGCCCGTGGTCTTCTTCGTGTGACGACCGCTCCCTCCGGTCCCTTTGTGCGAAGTCATATTCGTGCACGCCTGCTAGATCAAGCCAGGCATCGCCGCGGACGCCGTGGCCGGTGGTCGTCACCGCGCCTGGAACCGTCGGGCTGTCGCCGTCGCCGCTCCCGCTCGGCGACGTCGCTTCATACACGCTCGCGCGTCTGTCCGAGTGCGTCCGATGCGTCCTTTCCGTGGTATTTTTCTTGGACGGCAGCACTCGCTTGTGCGGCACGTCGTCTTGTTCCGAAAACTTAAACGGCCGCGGGTCCAACCTCGACGCCTCGACGTCCGCCCGCGACGCGCCGCTGTCGAAAACACCGCCGAGCGTGTGGTCCTTCGCGGCGCGGTGCGCGCGCGCCGAGTGCGAACGCGAAGTGCGAATCGCCCGCGCGTCCTCGGCTGCGGGGTAGATTGATGCGAAGGAGGGTCGTGGGGGTGAGCGGGTTTGCGGGGTGTTAATTACGTGGTGTTAAACAAAGCATGCGGGGTGCCAGTGGCGCGCGCGCCTGGACGGGGTATAGGAAACGATTGGAGTTTTTTGAGGGGAAAAATAACACCAAAAAAAAGAAAAAGCGCAGGCGGTCGATCGCGCGCGTGTCGCCTCGCCACGCGCGCGCGTGTCGTGTCAGGTGACGTACCGGTCAGCGCGTGGTCGTCGGATCGCGCGGGGGATGCGAACTCGTCGAACCGGTTGTTCTGTGTGCGTGAGTCGGGGAACGGGATGGGGGTCAGGGTCGTGGGCGTCGGTGAGGTCGGAGGGCGGTGACGCGGTCGTTTCGGTTATCGGCTCGAGTCGGTCACAAAGCACGACCGACGGCTCATCCGACAACAACCCGTTTTTCGTGGCGTCCGTCTGGCGCGAGCGCGGTGGTGCACGGCGCGGCGTGGCTACGGGAAGCACCGCAGTCCGTGCGACGAGGTTTGTGGTTTCGAAGCACACGTGGCACAGGTTGCGCGCGCGTGGCAGGCGTGGAGGGGGTGACCCCACCCCACGCCGCCCGCGGTGTCGGTCACGCGACCCCTCGCATCTTTGTCGCTCAAGTGTTTTTTTGGCGTTTCCGACACGCCATGCGTAGGGGGAAACGGTGGGGAACGCACCGCGGGGGGTGATTCGGTGAGGTGCGCGTCGGTTGAGTGAGCGCGCGAGCTGGATGGCTCGCCGCTCGGCGGTCGACCACCGTTGCGCACGGGAAGCGTCTCCATCGCCCCCGCGGTCTGAGGGTACCTTGTCGCGTCGGCCGCTTTTGCAGCGGGTGCGTCGGCGCAAATACCAAATAGACTGGCTTTGGTGTTCTTCGACAGTCAGACAGTACGAGTATTCCTAGTTGTTTTGTCGGACACAGATCGGACGGAAGACAACAGTGACAACGCACGTGCGACCGCGGGAAACGTGTGGTGCGCCCGCGCGGTCACAAACCCCCCCGTGCGTGTGCGTCGAGTGGAGCCGACTTTGGGTCCGAGAAGCAAGCACCCGTGCGGCACAGCTGTGCGTGCGCGAAGGAGCATGTGGTCGGAAAGATATTGTGACCGCAAACTCGCAAGTCGGCAAAAAGATTTCGTGCGCATCGTCAGCATCGTCAGCATCGCGAAAGAAAGGTCACCGGTTCGAGCCCGCCTGGAGAGCGAATTTTTGAAATGTGCGGTGGGCCAAAAAGAAGTCACAAGGGTGCCTTTTTTTTGCCGCAGAGGTTGGCGCACGGGTGTGGTGCATCGCGTTCGGGGAGGATGCCGACCCCTCTCCGGTCGTCTCGGTCGGGCGGTACGTCTCCTTCCGGGACGTCTTTGGTGAGCCCGCTGGGTAGTCCGCTTGGTGGTCGGAGGGTGAGCCCGAGGGACCGAGGACGGTCGGGGGACAAAGATGGGTTCATCATCCATCGAACATCGCCCGTCCCGAGAAGGTCCCCGCTAACCGAGATCTTCGCGTCACCCGAGACTGGCGGGGTTCGTGGAGGTGGCGGCGGCGGGCCCCACCCGGAATCGAACCCGGGCGGTGAATCGGTAAGTGATGACTCAGGTACAGACGACGACGACGACGACGCTATGGAGGGAATCATGGCCACGCAGGGGGCGCCGAGTAAGGAGGAGGAGACTCCGACGGTGTACTCGCCGACGTTCGATTTGCAAAAAACAACAACGAGTGACGACCTGGTGGACCCGACCGACCCCACACTCGTCGCGACGCGCCGGCTTTCCGAAAGAGTGTTTCAATACACGGGTAAGCGTTTGTCGAACTCGTGGAGTGCGAAGTACGAGGAGTCCACGTCCTCGGGGGGTAAACGAAAGCGGTTGTGGTTCGTCTCCCCGAACGGCAAACGGTTCGACGGACCGGGGAAAGTCGCGAAGTACATCGGCGAACGCGCGAGCGACGCGGACGTCACGGACGTCGCGGAAACGGAAACCCCGCGGCGACGGCTAAACGCACACTCACTGCTAGGGCCAGAAGACGGTGCTGGGAGATCGATGATAGAACCCATCGTGATGGACGGTGCTGTGGAAAGCGACGCCGTCCAACCCACGCCGGTGACGAAACAAACGCCGGCGACGGCGACGAAGCACCGAACGAGCGTCGGGGCGAAAGAAACGACGCCGAGTGTCGCGGCGAAAAAGCACCCGACGCCAAGTGTCGACCCGAAAGATCCGACGCCGGCGAAAGAACCGACGCCGACAAAAGAAACTCCGAAAGAACCGACGAAAGCAACTCCTTCGCCGACGCGTCCCGTCCACCCAGTCGCCGCCCCGATCGTCGACCGCCGCGCCGGCGACGCCGCGGCGCGTCACTTGCGCCGTCGGTTGCTTCAGTGCACCGGGTCCGGCGCGCCGCCGCGTCACGCCCTACACTTCTGTCCCGAGCTCGCGGGCCACCAACAGCACTTGGTGGAAATTTTAGGTGACACCGTGCGGGGCGAGCAGAACAACAGCGTTTTGTTAGTGGGCGCCTGCGGGAGCGGCAAAACCACGGTGCTGGACAGGTAAGAGCCTTTCCCAATCACCACGTTCCGCCTCCCTGATCGGACAGATTACTCTGACTGTTTACTCATACACATTACGAGAGACTGACACTTTCTTTTGTATTGTATCAGCGCGCTTAACGAGCTCATTGAGAAACACGGCGCCGAGAAAACCCTGGTGGTGCGGTTGAACGGCATGCTGCACTCGGACGAAAAAGTGGGTATGCGGGAAATCGCCAACCAGCTCTGCGCGGCGGGGGACGAGCTTTTGTTTTCGCGAACCGCCGGTTTTATGGAGAACATCGGGTTCATGAGGGAGGTGTTGAGGATTTTGGAACAGGGCGGTCGGGCGGTGATTTTCGTACTAGAGGCGTTCGACCTTTTCGCCAAAGGCGGCGCGAAGAGCAAGCAGACGTTGCTATACGCGGTGATGGATTTGTTACAGCAGAACCAGGTCCAAGCCGCGGTGGTCGGCGTGACGTCCAGGCACGACGCGGTGGAGATGCTGGAAAAACGCGTGCGGTCGCGGTTTTCGTTCCGGCGGATTTTACTCGCGCCGCCCGTGAGCGACGTGCGGGCGGTTGATCTTCTGAAAGCGGCGCTGCGGTTGGAGGACAGCAGTACTACTGGCAGTACTGGCAGTACTAAAACTGTTCCGGTAAGTACTACCATCAGTACCACTAACTCGGGTGTTCCGGTGAGTACCGGTACTGTTCCGGTGAGTACCGGTACTGTTCCGGTGAGTACTACTGGCAGTACTGTTACCAGTACTACCACAACTACGTGTCCGGTAAGCATCTTCCCTCCTGACCCGACGTACGCGGTTCGGTTCAACCAAGCCTTGGATGCCGCGCTGCTCACCCCCGCCGCGGTGGCGTGTATCACGCGGTTCGAACAGCTGGAGTGTACGCCGCGGTCGGTGGGGGACTTGGCGTTGGTGGTGCTTTCCCGGTTTGACCGGAATGTCGGACTAATCACCGCCCGGGATATTCTGTACGCAACAAACACCTTACTAGCAGACACCTACGTCAAGTCCCTGGCAGGCTCCTCAGTCCTGGAGCTGTGTTTAGTCGTCGCCATGTCCCGTTTGCGCCGGTTCCGGAACCTGACGAATTTCAACCTGAACCACGTGGAGAACGAGCTGCGAAGCATGGCGGCGAACGACTTTCTCGGCGACGCGGGCCGCGCGAAAGGCCCGGTTCTTCTAAGAGCCTTCGAAGGACTCCTCGCGATGGGGATGTGCGAGTGTCAGAATGCTGGGGGGGGTCAGGGGGGGAGTCACATCGGCACCGGAAACAGACCCGGAAACAGACCCGGCGCCGCGGGCGTGCACAAACACTTCCGAGGCATAACGCTTCTGGTCACGGACGAAGAAGTGGACGTGGCGGTGCGTTCGCACCCGCAGAAACCAGCGGGGCTCACGGAACTTTTAACCCACGAGGGCGTACGCGCGGCGACGGGGTTTTGAGTAGTACTGGGGTGAGGGAACGTGTCTGCAGGGTAAATAAAGCTTTGCCCTGCAGATATTTGGGTTTTAATAACTAGCTTTGCAGCGAACGTGTCTGTCCGCGTACGACGAAGCGACGAGGGCACCTTTTCGAGTGCCTCTTGATGAGTCAACAAACCTCTGCACTTTTCTTTCCCTGCAAATCTTCAATAAATCTCACTCCACGCGCGCGCCGCGATGGCGTCGCTCCTGCCCGCGGGGGCGCCTCGGGGGCGGTGCGGACGGGCACACGTTGTACTGGACGATGCGCGTGCTGCATCCAGCGGCCGCGCAACCGCCGCGCCTCGCCCCGGCACTCGTCCCAAAGCGTTTCCCACGCCGCCGCTTTTGAAACCCGGGACCCGCCGACGTGGATTTTCCGCGCGCGCCGTGCACGACGAAACCGAAACCGCGTCCTCGCGGTGGGTGGACCCACCGCCGTTCCCGGGTTCCAAAAACGTACCCTCCGAGCTCGGCAGTGACCGCCGCGTGTTACCGGTGGAACTCGCGTCCTTCGCGCCGTCCACCGCGGAAGCGGTAGCGGAAGCGGTGGCCACGAGCGAGGTATCATCATCAGACGACGATAAACATGATGACAAACAGAGTGGTACCTCATATGACGACGACACACAAAAACCTCGAGCACACGACGACGCCGGCGATACACAAAAAACACAAATCCCATTCGTCCCCGACCCGTCGCTGTTGATTCACTGCGAGCCGGTCGGGGTGGGGGGCAACAAAAAGCTCAAAATCGCGCTTCTCCTTTCCGGCGGCGTCGATTCGAGCGTCGCGTTGACGCTTTTGAAAAGCGCGGGGCACGACGTGACTGCTTTTTACCTGCAGATCTGGTTCCAGGAGGATTTCCGGAACTACTGGGCCAATTGTCCGTGGGAGGACGATTTAGTGGTGGCCCAGGGGGTTTGCGACGTGCTAGGCGTCACGTTAAAGGTTGTCCCGTTAACCAACGCATACTGGGATTTAGTCGTGACGCACTCCATCGACGAAATTGCAAAAGGCCGGACCCCCAACCCGGACGTGCTTTGTAACTCGCGGGTGAAGTTTGGCGCGTTTAGGGAGTTTCTCGCCACCGAGTTCCCGGGGGAGTTCGATAGAGTCGCGAGCGGGCACT
>Ga0222645_100693_pt1 | contig 17560 bp, 15 predicted proteins | sample AntAcemetagen292_FD_179881 | JGI IMG/M metagenome (GOLD analysis project Ga0222645, IMG submission 179881) | Saline water microbial communities from Ace Lake, Antarctica - #292 | ecosystem: Environmental > Aquatic > Non-marine Saline and Alkaline > Saline | place: Antarctica: Ace Lake | collected...
GCCCGCATAAGCATACCCAGATCATTCGCACCGTCCCCGACAGCCAGAACATCGGCATCGGCAATTCCGATCCGCGCAGTGATGTCGTCCAGTGCCTGCACTTTTGCCGCACGGCCCATAATTGGGCGACCAAGATCACCCGATAACTTTTCATCAAGAATGATCAACGTGTTCGCGCGATGTTCGTCAAAGCCCAATGTGGCTGCAACGCGCGCCGTAAAGGCCGTAAACCCACCCGATACAAGCGCCGCATAAGCCCCCGCATGTTTCATCGTGCGGAGCAAATCGCCCCCGCCCGGCATCAGCGTGATCCGGTTGTTCAGCACTTGATCAATCACGCCCGCATCAAGACCCGCAAGCAGGCGCACGCGCTCGGTCAATGCCGCTTCAAAATCCAGTTCGCCGTTCATTGCACGCGCCGTTATATCGGCAACACGCACCCCGACGCCGGCCTCATCAGCCAGTTCGTCAATACATTCCTGCCGGATCATCGTGCTGTCCATATCCGCCAGCAGCAGCTTTTTGACACGGTTTTTAGTTGGCAAAACCACCAGATCAACCCCGACATTCTGAAGATCGGTCCACACAGTTTCAAAATTGTCAGGCTGCTGTAATATTTCAAATTCGACCGCCTCGCCAACCGCCAGCCATTTGGCTGCGCGGCCACCCCACGCACCGCGCAGATTGTCAGCCAGCGTCGGATTCAGCGGTCCCTCGGCCGGATTACAAATCAATGTGACCATAAACATAAGCGAGGCTCCTTTTGGTGTGAGAGTTTCCGATCGGCGTCAAAGACGGTGCCAAAACCAGATGCACCAATATTCTAACCCCATTTTACCTGTTGTTAAAGGTCAGACACCCATCTAGGTCTTGCGGTGGGACACCCTTCCCCAACGAAGGGCATTTATCTGTGAGGATACCAGCAATGGTTACGACAAGACCGGCAACGCGGCCGATGAATCCGCGTTTTTCTTCTGGCCCTTGTGCCAAACCCCCCACATGGAAACTTTCCGATTTGGCCGATGCTCCTTTGGGCCGGTCGCACCGTGCTGCGGTGGGCAAATCCAAACTGGCGGAAGCGATTGACCTGACGCGTGAAATCTTGGGCGTGCCTGATGATTACCGCATCGGTATTGTGCCCGCGTCCGACACAGGCGCCTATGAAATGGCCATGTGGTCACTTCTGGGCGAACGCCCTGCGCAGATGGTCGCGTGGGAATCGTTTGGTGCAGGCTGGGTCACAGATGTGATCAAGCAACTGAAAATCGACGCCACAACCCACACCGCAGATTATGGTCACATCGTGGACATGACCACCCTGAACTACGACAACGACGTTTGTTTCACATGGAACGGCACCACGTCGGGTGTGTGCATGGAAAACGGTGACGCAATCCCTGCGGACCGTGCAGGCCTGACATTATGCGACGCGACATCTGCTGCATTCGCCCAAGACCTCCCTTGGGACAAGCTGGATGTGACCACCTTTTCATGGCAAAAAGTGATGGGCGGCGAAGCGGCGCACGGCATGTTGATCTTGTCACCTCGCGCGGTTGAACGCTTGGAAAATTACACACCTGCCTGGCCCTTGCCAAAGATTTTCCGCCTGACCAAAGGTGGCAAACTGATCGAGGGCATTTTCAAAGGCGAGACAATCAACACACCTTCCATGCTGGCGGTTGAAGATTACCTTGTCGCGCTGAAATGGGCCAAGTCGATTGGCGGCCTTGATGCATTGCAGCACCGCGCCAACGCCAACGCTCGTGCAGTTTGGAATTTTTGCGCGGCCAATGACTGGATCGATAATCTGGCGGTGGATAAAGCAACGCGGTCAAACACATCCGTATGCCTGAAATTCACCGATGACCGCATCACCGACGGTGCAACATTTTCTAAAGCCGTTGCGACACGACTGGCTGATGAAAATATCGCGCTTGATATCGGGGCGTACCGTGATGCGCCTGCCGGTTTGCGTATCTGGTGCGGCGCCACGGTTGAAACGTCTGACATCGAGGCCATGCTGCCATGGCTTTCTTGGGCATTTAACGCCGAAATAAACAGCTAGGTTGCGGCGAAACGCAAACTATACCCCCATATTCGTTTACAATAGGAGTGTACCATGACGGCCCCCAAAGTTCTGATTTCTGACAGCCTTTCCGAAGCTGCTGTGCAAATTTTCAAAGACCGCGGCATTGACGTGGATTTCCGCCCTGAACTGGGCAAGGACAAAGACGCGCTGCTGGCGGCCATCCCTGCCTATGACGGCTTGGCCATCCGGTCCGCATCCAAGGCGACCGCAAAAATTATCGCAGCGGCGACCAACCTCAAGGTCATTGGCCGCGCAGGTATCGGCACGGACAATATTGACAAAGACGCGGCATCAAAGGCCGGTATCATTGTGATGAACACACCGTTCGGCAACATGATCACAACAGCCGAGCACGCCATCGCGATGATGTTTTCCGTGGCGCGTCAAATTCCCGAAGCATCCGCATCGACCCATGCGGGCAAATGGGAAAAGTCCAAATTCATGGGAGTCGAGCTGACAGGCAAAACGCTTGGCGTGATTGGCGCAGGCAACATCGGTGGTATCGTATGCGACCGTGCGCGAGGCCTGAAGATGAAAGTCATGGCCTATGACCCCTATCTGGGCGAAGAAAAAGCCGCCAAAATGGGCGTGCAAAAGGTCGAGCTGGACGCGCTATTTGCGCATGCCGATTTCATCACGCTGCACGTGCCGTTCACAGAGTCCACGGCAAATATCCTGTCCAAAGAAAACATCGCCAAGATGAAACCGGGCGTTCGGATTATCAACTGTGCACGGGGTGGTCTGGTTGATGAACATGCGCTGGCGGAAGCCTTGAAATCCGGCCACGTTGCAGGTGCGGCCTTTGACGTGTTTGCCGTTGAACCCGCCACGCAAAGCCCCCTGTTCAACCTGCCCAATGTCGTTGTGACACCACACCTTGGCGCGGCCACCACAGAGGCGCAAGAAAACGTCGCGTTGCAGGTGGCTGAACAGATGTCAGATTACCTGCTGACAGGTGCTGTGACCAACGCCTTGAACATGCCGTCCGTGAGTGCAGAAGAAGCCAAGATCATGGGCCCATGGATCAAACTCTCGGGTCATCTGGGCAATTTCATTGGACAAATGACCGATGAACCGATCACCGCGATCAACATATTGTTTGACGGCGTGGTGTCGGACATGAACCTCAAAGCACTGACAGCGTCCACCATCGCAGGCATCATGAAAAAATCCAATCCAGACACGAACATGGTATCGGCCCCCGTAATCGCCAAAGAACGCGGCATCCAGATTTCGACCACAAAACAGGACCAGTCCGGCACATTCGAAGGCTATGTCAAAGTCACTGTCGTAACGGGGAAACGTGAACGGTCTGTCGCAGGAACAGTATTTTCTGACAGCAAACCGCGGTTCATCCAGATCAAAGGCATCAATATCGATGCCGAGATCGGTGCGCATATGTTGTACACCACCAACGAAGACGTGCCGGGCATCATCGGTACATTGGGTCACACAATGGGTGGGCATGGCGTCAACATCGCGAACTTCACGCTTGGCCGGTCCGTGGCCAAAGGCGAAGCTATCGCGTTGCTGTATGTGGATGAACCTGCGCCATTGGCTGCGATTAAAGACCTTGAAGCCACAGGTATGTTCCAGCAAGTGAAGCCGTTGACGTTCGACGTATAACGCGCAAAACCAACAGTTCACGCCCCCGCTGACATATGTCACGGGGGCGTTTTACGTTTGAAACCTTGCGAATACGCGCGTCACCCCCTATCGCAGTGGCAACACCGACTTGGGTCGCACCCAGTCCCACTGGAGATTTCAAACCATGATCTATGCAATTGGCGACATTCACGGGCAAAAAGCCATGCTGGACCATGCGCTTGCTCTTATTGACGCGGACGGCGGGCCAGATGCGGAAATTGTTTTTGTGGGTGACTATACGGACCGTGGCCCAGACAGCTGTGCCGTGATTGATACCTTGACAGCAGGGCAAGCCGCTGGCCGGAACTGGACCTGTCTCAAGGGAAACCATGACCGGATGTTTTACGACTTTGTTACCACAGGACTGGAACATGATCCGATGGTAAAATCCAACATTTCATGGGTTAACCCGCGTTTGGGTGGGGCGAATACGCTTGCGTCATATGGCGTGCCGGGCACCCCGCACTTCGATCACCCGAACGATGATAAGGAACGATTAACGCATTACATGGACGGCGCGCAAAAACTATCGCGCGGTGCGGTGCGTGCGCTAGCGCAGTCAAAAGTACCCGCAACCCATTTGGATTTTCTGAACACCCGCCCCTTGATGCACGAAACGAACGACCTGATTTTCGTGCATGCGGGGCTGCGCCCGAACGTGGCATTAGATGCCCAAGATCCCGAAGACCTGATGTGGATACGTGAAGGTTTTCTTGAAACCGGCCATGATTTTGGCAAGCTGGTTGTGCACGGACATACTGCGCTTGATTATCCGGTTCACTATGGCACGCGGGTCAACATCGACTGTGGTGCCGGATATGGCCGGACCCTGCTGCCCGTGGTTTTTGAAGGACGCGCATGTTGGACCCTGACGGATACCGGACGCGCGGCACTTTTACCGGCTTAGATCAGTGCCATTTGGCCATTGGTGGCAGGCTCATGAGCACCGCGTCGGCATCGTGACCTGTGGCCAAGCCAAATTTGGTTCCGCGGTCATAAACAAGATTATATTCTGCATAAAGCCCGCGGTGAACCAGCTGCGCATCCTTGTCTGCATCATCCCACGGTGTGGTCCGGCGTTTTTCGACCAGCGGCAAATACGCTGGTAAAAACGCACGGCCAATATCTTGGGTCAGGGCAAAATCGGCCGCCCAGTCACCCGTGTTGCGATCATCCATAAAAATCCCGCCGACACCGCGCGCACGATTGCGGTGCGGGATATAAAAATATTCGTCTGCCCAGTCTTTCAAACGCGAGTAAAGCGCAGTGTCGTGCGGGTCCAAATGTTCTTTTTGGGTCGCATGAAAATGGGCCGTATCGTGCGGATATTCCAAACACGGGTTCAGATCCGAACCGCCGCCGAACCACCACGCATGCGGCGTCCAGAACATGCGGGTATTCATGTGCACCGCAGGGACATGTGGGTTTTGCATATGCGCCACCAACGAAATACCCGACGCCCAGAACCGCGGGTCATCCGACATGCCGGGTACACCGCGCGCAGCCATCGATTTTTGCGCGGCTTCGCCCAATTGGCCATAAACTGTTGATGTGTTTACGCCCACTTTTTCAAACACACGACCACCGCGCATTACCGACATCAAACCACCGCCCGCATCACCCCCGTCGTCGCCCGTTCGGGTGGTGCGGGTTTGCACAAACCGGCCGGCGGGTAACTGGGCTGTTGGCCCTGCGGCCTGACTGGTTTCAAGATCTTCAAATGCACCAATGATCTGATCGCGCAGCGTTTCAAACCATGCGGCGGCTTGGGCTTTTTCAGTCTCGAAATCAGTGGTCATTGCGGTCCCCATATGTTGCCTCCCGTCGATACCTGCCCATGCAACAGATCACAACAATCAGGTGATCAACATTTGCTGTATCGTCGCATTGGAAACACCATTGGTGTCGGTCATAGTAGAGTGTGACAGGTTTATGCCTGCACTGCGGCATTTATCGCTGACAACACTGAAAAAGGGCGAACAATGACCATCATGATTCCTGCCTGGGTGGATGGCACCCTGCAACCCGTTGAAAAACTACAGGCCCATATTGCGGGCCTGCGGCATATGGCGGTGTCGGTGTTTGTGGTCTGCAATGATGCGATTTTGATCCAGCAACGCGCTTTGACAAAATACCACACCCCCGGACTTTGGGCGAATACGTGTTGCACACACCCCGATTGGGCCGAAAACCCGTTCACTTGCGCGCAGCGGCGCCTGACCGAGGAATTGGGCATTAACAATCTTGATCTGGTTCATCGCGGAATCGTTGAATACCGCGCCGACGTGGGCTCTGGCATGATCGAACACGAAGTGGTGGACATGTTTGTCGCCCATGCACCCCGCGACCTGCCGATGGACCTGAACCCGCAAGAGGTCGCGGCCGTGGCGTGGGTCAGTATTCCTGATCTGCGCAAGAATATCGCAGCAAATCCTGACCGGTTTACGCCGTGGTTGCGTATTTATCTGACAGACCATAGCGACCGGATTTTTGACACCGGTGTTTGATCATTGTGGGTACCGCGCAATGCTGCGATACCGTGTTCTATGCCCCAAAAGTTTGATACTCTCCACGCGATGCTGGCACATGGTTATGACGCTATTATCGATGTGCGGTCCCCTGCTGAATTTGCAGCAGATCATGTGCCCGGCGCGATAAATCTTCCCGCACTGTCCGATGATCAGCGGGCCGAAGTTGGAACCATCTATAAACAAGTCAGCCCCTTTGAGGCGCGCAAACTTGGCGCCAGCCTTGTGGCGCGCAATGTGGCCGATCATGTTGCAGGGCCATTGGCGCCCTACGACGGCAGTTGGCGGCCCTTGGTTTATTGTTGGCGTGGCGGTCAAAGGTCAGGGTCGTTTACCCTGATTTTGCAGCAAATCGGATGGCGGGCCGACACCGTTGCAGGGGGGTATATGCAATGGCGCAATCTGGTCAAAACCACCTTATATGACATCCCGCTACCGCACCGGTTGGTTCTATTGGACGGCAATACCGGTACGGCAAAAACTGCTATTCTGGCACAGCTTGCGGCCCAAGGCGCACAAGTGATCGACCTTGAAGGGCTGGCAGGTCACCGCGGATCGTTGTTGGGTGCAACGGCGGGTGGCCAACCGACCCAAAAGGCATTTGATACCGCTCTTGCCACGGCTTTGGATGCGTGTGATCCGACACGCATAATTGTGGTCGAAGCCGAAAGCTCCAAAATCGGGCGTATCAATGTGCCGCCGCAACTTTGGGCGAAAATGATCCTTGCGCCGCGCATTATGATTGAAGCCCCGGTCAATGCGCGTGCCGCGTTTCTGGAAACCAGCTATGCCGATATGATCCAAGACCCTGCGGAACTTGCACAACGTCTTGCGCCACTGCGGCGTATTCGTGGGCATGCGATTGTGGACGGGTGGCTTGCCTTGCTTGCGGCCAAAAACTATCACGGATTGGCCGCTGCATTGATGACCCAACATTATGACGCGGCTTACTCAAAATCACGCGGGGCCGATACCCGTCAGACAATTGCGACGGTGCGCATCGACCACCTTGATGATGCAGGGCAATCGCAGATCACCGGTCAGATTATGCAGGTCCTGTCTGAACTTTAACAGTGCCGTCACCCGCGACGATCTGCCCGATAATCACAGCGTCATACCCCGCATCGCGCAACTGTTTCAGCAGACTTTGCGCCTGAACCGCATCGACCGCGGCCAACAGGCCACCAGATGTTTGCGGGTCAAACAACAAATCGGCCTTGGCCCCATTTGCCCCGAACACAGGGCCTGATCCGGCCTGATTGTCCTTGAACAGGGTCGATTTGGTACCCGCGTTGGCCAATGCAAGCGCACCAGCCATCACAGGCACAGCATCAAGATCAAGCACCGCATCAACACCAGATGCCTCACACATACCGCTGAGATGTCCTGCCAAACCAAATCCTGTCACATCGGTCATGGCATGCGCATCGGCCAGAATTTTCGCAGCTTTGCCTTGCCCTGTTCCCATCGTGTCCAGCGCGTGCGCCACATCTGCGCCATGTGCGGTTCCTGCCATTTCACCAGCCAGCAGAACACCGCTGCCAATTGCCTGCGTCAGGATCAGTGCGTCACCCGCCTGCGCCCCTGCAATGGTCACCGGTGCCCGGCTGCACAGGCCCGTTACGGTAAACCCGATGGTCAATTCGTCACCCAGCGATGAATGCCCCCCCACAATTGCGGCCCCTGCACCGGTCATGACCTGATGGGCGGTTTGCATAATTTCCGTCAATGTCCGACGCTGCATTTCGGCAGTCATGCGGGGCAAAATGATATTTCCTGTCACCGCCTGCGGCGCTGCTCCCATGGCCCAGATATCACCCAACGCATGCATCGCGGTAATCCGCGTCATAACCACAGGATCGGCGGTAAAGCTGCGCAAGTGATCCGTTGTCATCACTTGAATTTGTCCGCCCGTGCGCAAAACAGCCGCGTCGTCACCTGCCACGCTTTGCACGTCATCGCGCGTGATATCGGGCAATGCGCCAAGCACATCACGCAACGCGCCGCGACCAACCTTGGCACCGCATCCACCGCACATCGGTTTATCGCCCAGCGCGTCACGCACGCCGATCGCCATGACATGTGGCAATTCAGGGGGGGGCATCGGGGCCAGTTTGTCAAATTGCGCCATAAACTTGCGGTCGATCCGGTTTTTCCAACGCCAAAGCAATGGCCCCGATATTGCCGTTCCGAACCGTTCGGCCAATGCCGCCTGTTTGCCCAGCGATATCAATTTCAGGTAATCGCCTTGTGGCGCATAATTGCGCAGCGGCCCACCGGCCAAAGCAGCCCGTAGATTATGGGTTAGAACAGGGGCTTGGCGCACGGCATAAACGCCCGCCTTGGGCCGAGGGGTTTCAGACATATGGGCGCAATCCCCCACCGCAAATATCGCAGGGTCGGACGACTGTAATTTCGGGTTCACTGTGATAAACCCGTCATGCGTATCGACGCCAATAGCGGTTTGCCAGCCATGCGGTTTTGCGCCCGCCGCACCTGTTACAAATCCTGCAACGATGTGCTGCCCGTTGCGCAAATGCACACCAGTTGCGTCCACCCGCACAACATCTGCGTGTTCGATAATATCGACGCCTTGTGCGTTCAGCGCACCACGTATTTTCGCACCGGCCTGTGCACCCAAATCTTTAAGAACCGCGCCACGGTCAATCAGGCTTACTGCGCCCGAAGCCCCCAAAGCAAAGCGCATCGCCATCGCAAGTTCCGCACCCGCAACACCGCCACCGATAACCGCAACGCGCGGATTGGTGGCTGATGTGCGGTAATGATCCCAGTTGGTTGCAAACGGTCCCAGCGGCTTGGCTGGAGTTCCAAAATCTGCAAATCCGTCCAGCGCGGGCATGGCAGATGTGATCCCCACATCAATGCTAAGAACATCATAAGCAACGGGTGGCCGCCCCGCGACATTGACTGTTTTGGTGGTTCGGTCAATGCCGTCCGCCGCCCCAAGGATCAGCCGCGCACCAGCAAAACGGCACAATCGGACCAGATCAATATCAAGGTCATTGCGGGTATAATGCCCCGCAACAAACCCGGGCAGCATACCCGAATAGGGCGCTGTTGGCCCCGGATTGATAACCGTCAGACGCACACCCGCCAGCGGCGCCATTCCCCATTTTCGCAGCACAATCGCATGGGTGTGCCCCCCGCCGATAAGAACAAGATCACGTGTCAAAGGAATTTGTGTATGCATCATCCGCTTTGCCTACCCCATCATCGCCTTACGGCGCCAGCCATTGTCCGCGCCAGTCACCATGTCGTGTGTACATTGCGCGACGGTGGTCAGCACCAAGGTGCAACAACTCGATATCGTTGACCACACAATCCAATACAGCAAAGGCCGCAGGATCAGACCGTTTTTCATAGGCAAGCGCATCTGCGATTGGTGTCGCGGGGGGTGGGGTCGTACCATATGCCTGACGCGACGGATCAGGGACAGCATCCCAGATTGACGCAACCTGCGCCCCGCTTTTAACCGCCACATGGGCATTGATCCGGATTTGCAGCGCCTGTTCCGGCAACCAACACACCAACCCGGCCTGTGGACAATCAGATAACTCTGCGACCTTGGCAGACCCTAGATCCGTGTGGAACTGTAACGCGCCGCGCGTCTGCTCTGCCCCGCGCAACACAATTGTACGCGCAACTGGCAATCCATGCGTATCCACAGTTGCCATGAACCATAACCGCGCGTTACGGCGTGCCACAATCTGTGCCCATGCCGTGGTTAACAAATAATCAAGCGTTATATCATTCATAGCCTGTCATCTCTAAATATCCGCGCCCGCTATGGGATCCGGTGATTGTTACCGGACCTTCCCAATATGGCACAGAGGTTTCCATCCAACTTTGGGTGTTCAGCGCGCTGACGGTCACGTCAATCCCCGCTTGTGGCAAAGTCACCTGCCATGTTGTGGGCACAGCCCTGCCCGCCACATCCGAACGCACCAGTTCCGACGCGGCAAATGCCCCGTTCGCGAACGCCGTTGTACTGCCGTCTGGCTGGATAAGCGTTGCTTGCGTGTAATTATCAGCGCCCCGCAATACAAAGCCCATCAATTTAGACCCATCATCGAATGACAGTGAAAACCAGTCCCACCCCGTCTGATCAGCAGCAAGCGGTTGCGACGACCATTCGCGGTCAAGCCATGCGTCACCCGTAACCGCAACATCACCATCCGGCAGGCGCAACATACCTGTTACCTGATAAAACGGCTGCGAATAGTAATATGATGCCTGCCCACCTGCGGATTTGACGGAGTATCCACCATCACCGTGAAACACGCGTGGGCCAGTGGCACGCAACTGTAAGTCATAGGCGAAATCCGGTCCTGCGGCACGCAACACCGCGTTGTCATCGGACCCTGCGAAAACCCATTCGTCAATCCATGCTTGAAACGGATCAGCCACCACGCCTGCTTGGCCCACCCCACCGCGCGCCAGCCGTTCAGTAACAAAGTGTTCGGTTGGCGTTGTGACGGCGGCATGACCCATCCAAAGCTGGGGCGCGGACCATCCTGCCCCTGCAACAGGTGCAAGTGCGGTGCGAAACAATGTCCATTGCACCCCATAATCACGTCCGTCATCCCCTGTTAAAATTGCAGTTATGTACCACCATTCGATCCGGTAATCTGGGTGCGCCCCATCATCGGCAGGAAAATTGAATGTGGGATTGGGTGCAGGCACGGAAAACCCGTCGGGCGCAATGCCAAGCCCAGCAAAACCTTGCGCCCAGCTTGCAAGTGGCAACCAGATCAACAGCGCAACCAGTTTAGCGTTCATTGGAAAACACCTTTAATAAATCACTGGGCGGCGTACGTGCCAACCGCAATGCAGGCCACAGCGCAGCCAAACCCGCCGCGATCACAGCGAACATCCCCAGCCGCGCATAGTCCCATGGGAAAAGATACATCGGCAACCGCCACCCGAATGCTGCAACATTCACCACAGCCAGCAATACCCACGCCAGCGCCAGCCCCAATGGTAACGCCAAAGCCCCCGTCAACACCGCAAGCATCACAGTGCGCAATAGTTCCAGCCGACCCAACCGTGCGCGCGTGAACCCCATAGCCCACGCAGGCGCAAGCTGTGGCACGCGCATCGCGGTCAGGGTCAAAAGGCTCATAAGGATTGCAAACCCTGCAACAGCAAGCGTCAGCACATTCAACGCGGCGGTCACGGTGAATGTGCGATCAAATATACCCAACGAAATTGCCTTGATCGCGGCTTGATCAATGAGCGCATCAGAGGAAAAGCCCAGATCGGTTTGCAAATCAGCCACAAGACCTGCCACATTTTCTTGCTGCAACCGAAACCCAAACTGCAACGCAGTAATATCCGGAAATATCGTCTGGAACAGGGGCTCTGCGATAATTGCCTGCCCGATCGGGTTGCCATAATCGCCGTAGATTCCGGCAATTTGCAACGACTGTCCATCAATGGTCACATCATCACCGACCCTCAAACTGGCGCCACGCGACAACTGTTCGTTAATCAGAACCGACCGCCCAAGGTGAACCGCATCCCATGCAGCAGGTAACGCATCCAAGAACCCCCAATTTTCGCGGTAGGTCGTATGATCACGCGCCCCGAACACATCCGTTGGCCGCCCTGCAACCTGAATTTGGGTCGACATAATTGGCAAAACGGCAGCCACGCGCGGCGTGACATACGCCACCATCGCATCGGCCTGTGCCGCGCCATCGGCCGTGATATAAAGTTCGGACGCAAGCCGCTGATCCAAAAACGCAACAAACGTTAACCGAAAACTGCTAACCATCGTGGACACGCCCACGTTTGCCGACATTGCCAACAACAACGCCATCAATGCCAACGATAAACCTGGCAATTGCTGACGTGTATCCGCCCAGAACCATTCCACGACCACGCCCGTTGCACGCCGTTCGGCCAGCCCCAACAAACCCCGCAACACGATCGGCAGCGCCAAAGCTGCGCCGATCAACAAAGCACCCAGCAACGCAAACCCCGCGATGACGCCCGTTGCGGTAACAGCCAAAACCCCAGCAACACCCAACAACAAAACAGACATCCCCGCCTGTAACAGCGCACCACGACCCGCAAGAACCGCAAGCGCACGTGGCTGCGCGCCCGCCAGCAGCGGCATCCGCGACAATTTCCAAAGCGCCGCAGTTGATGCAATCGCGGTGCCACCAATCGCAACAGCCATCCCCGTCACCCACCAAACAGGACGCAATTGCAGGGTTCCAGTCACATCGGCCCCGTATAATCCGCGCAACGTCGCCGCCACATCAGGCAATAAAACGCCCGCAATCAAATACCCGCATCCGACGCCAATAGCCCCTGCAACCACCGCAAGCCCCATCAGCTCTGCGCCCATCAACACAACCAGCAACCGTAACGGGACACCCAGCGCCCGCAGGGTACGCACCGTGCCGCGCCGCTGTTCAAACGCCAGCCCAATCGCGCCATGCACAATGAAAATACCCACCGCAAATGACAACAATCCGAACGCGGTCAGGTTCAGATGAAAGCTGTCTGTCAATCGCCCGATGTCTGATCCATCTTGGGCAACCTGACGTCGCAACTCTGGCGCGATCTGGTCCAAAGGCGGCTGCCCAAGCGGCTGTACCGGCGCGACAATCATCGCATCGATTTCGCCGCTGCGGCCCAGCAGATTCTGTGCCACACCAATGTCTGCGACCGCTGTGTTTGGCGCGATTGACGCATCACGCAGCGCGCCGTCAAGTTGCACATCGGGCGCCACAATCACGCGCCCGCCGTCCACAATAAATTCTTGCAAGTCGACCCCGTCAGTCAACCCGACCGGCGCAAACCGGCTTGGCGCGGTTAACGGATCAACTCCGATCAAACGCACGCCACCCAAACGCCCCTCGATCACAGGGCTTACCAACCACCCTGCACGACGCAACGCGACATAAGTGCTTTGGGCAATCGGCTGACCATCGCGGCTAACAAGGCGGTCAAACTGTGCTTCACCCAACGTGCTTGCGGCGGCATCATAGCTGGCGCGCGCCTCGGCGTTGATCGCCTGCACGCCTGACCATAATGCAGTGGCCAATGCCAACCCCGCCAACAATGTAAACAACTGCAACGGGTTACGCCGCCAATGCCCCCACAGCGCAGACGCGGTCACTCCTATCATGCGATGCAACCGGCACGCAAATGCAACCGACGGCCCAAACGTGCCGCAAGTGCGGTTGAATGTGTCACCATCAATAAACCCGCACCCGTTTCCGCCACCAGCTCAAGCAAAACATCCATGACATTTGCGGCAGTTGTTTCGTCAAGGTTACCCGTTGGTTCGTCTGCCAGAATAAGCCGTGGACGCGGCGCAAGTGTACGTGCAATCGCCACGCGTTGCTGTTGACCACCCGAAATCTGCTCGGGGTATTTACCCAACTGTGCAGACAGCCCCAATCTATTGGCCAGTGTGTCCACCCAAGCCGGATCGTACCGCCCTGCAAGACGGGCCTGAAACGCGATATTGGCAGCAATTGTCAGGCTTGGGATCAAGTTGAACTGTTGGAAAACAACTCCGACACCACCACGCCGCAACGTCGCACGCCCGGTATCGTCCATCGCGGCAATATCTGCCCCATCAATGACAATCTGTCCGTGGTCAGGCACATCCAGCCCACCGATCAAATGTAAAAGTGTGCTTTTTCCGCTACCGGATTCACCCGTCAGTGCAAGGCTTTGACCACCATCAAGATGCAAGTTAATACCGCGCAAAACCGCGAATGGGCCATCCGAAGTGTCAAAGGTTTTTTGCACATCACGCACATCAAGAAGCATTTTTCCGGCCTTTCGTTGATTACAAACCTAACCCAATTGCGCCGCAAGGAAAGGCTATTGCGCGATCAATTCAATCCGGTTTCCCACGGGGTCCATCACAAAACACCGCCGCACATCAACCAGCATTGTGTCCCATGTCACACCATGCCCCGCAGCCACCAACCTGTCGGTCAATCCCGTCAGGTCTGACACAACAAAAGCGGGGTGTGCCTTGGTGGCTGGCACGAACTTTGCGTCGACGCCAAAATGCACCTGAACGTCACCGGCACGCACCCAAAACCCGCCACGGCCTACCAATGCTTCGGGTTTTTGAACCTCTTGAAACCCAAGCAATACATAGAATGATCGCTGCCGGTCTTCTGCACCCGCAGGGATTGCGAGTTGTATATGATCAAGCCCTTTTATCATAAATTCATACCATTCCAATCCAGCCGTTTTACCGCACGGTTGATGTAATTCTTAAACATTTTGCGCCTCCAGATTAAGAAACTGGTAAGGTCGTGACCCCTACCTAAAGACAATGAGTTCAGGCAAATAAACACAGTAAGGATCGATCATGCAAGCCACGCAAACACCACGCTACAATGTTCTTAAACTGCAAGAAACACATCCAGAAGAGTGCAATAGTACCAGCGAAACTGTGACCATGTTCCGGCTATGGTCGCTGTTGTCAGACAACACAGGCATACGTGATCTTACGATAGGACAACGCAGTTTTTTGTGAAATGAAACAGGGGGCCTGCGGGTTGCCCCCTGAAAAATGTTGGACATAACGCGTAAAAGAATCGCTTTAACTTGGGTAATCGCGCAGAAACATCGGCTTTTCAGCCGTGGACAAATCTGCATCATATGCATACCCGCCCGTGCCGAATGCCAACATATCATCGGGGTTGGTCACGCGGTTTTCAATAATGAAACGTGCCATTGCGCCACGCGCACGCTTGGCAAAAAACGACACAATCCGCGGACGGTCATCTTTGACCTCCATGAACTGGGGCGTGATCACGCGCAGATCAAGCGCCTTTCGGTTCACCGCACCAAAATATTCCTGGCTGGCACAATTGATCAATGTATCCGCATTTACCGTTGCTGCGCGGGCATTCAGCGCCTTTGCAATCGTGTCACCCCAATAGTCATAAAGCGAGGTTCCGCGGCGGGTTTTCAAACGGCTCCCCATTTCCAAACGGTAAGGCTGGATCGCGTCCAAGGGGCGTAAAATACCATAAAGGCCAGACAAAATACCTAAACGATCTTGCGCCCACACCATGTCATCCTTGGACAGCGTTTTGGCTTCCAACCCCTGATACGTGTCCCCGTTAAATGCAAGCGCGGCTGCTTTAACGGAATCCAGCGCAGGTTCTGCCGCGAATGCGTTAAACCGATCGCGGTTAAGACGCGCCAGATCGTCAGAAATGCTCATCAAATCTTTTAACTGGGTCAAGGTCAGATTGCGTGCCGTTTTTGACAAACGCACAGCATCATCTTGAAATTCGGGCGTCGTTGCCGCGACATCGACATGCGCCATATCAAGCGACTTGGCCGGAGAAATTACAACAAGCATCAGCGCGCTCCTAACAATGTGATATCAGCCGCGATCATCGCGGCAATTGCGTTATCCAACGATCCGTCAAGGTCGATCGCGCGGCACAGGCCCAGATCAACTGTAACATCAAACCCGAGATTGGCTGCATCTATTGCCGAATAATACACGCAAAAATCTGTTGCCAAGCCAGCCAAAGTGACCCGGTCAATGCCGCGTGTGCGCAAATATCCGTCTAATCCTGTTGGGGTTGTGTGATCGTTTTCAAAAAATGCGGAATAGCTGTCGATGGCCGTATTGTGCCCCTTGCGGACAATCATATCGGCACGGTCAACATCCAGACGCGGATGAAACGACGCACCGTTTGTTCCCTGAATACAATGGTTTGGCCACATTACTTGTGGACCATATGGCATCTGAATTGTGCTCATCGGTGCCGCATTATGACTGCTTGCGAAACTCGAATGGGCCGCAGGATGCCAGTCTTGCGTCAAGATGACTGCGTCGAACTTCAGCATCGCTGAATTGATGCCCGCAATAATTTGATCGCCGCCCGTCACAGCCAACGTACCATCCGGGCAAAAATCATTCTGGACGTCAATCACCAGCAAGCCGTGCATCGCAGTTCTCCTTTGTTATTCCTGTGGCTAAGATAGGGCGCAGCAAATGACAAGCAATCCGCTTGGCAGCGTCCGCAAGATAACGTATCTGCGCGCTTCGCATTGCAAGGAACTGCCAAAAATGAACACGCTCGCAATTGATTTTGGAACATCCAACACGGCGGCTGCTGTGCTGGTAAACGGACACCCGCATCTGATTGAAATCGAGCCTGGAAAAACAACATTACCAACATCGTTGTTTTTTGACTATCACACGAAATCTACGATCTATGGATCTGCTGCGAATGCCGCGCTAACTGACGGTCGCGAGGGGCGTTTCATGCGCGCATTAAAATCTGTGCTGGGCACGCCCTTGGTTCGCGAGCAGCGTCAAATCCACTTTGAACGGTTAACCCTGATTGCAGCCATCGCCCGTTTTTTGACGATGGTCCGCGAACGTGCCCAAGCCACCACAGGCATGACGTTCACGCATGCGCTGTCCGGCAGGCCCGTCCGGTTCCATTCTGCCAATGACGCCCGCAACGCCCAAGCCGAAATCGATTTGCGCGATGCTTACCTGCTTGCCGGGTTTACCCACGTTGACTTTATGTTCGAGCCAGAGGCCGCCGCGCTGGCGGCAGGTCCACTGCCCAAAGGCAAGCTGGGCTTGATTATTGATATTGGTGGCGGCACGTCCGACTTTTCAATTTTTGAACGCAACGGGCCAAACACCCGGATTATTGGCAGCCATGGTGTGCGCTTGGGCGGCACGGATTTTGACAAAGCGATCAGTCTGTCGCGCGTGATGCCCCTGCTTGGGCGCGGTTGCGACATTCGCAATGACATGGGCAATGGCCGTTACACCGCACCAAATGCAGTTTATAATGACATGGCATCATGGGAGAAAATCCCGTTTCTTTATACACCGGAAATGCGCCGACTTGCGGCACAGTTTCACAAAATGGGCGTCGATCAAAAACCGTTCAAGCGGTTGTTTGACACGCTAGACATGGAAATGGGGCATGATATCGCTTTTGCGGTCGAGGCTGGGAAGATCCGTGCAAATGCGCCAGATGCGGAAACTGCGGCAATTGATTTGCGTATGATCGAACCTGACCTTTGGGCACGCATGGGGCACAGTGATCTTACTGATATTCTGGCAGATCACGCGATCACAATGCGCGACGCCGCGCAGCAAACGCTTGACGATGCTGGATTGCGCCGCGACCAGATCGGGCAGATTGTATTTGTAGGCGGCTCTAGTCTTATGGCTGTCACCCAATCCACGATGATTGATCTTTTTCCAGACGCCATGCTGGAACGCACAGCGGCGTTTACGGCC
>Ga0222645_100708_pt1 | contig 17353 bp, 24 predicted proteins | sample AntAcemetagen292_FD_179881 | JGI IMG/M metagenome (GOLD analysis project Ga0222645, IMG submission 179881) | Saline water microbial communities from Ace Lake, Antarctica - #292 | ecosystem: Environmental > Aquatic > Non-marine Saline and Alkaline > Saline | place: Antarctica: Ace Lake | collected...
AAGGATAGATGCAATTACTAAGGAGACTTGATTGACCTGAGCCAATAACCGTGTTAGGATTAAAGTTTAGTAGGTTAGAGAGAACTACGGCTCTTAATATGATAACTAAAAACATACTAATCTGTTCGCCTACTATAGACAATTAGTATCAGTATGTTGATAGCTATAGATAAAATCTATTCTCTATATAGTACAAATTCCGCTAAGAAAAAAAGTGCTATTATTAGTATAATTCCATTCATAATCTATTCTTCTCTAAGTTCTTTTATTATTATTGCTATAGCAAATATTGATAGTACTATCGTTATTCCATTCATAATTATAATTTATTTATTTCTTGTTTAACTTTCAGGTAGTAATCGTGAGTATTATTGTCTACATCATCGTGAGATAAATCTAAGTCTAAATTTAGTATCTCCTGTACACAAATCAATGCACATTGTTTAGCACTAGTTTTGCTACCTTGATAACATTCGTTAAAATCTATGTTGCAATAAAAATTTTCCACTAATTCCTCTGCTTTTTCTTTTGGTGTCATATCTTGTTGTGTATTTTGTTAGATTCTTTTATAGCACTAATTCTGGCTTCTTGCCTACTGTCAAAATAGTTAGAATCAAATCCTGCTGGCTCTATATCAAACCAAAAACTTTCATCGTATTGATTTAAACTAATATAACGACCTACACTATCAAAGAAGTCTACATAAACACCGTATTTCATCTTGGTAGATAAATCTTTAAAACCCAACCCGTCTCCACTATATTCAATTGTTGTTAATGGAAATATAAATTCACTTATATTTAACTCGTACCACTTTTCAAAATCTACTTTACATTTTCCTGTTAATTCCATATCTAATTACATTTTATACGTTTAATTCTACCGTCCAAGTAATTGAAGTCTTGTATTTCAAACTCATTGTAACAGCTATCTAGTTTCGTCTGTGTTGCCTCTCTGTCTAGTGAGTAAATTATCTCTGTGCAATTACAGAATAAAACCTCATTTTCTATTGGTGTGCATTGTGAGAAAACTATTAATATTATTATTAACTTCTTCATATCTAAAACATTTTAAATTGACTACTATCTAATTCCTCCCAAGAAACTATCTGTTTTTTTACTTGATTAATATCTTGGTTAATAAATTTTCTATCAAGTTTTAATATATCCATTCTATTGTTTAAGGTGTTTATATTGTGAGCCACCTCTTTTGCTGTATAAGTTTTACTTTCTTTCATCTTCTTCTGTTTTATCTATTCGTTGTTGTGCTTTCTGTATAAGCTCTTTGCATAACATTGCCTTGTATTTAATTACAAACTTTGCGTCATTTAGTGTCATACTAATCTATTTTTAGGAATTCAGATTCAGCATAAGTCATAAACCATTCTTTATTGTTCTCATACTTTTCTACAATAGCTTCTAGTATAACAACCTCTTCTATAGTCTTTAGCTTCGCTATCCTGTTTATAAGACTATCTACCTTGTTTAATATATTAGTCGTCATCATAGGGTCAGATTCGTAAACAACATCAAAAGACTCCCTTACAATAGGTTCTAATATTTTAATCATCCTGTTGCCTTGATTCTTTAGGTCCTGCTTATACCTATCAGTAGTCACCAAACATTCGTTGGCTTCTAGTAGTAATTGCGATAATAGTATCGACTTTAAAAACATAATCTGTTCGTTTGTAATCTCTTGTTTGCTCATAATATTTATTTATTGTTTAATTAATACTTGTTCTATATTTGTAAATCTTTCCTTTAACTGAGTTCTTGTAAAAATCCTCTTTAATCCGTCACTTCTTTTCAAGGTGTCTTGAGATTTAATGCACTTATCTAGGTACTGCTTTTCATTAGGACCGTGAGTTGTTACTGTTGATATTACGGTGTACATACTATTTGTGTCCAAACACTTAAAACAACCAAACCTTATCGTATTATTTTTGTTTAGGATATTCATTATTAATCTATTTAAGGCAAATATAAAACTAATATTTGAATATACAACTATAATTAACACAAAATATAAAAAAATAGTTATCTCATTATAAGATAATTTATTTATGATGTACGAATTTGATATTAATATACCAGAAACACTAAGGGATATCACAGTCTCTCAATGGCAAAAGTATATTAAGGTTTATGAGAAAAACAAGGATGCAGAAAATACAGAATTCTTAGAAAAGAAGATGTTAGAGATTTTTTGTGGTGTAGGACTTAACGACATAGATAAACTAGGTTTAAGCATATTCGATAATACAGTAATACATTTATCAAACCTACTAAACTCAAAAATAGACCTAGTTAGGACTTTCGATATGAAAGGAACTGACGGAGCTGTAGTTCATTTCGGTATGATACCTAACTTAGATAAAATGAGTTATGGTGAGTTTATAGATTTAGAGAAATATATATTTGACGATGATAACTTCCATAGAGCTATGGCGGTTATGTACAGACCAATTAAGCATCACAATAAAGACAAGTATCTGATACACGACTATAAAGGAACAGAGTTCTTAGCAGATGTTATGAAAGACACTCCATTAGACGTTGCATTAGGTGTGCGGGTTTTTTTTTATCGTTTAGCGACAAAATTAGGGAACTATACGATGGTCTCTACACTCAAGGAACTTCAACAGAAGCAGGAGGGTCGGGTAGACAAGCATTCGGTAGAAAGTGGGGAACGTATCAAGCAATATATACACTCGCTGGAGAAGATGTCAGAAGAATTGGAGAAGTTACAGAACTCCCATTACATCAATGTTTAATGTACCTAGAGTTTGTTAAAGATAAATTGGATTTAGAGAATAAAATGATTAAAGCACAATCAAGATGACACACGTTTACAACATATTAGACACACTAAAAGACGAACTATTAGCTAGTCCATCGGTAAATACGGTAACATACGGAGATATATCAGATGTAGACCTAGATAAGACTACTATATTTCCATTATCACACCTTTTTATGGATAATGTGACTTACAGGGAAAGAACTGTTCTTTTTAACATAAAACTACTATGTGCAGATATAGTTGACTACAATAAAGAGAAGTCTGATTTTGACTTGTTTTACGGAAACGACAACTTACACGATGTTTTAAACACTCAATTTGAAGTGATAAACACCCTTATAATGAAGCTAATGAGAGGTGATTTATTCAAATTAAACTACCAAGTAACAACGGAACCTTCAGCACAGCCATTTAAGGAGCGTTTTAGCAACCAATTAGCTGGATGGAGTGTTGACATATCAATAGAGATTCCAAATAGTGCTAGTATCTGTTAATTATGCAGAAAACAAACCTAAATAAAGCATTAGCAGACCTAGCAAAGCAATTTACAGATAAATTAGAGGCTCAGGCTAAGATAGACAGAACTAATGCAACAGGTAGATTTGCTAAATCATTTAAAAGCAGTGTTACTGAAGATGGTTTTGAAATATCTTCTGACGCTAAGTACGCAGGTGCTGTAGATGGTGGTGCAGGTATAGCTAGGTCCAGCAGGGAAGGCTACGATAAGAAAAGAAGGTTAGAGGAGTGGGCTAAAGCTAAGGGGATTAGACCTGTATCTAAGTTAAAAAACGGATATAAGTTTAGAAAAATGAATACAGACAGTAATAGTGCATTTAAGTCTATGATATTTGCTATTTCTAAGTCTATTGCTAAAAAAGGTACAATAAAGAGATATCAGTACAAGGGTAGTGAGATATTTGATAGAGTATTTGAATCTATGCGTAAAAAAGTAGGTTTAGATATAAAAGACGGATTTAGTGCGGACCTTAGAGATGAGCTAATAAAAATAGTAAAAATAAAATAAAAATGGCAATTAACACAAGGAGTCCTTATTTCGTTTCTATAGAAGACACCGAAATATCATATGCAGAATTAAAAATATACATTTGGGATGGAGACAAGAACACTCCACCATCTGAAGAAAAATACAGCCTGAAAAAGAACGCATTAGCCTCAATTACTAAGGTTAGTTTTGAAGTTTCGGAGCTAATTAGGGATTTTATAGATGTTAAGTTCAGATTTGCAAGTATTATACAGGATGGTAGTGATGTTGGTATAGAAGACGGTCTGTCTAGGTTTATAATAACAGGTACTGACTCAGGGCAGTCAATTATTTGGGTTAAACTAGACCTTAAAGCTTACGATTCCTCAAATACGGAATTACTGGACAGCACTGAGACAAATATAGCCCTAGATTCTTATTCGTATTTTGAAGATTATGAATTCAATATAGAAGACAGCTCTATACTTATAAGTAACAGAGATTTAATACTTCTTAGAGGGGGCGGTTACAATTTACCAATATACGTAAAAAACAACCCGACAATTGTTGCCTACAATGGTTCGGAAGTAATAAAAACAGAGTCATACACCTCATCAGACATTAGTAGTGAGCAAATAGAGTATTTTAATCTGTTTCAAATAGAAAATTTATCAAGCATAGTTGTAACAGATGACAATGGGAGCGAAACTATAAAAATAAGTGTTGTAGATGAGTGTAAGCAAATACCATCTAAGGTAACTTTTGTAAACAAGTTTGGAGTCTTGGAAAACGTCTATTTTGTTAAAAAGTTTGTTAGTAAAATGCAAGTAAATAAGGAATCTTACAAGGGAAACATACTAACCTACGGGGACTCTTACGATAGTACTAATCACGTAAACAGAGATTTCAACGTTATTGCAAAAGAATCAATATCACTAAGCTCTGGGTTTTTGAATGAAAGCTACAACGAAACATTTAAGCAAATGATGTTGTCTGAGGTGGTATGGCAAACAAAAGAAAACTTAACACTACCTATAAACATAAAGACGAGCGACATTACGTATAAAACGTCTCTAAACGATAAATTAGTGCAATACACAATAGATTTCGACAATTCATTTGATACCATAAATAACATTAGATAATTATGCAAATTCAGTTATATGTAGAAGGTCAAAGATTGGATATGTTTGAGAATGAGGGCGTAAGCGTTACTGACACTCTTAAAAATGTTAAAGATATTAGTAAAATATTTACTGAATATTCTCAGACCTTTAAAGTACCCGCTACAAAGATAAATAACAAAGTCTTTAAACACTACTATAACACCGATGTACAGAACGGTTATGACGCTAGAGTTAGGGCTCAATCAGAGATAGAATTAAGTCGACTTTCATTCAAGAAAGGATATTTAAAATTAGAAGGGGTAGATTTAAGAAACAATTTACCTTATGCATACAATCTAACATTCTTTGGAAATACGATATCCTTAAAAGAACTCTTAGGAGAAGACTTATTATCTGATTTGTCTTGGTTAAATAATCTAGGGGTAAAAGACGATGGCACACCTCTTGCCTTCTCACCTGAAGACACTAAAGCATACCTTACGTCCTCAAAAAACAGGACTATTGATGGCGTTCAGTACAATAACCCAATACAAACACCCTTAATGACATACGAGCAGAGGTTGTTTTACGATGATAGTAGTCAGCAATATAGCTCTGAAGACAACGGAAACCTTGATTTTAAGGAAAACGTACACGAAGGAGTTAAATGGACTGAGTTAAAGCCAGCTATTAAAATGTCTTTAATAATTAAAGCTATAGAGGAGAAATACACTACTGCAAATGGATATTCTCAAAACTTAAAGTTTAGTACTGATTTTTTTACTGACTTTTCGGACCTGCCTTCAAGAAATACGGATTGGGATGACCTTTATATGTGGCTACACAGGACTCAAGGTCAAATGGAGAGTCCTTCAGTTCCAAACATAGGAGATGTCTTGGTTGAAGGGTGGTCACCTGAGCAAAGTAGAGTAGGTGTTTACATCACTAATGAATCTACCGTTTATTTGGACACAAACGATGCTTCTTTTGATTTACTTGAACTAAAAAATGATGTGGATAGCGGATTTAGCTCCGTGACATATAGCTACAAGATTTATGCAAATGGGCTTGAGGTAAACTCATACACAAATGTGTCAGGTAATCACGTGGCTACACTAAATTCATCATCTTATGTCAACAAGTCTATAACAGTAGTATACACATTTTCAAGTGCTGTTCAATTCAATCACGTGTCATTCCATATGCAAGGCACAATTGTTGACGACAATAGTTCGTACAATTACGATGTTTATGCAAACCCAAGTACAGCAAATATAGGTTTTCAAATAAACCCTACAATGCAGATGCCTAAAATGAAGGTGCTAGACTTCCTTACAAGCGTTTTTAAGATGTTTAACCTTGTAGCCTACATAGATGATGGTATTATAGTCGTAAAGACCTTAGACAGCTTCTATAGCGATGCCTTGCTTCAATCTAATAACGGAGCTTATGATATAACAAGATACATAGATGTAACAAATAGTAAATCAAACTCAGCTCTACCTTTTAGAGAAATAGTGTTTACATATCAGGGACTCAAAACGTATTTAGCGGATGTTCACAATCAAATGTTCAATAAAAAATGGGGTGAGGAAGATTATAATGGAGGTGGTAGTACTATATTTTCAGGTGGTATTTTCAAGTATGAAATAGGTTTTGAGCATATGAAGTTTGAAAGAATTTTCACTAAAGACACTTTAGTTCAGACAGATATTCAATGGGGATTTCACGTTGATGACAATAGAAGCCAATACGTTGGAAAACCTACTGTATTCTATATGAACCTAAAAACATTACCTTCAGAAACCCCTATATCTTTTATAAACCAAGTAGATGTAGACGGAACACCTTCCTCTAACGAGTCTATCGGTAGCTATTACGCACCCTGTAATTCAAATATGAATACAGCAACGTTTTTGGAGCAAACTTCATTAAACTTTTATCCTGAGTTTGATGAATGGGAAGGAACTCTAAAAAACAACAATACATTGTTTAATAGGTATCACACTCAGTACATATCTTCTGTTTTTAGCAAATCAAACAGAATAACTAAGGTTTCTGCGGTGCTTCCTTTGAGGATATTAATTAATTACACATTAGCAGATAGGTTTCAAATATCAGGAAAGAGCTATAAGATAAATTCAATAGAAACCAACCTAAAAACAGGCAGGTCTGATATAGAGCTTTTAAATGATATAGTTTTTGCTGTAGATGACGGCTCAATACCTTTAGCACCTTCTAATTTAAGGGATATATCTAAAACCGATGAAACAATCACGCTAACCTGGGATGCACCTGAGTCTTCTCCAGCTGGGTATAATATTGAGATAAATCAGGGCAGTCAGATTGTAGACGCAGGGAGCAGCACTACTTTCCAATTGACAGGGCTTATAGGAGGAACTACGTACAAAATAGCTATTAGGTCCTACAATTCATTTGGAACGCAGTCAGAGGATATATCAAACATAATAAACGTAACAACAGACCAATAATGATAAGACAGGCTTTAGAACTATTAAGAGAGAATGATTGGCTAATTGATGATTTAGATATCAATATAGCTAAAGGATTATATGAAATGCCTTCAACATTTAAGGAATTAAGAACTAATAACAAGAGAAAAAAACTAACAAAAGATGGCAGTAGAAACTTATAAAATAAAGATTGATGTTGAGACGCAAACAGCATCAATTAGAGACTTAAAGGGTCAGATTGTTGCCACTCAAGTTCCCGTAAAGCAACTTAGGGAGGAGTTTGGAAACTTTGCAAGAACAGTTAACTCGACCAAATTCAACAAGTTTAACAGCGAGCTACAAGGGACTAAAGGCATAGCTGGGGGGATGAAGAAGTTTGAGAAATCCACAGGCGGTGCTGCAACTTCTGTACTAGAACTTGGTAGAATTGTTTCGGATGCACCTTATGGTATTAGAGGTATGGCGAATAACGTATCACAATTAGCGTCTAATATGCTTTTTGGTGCACAGCAAATAGATAAAGCCACGGGTAAGACCGTTGGATTTACTAGTGTATTGAAAGGAATGGGAAAAGCCTTTATAGGACCCCTTGGTATATTATTCGCTATACAGGCGGTTGTTGCGGCAGTTGATTATTTCTACGGAGGAATGAAGAAGGCTGAAAAAGGACTAGAAAGCCTTGACGAGTCTTCGGCAAAAGCCGCCTCTTCCCTTAAGATATTAGTTAAAGCCAATGACTTAGGCTCTATGTCTGTAGAGGAAACCGCTAGAGTTGTTAAAAAAGCTAACCTAGAATATAAGGACTTAAACATACAGGTAGGAGAAAACGGTAAAATAACCGATGAGAGCGTATTGGCTATTAATAGGAAAATATCATCCTTAGAGAATTTAGCTAGAGCAACAGCTACACAGGGTTTAATTGAGGAAAAGTTTGCAAAATTAGTACCTTTAGAGAACAAGTTAAAAAAACAAGAAGAAGAGGCTTTAGTAAAACTTAAAGTCAAAGGAATAAATAGCATTAAAGAAGCTCAGGAAATTGCTGACAAAACTAAAGATTATGCCTTAAAGGGTTATGTAAATGGTATTATCAATCAAACCAAAGCCACCAAAGACGATATAGGTGAGATTCAGACGAGTATAGATGAATTGATAACAAACATACCTAGTGTATCTGATTTATTTAAAGGAAATAAAGGTAAAAAAGAAAAAGACAAAAAATGGAAAGGAAAGAGGGTTTTAAGCATCTTAGGATTTGATAAAATTGATTTCCTAGAGGCTGAAAAGAAAGCAAAAAGGTACGGTAAAAATCTAATTAAAGCTGTAGAGAATTTCTTTGGAGTTGAGATGGATAAAGACCCGTTAAAAGTCACGGCAGAACTAGACTTAACTTTTAGCGAAGAGCTTTGGAAGATTAACCAAGACAAGCTTAAATCAGATGTCAATGAAATGGTTAGGCAAGATAAGCTAGAGGACCTTGCTTCTTACGCAGAAAAGGCGAAGGAAATAATAGGAGGTATAGGTGAGTTTGTAAATGCTGAGTATGACCGAGACTTAGTTATAGAGCAGAATAAGACAAACGCTCTAAATAATGAATTAAACAATAGGTTACAAAACGAAACGCTTTCAAAGAATCAAAGACAGGCTATACAGAACCAAATAGCTCAAAATGACGAGAAGCTAAGGATAAAGCAAGAGCAGATAGAGAGAAAGAGATTTACTATGCAAAAAGCTGTAAATATTGCACAAGCAACTATGGATACTTTCGTAGCTGCTACAGGTGTTTTAGCAGACACTAGGGGTGGTTCTTTCGCAAGAATAGCAGGTATGATTGCAACAATAGGTGCAGGTTTGGCCCAAGTGGCTATGATTTCAAGGCAGAAGTTCCAAACATCAGCAGGAAGCTCACCAAGACAAGCTACAGGTGCAGGTGGTGGAGGTGGCTCTGACAGAGAAGACGTATTTAATATAGTAGGGCAATCTCAAAGTAGTCAATTAGCAGGAGCTATTCAAAATCAATTTAGACAACCATTAAGGGCTTACGTTGTTGCAAGAGATGTTACGAGCCAACAAGATATAGATAGCAATATTCAAGGAAATGCATCAATTTAAAACGGAATATAAACAAATTAGTTACCATAATATAAAACAATAGTTATGAAAAATTTAGATACAATAGAATTATTTATTGACGACGCCAGAGAAGATGACGGTATTGAGGCAATTTCTTTGGTAGAATTTCCTGCCATTGAGGAGAATTTTATAGCTCTTAGTAAGCACAAGGTGGAGTTTAAGACCATAGATGCTGATAAAAGAATAATAATAGGATTAGCATTAGTCCCAGATAAGAAGATATACAGACGGAAAGGAGAATACGAATATAATGTAATATTTTCAAAAGAAACCGTAAGAAAGGCTTCTGAGCTTTACTTGAAAAAACTTAAATTAAACAACACAACCTTAGAACACGAAGCTCAGATGGTTGAGGGTGTATCTGTTATAGAGTCTTGGACAGTTGACGACCCTAAGATAGATAAAACTGCTTTGTATAATTTAAACGCACCAAGTGGCTCTTGGGCGGTAATTATGAAAGTGTATGATGATGAAATATGGAAAGATGTTAAAAACGGCAAGTATTTAGGATTTAGTATTGAAGGTATGTTTAGTGACAGGGAGGAAGACAATGAAGAGATTGAGGCTTCTAAAGCATTAGGGGAACTTAAAAAACTATTATCATAATGGCTAGAGCTGTTTACTGTTATTGCAAGAATACGTATTCAATAGAATGTGATAAGAAAAAGAATAAGAAATGTAATGCACCAGACTACTGGAAGCAAGGCATAGGAGACATAAGTAATACTGGCGAAGACGATTAAAACACGACAGTACATTTATAAATAGTTATATTAATATAAACCAATAAGTATGAAAGCAACAGAAATCCTTAACAGTGTTAAAGAGCTTTTAAATCTATCTAAGGTAGAGGAGAAAATTGAAGACACCGTAGTTGAAGAAAAAGTAGAATTATCTACAGAAGAATCAACAGAAGAAGTTATAGAGGAAGTTAGTGAAGTATTACTTGCTGAAGAAGAGGTAATAGTACCTACAGAAGAGGTTGCAGCATCACCAATGATGTACGTAACACCTGAAGAATTATCAGCAGTAAAGACTGAATTACTTTCGATGATTAAAGCATTAATCGAGGATAAGCCAATGGGAGACACTAAAGAAGTTCCTCAAGAGTTATCAAAACAAGAAGAAATTGAATTATCAGAAGATGCAGAAGAAGTTGTGCACTCACCAGAAAACTCAATTGAAACTAAAAGAAGTTTATTATCAAACCAAAACAAATCTATGACTACTGAGCAAAGAGTACATAGTATGTTATTTAACAACTAAAATTATAAAAATGGCTACTACTACAAACATTACTACTACTTATGCTGGTGAAAGTGCAGGAAAATACATCTCTGCTGCTTTATTGTCAGGTAACACAATCGCAAATGGTGGATTAACTATCAGACCAAATGTAAAATTTAAAGAAGTTGTAAAAAGATTAGAACTAGACGGTATCGTTAAAGACGGAACGTGTGACTTTTCTGATACATCTACATTAACTTTAACTGAAAGAATTCTTGAACCAAAGGAATTACAGGTTAACTTAGAACTATGTAAGAAAGATTTTCGTTCTGACTGGGATGCAATCCAAATGGGTTACTCAGCGTTTGACAATTTACCTTCATCTTTCCAAGACTATTTAATTTCTTATGTTGCTTCTAAGGTTGCACAAAAGAATGAATTGAATATCTGGCAAGGTGTTGATGCAAACGAAGGAGAATTTGACGGATTTGAGGCTATATTAGGAGCTGATGCCGATATTCCTGCCGCACAGAAGATTGCAGGTACTACTGTAACTGCTAGTAACGTTATTGAAGAATTAGGAAAGGTTGTTGACCAAATTCCTTCTGCTTTATACGGAAGAGAAGATTTACATATTTATGTATCTCAAAATGTATTCAGAGCTTACAAGAGAAGTTTAGGTGGTTTTGCCGCTAACGGAGTTGGAGCTAATGGATTTATGGCGCAAGGGAATAACCAAGATGTAAATGTTTTATACTTTGATGGTGTAAAAATATTTATGGCTAACGGATTATCTGCAAACACAATGGTAGCTTCTACTAAGGATAATGTATGGTTCGGAACCTCGTTACTATCTGATTCTCAAGAAGTTAAGATTTTGGATATGGAAAACCTAGACGGTTCTCAAAATGTAAGAATTGTAATGCGTTTTACCGCAGGAGTTCAATACGGAGTAATTTCTGATTTCGTTCTTTACGGAATTGCATAATTAAATAATAACAATAAACTAAAAAGAGGTGGTCGGGAAACTGCCACCTCTTTTTTATTAACTAATAATAAAAAATAATAATATGGCTTGTGATATTAACTTAGGTAGATTAGAACCTTGTAAAGACAGTGTTGGTGGTATCAATGCGGTTTACTTTGTAAACTACGGAGGTATAACCTCTATTACACCTAATTCAACCGATTCAGACGTAATAGATAGCGTAGGGGGTTCACCTTCTGCATATAAATTTGATGTCAGAGGAAACTCTACATACACAGAAAACATTCAATCAAGTAGAGAAAACGGAACTACTGCTTTTGAGCAAGTTCTAGAATTGACACTTAAAAAATTAACAAAGGAAGACCACAAGACAATTAAATTATTATCTTTTGGTAGACCAAATATCTTAATAGAGGATAATAACGGAAACTTGTTTTTAGCTGGACTACAACACGGATGTGATGTAACAGGTGGTACTGTTGTAACAGGTGGTGCTATGGCTGATATGTCAGGGTATACTTTAAGTTTTACAGGTATGGAAAAAGTTCCTGCTAACTTTATAAATAGACCCGCTACTAATGGCGTATTTGATAATACTGTAGCCGCAGATATTGCAACAGCAGGATTTACTGTTTGAGAGGATATACCAACACTGCTTGATGATGCGATAGCTTATTATAAATTCGATGAACTCTCAGGAACGTCTTTAATAGACCAAAAAGGGAGTCATAACGGAGTAATTAATAACAATCCATATATAGGCGGTAGCGGTTTAATTGGTAAATCTATTCGTTTTGGGAATAGTGCTACCGACCAGTCGGTTAGCTTGTCAGATAGTAATGACTTTAGCTTTACGGATGGGGTAAATGACAAACCTTTTAGTATGAGTACTTGGGTAAGACCTTTTTCTACCTTTGGAAGTATTTTAAATAAATACTCCAACACAGGTACTGATAGGGAATATAGGTTGTATAATCAAAGTGGAACTGTATTTTTTGTTCTTTACTCGGAAGGCTCTGAGTCAAATAAATTATTAGTTAGAACAGATGATAGTCCAATTGACTCAGATGGAGTATGGAGGAATATTACGGTTACTTATGACGGAAGCGGTAATCCTAGTGGATTGTTAATGTATTATAACGGTGTTCTACAAGAGAGCGGTTTTGATATAGGAAGTTACGTTAAAATGACTAATACAAGTCAAGATTTAATTATAGCAAATCGACCAGATAGTACCACCAACAGCTTAAACGCTGAAATGGACGAAACCTCTATATTTAATAAGGTTTTAAGTCAGTCAGAAGTTGATGAACTATACAATGGAGGTTCAGGAATGAGTCTTAATTAGTATTAACAATAAATAAACTTAAAAGTCCTAACTGTTAAAATAGTTAGGACTTTTTCATTAAATAAAACAAAATATTATTATTTAGTTATCATAGTATGTTAATATTAAACCCAACATCAGGAAATAAAACAATAAACATACTGCCTAGAAGCAGGGATGTTGATGGAACTATTGTTTTAATACTAAGAAGAGACGGAGAGGGGGTGGAAGAGAATCTAACGCCCGTATCTGTAAGTATAGTATCTAATTTTACTGATATAGTTTTTACACCAACAATACTAAAAGAAGACGCTACTTATTATTTAGAAATAACAAGAAATGGAAGTCTTTGGTACAGGGATAAAATCTACGCTACATCGCAAACAGAATCTAACCGTTTAGTTGATAAGCACGTTATAGGTAATAATACAATATACCAATCTTACGATAGTACAGATGATAATACATATATAATATAATGAAAAAAAGTAATATTAAAAAAGAGTATAGAGATAGCATTAGGATTGTAAATATGTCTTCTTACAATACTCCAGAAATCAAGGAGGTCCATAATAAAGATTGGGTTTCTTTTGGTAATAATAATGACTATTTTGATAACCTTATTGAAAGATACTTAGATAGCCCTACTAATGGTAGATGTGTTAACGGTATTGTTGATATGATTTACGGTAGGGGACTAGAATCTACTAATTCTGAGATATTTCCTGAGCATTATGTTTATATGAAAAAGTTACTTAGACCAAGAGAGGTTAAGAGGCTTGTGAACGACTATAAGCTGTTAGGTCAGGGTGCTATGCAATTAACCTACAACAAGGCTAAAACAAAGATATTAAAGGTGTCTCACTTCCCTATGGAAACCCTTAGAGCAGAGAAAGCGACTAACGGAAAAATAAAAGCATACTACTATCACCCAAAATGGAAGGATTGCAAAACTTCTGACAACCCTAAAAGGATTCCTACATTTGGAAACGGAAGTAAAGCACAAGTTAATGAATTGTACGTATTTAAACCTTATAGAAGTGGTTTCTACTACTATGCTACCGTTGACTACCAAGCGTGTTTACAATATGCTGAATTAGAATCAGAAGTATCAAATTACCACATCTCAAATATACAAAACGGCTTACAGCCAAGCTTATTCGTAAACTTTAATAATGGAGTTCCAAACGAGGAGACTCAAAACGCTATTGAAAACAAAATTAACGATAAGTTCTCAGGCAGTTCACAAAGCGGAAAGGCTATTATAGCATTTAACGACAGTGCAGAAACAAAGGCTGACATAGAGGCAATTCACTTACCTGATGCTCACGCACAATATCAGTTTCTTTCTGATGAGGCAAGAGAAAAGATAATGCTAGGTCACGGTATTGTATCACCAATATTATTAGGTATTAAAGATAATACAGGATTTGGTAACAATGCAGAGGAATTAAGAACAGCGTCTGTTTTAATGGATAACGTTATTATAAGACCTTTGCAGGATGGTATTATTTATGGCTTAACAGAGATACTTGAATTTAATAAGATATTTCAAGACTTATACTTTGTGACACTACAACCTATTGAATTTACCGAGCTAGAAAACATATCTACCAAAGTAAGGAAAGAAGAAGAGACAGGAGAGAAGCTTTCTTCAGAAAAAGAAGCAGAAGACTTTTCAGATGAAGATGGTGATAACCTGTATGACCAGTTAGAAGGCTTAGGAGAGGTTTTAGGCGATGATTGGGAGTTAATCCATAGTGAAGTATACCAAGAAGAAGATGAGTCCGTTAAAATGGCTGAAATCAAGTATTCAGATAAATCATCCTCAGAAGATAATAATATTTACAAGATAAGATATTCTTATTCTCCTGAAAGAAAGTCAGAGGGAAGTAGAACGTTCTGTAAGAAAATGGAAACCCTGACAGGAAGAAAAATTGTATTTAGAAAAGAAGATATTAATATGATGTCTTTTAGGGGTGTTAATAGAGAATTAGGTCACAACAGAAACAACTATTCGCTGTTAAAATTTAAGGGAGGTAAAAACTGCCACCATTATTGGGAATTACAGGTTTATAAAAAATCTAGTGGTAGTAGGGTTAATGAAGATACCGCTTACGGAAAAGGTCTTGACAAGCCGAACAACCCTTCGGAAATTACAGAAAGAATGGTAGATAGGCCAGATAGAGGAGCATACCCAAGTGTGTTAAGTAGAATTAAAAAAATCATAGGGATATAATGAAGGCACTTTTTATAACGGTACAGGATTTAAAGGCAAAGTCAATAATAAGTGGAAATACAGATGCGGATAAACTGATTCACTATATTGAGGTGGCACAAGACATTCACATTCAGAATTATTTAGGTGGAAGCTTATATGATAAGATGCAAGAGCTAATAATATCAGGAGACATAGACCTTGCAGAAAACGCTAAGTACAAGACTCTTAGAGACTTATATATTAAGCCTATGCTAACTTGGTTTACTCAAGCAGAGTGCTTGCCTTTTGCTATGTTTAAAATAGATAATGGCGGTATAGCTAAGCACAGAGGAGAGGAGTCTGATACAGTTAATTTTAGTGATGTAGATAGGATGATGAGTAAGATAAATGATAGAGCTGAGTTCTACACAAGAAGGTTTTTAGATTACATCTGCAACAATAGCAATATTTATCCAGAGTATAACAATAATAACAATGGAGATATGTACCCTGACAAGGATGCAGACAGTTTTACGGGATGGGTGTTATAATGGAGAGTAATAAAAAAAAGACATATAAAACAAAAGAGGTTAACATAGTAAGGTTGGCTAAGTTTTACGAACAAGTAAGCAAGAGCGGTTTAATTAAGGCGAATAAAAAAACAAGCAAATAGTATGGCAAATAATATATACCAATCTAGTTGGTGGGGTGTAGGGATTTACAACTCTATAGGCTGGGGAATCGATTACCTTGACTATGCTTCTAACTTTTTAAAACTAGAGGATAATAAGTTAATTCTGCAGGAGAGCGGAGATAATATAATTTTATAAAAATTACAAAATGGCAAACAAGAGAATTAGTGAATTAAACGAAGTGACAACTGCGTCTAATTCTGATTTAATACCTATCGTGAATAGCGGAGAAACTAAAAAAATAAATGCTTTAAACCTAAAAACAGAGGTTGTGAGAATTACAGAGCATACGGTTACATCCGTAAGTACTACGCAGTCTTTAAGTATAGGTAATGAATCTACTATTAATGTTTTAATTATTGAAAACGCAGGGCTTAGTTTAACGCTTCAATTCCCCACATCACCTTTGCAGGGTCAGATTGTACACTTTACAACATTTACAAATACCGTAAACCTTATAGTTGGAAATGCCACAGGGACAGGCGAAATAAAACCAACCTACGGAGGGGCTGCGACAGAAGGTTTTAAAGTGAGTTATGTTTATCACGAAGAGAAAGATACTTGGTACTTAATAGGTTAGTAATTATAATATATAAACAATATGGCTACAATTAAAATAAACGAATTACCTACATCTTCTATAAATTCAACTGATTTTTTAGTCAAAGCGGACGGTAATGGATTAGCTACAAAAAACACGATTGAGAATCTTTTATCTTCTGTTGCTGATTTAAACGGTAATAGTTCAGAATTATTCGAAGTTTCTAATGGTTTATCAGGAAACGATGCGGTTAATGTAACGCAGTTAGATATTATAGAAAATGAATTATTTGATAAAATACAAGACGAAGAAGGCGATAGACAATCTGCGGATACAACTTTACAAAATAACATAAACACAGAGGCAACCGCAAGAGCAACCGCAGATACTACTTTACAAAACAACATAGATTTAAAAGTAAATATTTCAAGTATTGTAAACAACGTAACCGCTGGGGGTTCTGGCGTTCCTTTATCAGCAGAACAAGGTAAATTACTAAAAGCTGAAATACTAGCCTTAGCAGGTTCTTTAATACCGCAGGGCAATTGGGATGCAGACACGAATGACCCAGATATTTCAGGAACTACTGAAACAGGTTATTTTTGGATAGTATCGGTTGATGGTTCTACAGATATTGGTGGTATTACTGATTGGAAAGTAAATGATTGGGTAATTAAAACTGCTGATGGTTTTGCAAAAATAGACAATACAGATAAAGTTATTAGCGTAGCTGGCAAGATTGGCGAAGTTGTTTTAGCTAAAGCAGATGTAGGATTGTCTAATGTAGATAATACAACGGATGCAAATAAACCTATTTCAACCGCACAACAAACCGCTTTAGACTTAAAAGCAAATTTAGCGGGAGGTAACACCATAACAGGAGA
>Ga0222645_100711_pt1 | contig 17340 bp, 18 predicted proteins | sample AntAcemetagen292_FD_179881 | JGI IMG/M metagenome (GOLD analysis project Ga0222645, IMG submission 179881) | Saline water microbial communities from Ace Lake, Antarctica - #292 | ecosystem: Environmental > Aquatic > Non-marine Saline and Alkaline > Saline | place: Antarctica: Ace Lake | collected...
TAATCTAGATTTGGGACGTGATGTAGTATGTTTTGAAACTGCTTGGAAGCCATGTTGCATTTACCGTTATTAGGTTTCAGTACGTTAAATATAGTTCACCAACACCAAACTGCAACACAGCCATATAAAGTCACTGTTAAGAAATCACTATGGAAAGTTTACATACATTTAAGAATAGCTCTTCATCATTAGTCACTATGCAAGTGCCAGCAAGCAGTCACCATAAAAACGCTATACATGTCAAACATACAAATAAATGGACTTTCCTGGTGGCTAACCATATTCGATTTTCTGAAAAGCAAGCAAACTGTATAAGCTTGATTAAACCCACATCGCACTGCTTATCTCTGTGGCTTGAAAAAATTGTGACTGGCGGTCAATGTTCAAACTTGTTCGTCGAGCAGTTATCATTGGATGAAATCAGTTTTAAACGCCTTAAACAGCTATGCCTTGATTACAAAGTGCTATTGGTTAACTTGATGCCAAACAAAAATCAGGACAGTAATATAGTAAAAGGGCCTTGGTAAGTCACTGCGTTTTAAAGTGGTTTCAACTGATGTCGATATTGCTATTGCTATTGCGCCATAGCATCGCCTAAGCTCGAACAACCCATTATCTAAGTTAGAAATTTTTAAAACTATGACTTTAAAATTATGATTAAGAACTGTTTTTGCGGCAATGCGCTGATTTTTGAAGAGTGTTGTCAGCCCGTGATTGACGCTAAAGTAGCGGCAAAGAATGCCGAGGTATTGATGCGCTCGCGCTTTACGGCTTATGCCATTAAAAATTATCAATATATTTTAGAAACTTATTCACCAGCCACACGTATCGAGCTAACAATTAGCCAGTTAGTAACAAGTGCTCGAGATACACAGTGGTTGTCCCTGCGCGTTCTAGCACACAGCTGTAACGCAACTACTGCCAAGGTAGAATTTAAAGCTTTTTATCAAGTACGCGACTCTTTTTATATGATGCATGAGCTATCAAACTTTATTCATGAAATGGGAAGATGGTGGTATACCGACGGGGTCATGCAAAGGGACTCAGGAGAATACACTCCAGAGCGTAATAGCCAATGTTTGTGTGGTAGTACTAAAAAATTTAAGAAATGTTGCGGTAGATAGTTAATAAGTAATGAGTGAGTAGCAAAATCGTATCCCACTCATATTTTCCATCTTGCGTTAAATCAAAATAGGCGGATAAGTAGATATTTTGAATATGCTTTGAAAGATTTTGAAATACTACAACATCTTTATACGGCTCGCTTGATAGCGAATAAATCGTAAAAATTGCTAGTGGTTATATTAGCCAGCTCTTCCACACTGACACCTTTAAGCTCAGCGATAAATTCTGCGACTTCTCTTACAAAACCGGGTTGATTAGGTTTACCTCTGTAAGGTACCGGTGCTAACCAAGGTGAGTCTGTTTCAATCAGTAACTTATCTAGAGGGATTTTTTTCACTACCTCTTGTAACTCAGTTGCCGTTTTAAAAGTGACGATCCCAGATATAGAGATATACATGCCCAGTTCTATGGCCGCTTGAGCCATTTCCCAAGTTTCAGTAAAACAGTGAAGTACACCCCTTGTGGACGGGTCTTTATACTGTTTAAGCAACTCAATGGTATCTTCGCGGGCATCACGGGTGTGGATAATGAGAGGTTTGTTGAGCTTATTAGCTACTTTAATATGGTCAACAAAGGATATTAACTGTACCGACTTAGTTTCTGCACTATAAAAATAGTCTAAGCCAGTCTCACCTATGGCAACCACTTCCTCACTATCGGCCATGTGTAATAGTTCGTCATAACCACAGGCATCTGCTTGATATAAAGGGTGAACGCCACAAGAAACAGATACATCATTAAATCTTTTGACGGTATCCAACATTGCAGGAAAATCTTTAACAGACACTGAAACACATAAAAAGTGTTCTATACCGCGATTTCTTGCAAAATTAAGGACGTCTGACAATTCTTCTGGGGTTTTATCTAGTCGGTCTAAGTGGCAATGTGAATCAACAAACACGTAATTTTTCCATTTTAATAGTTTTAAGTCTAAGCGGCTTTTACTGCAGCTAGTTTATCAAAAAGCTCTGTTAACACTAAGGTTTTGTTTACCCCAGGGTTACGCAATTGCCGAGTCACTTTAGTCGCTTGCAAATTTAACTGCCAAACTGCTTCAGACATATTATTAATGCATTGTTGTCTTGCCCAATATTGGGTCCATTTAACGATCTTATCTGTATGAGCTTGCCAATCTGTCGCTAATTGTGTGGCACTTGTCTGACTTTGTAACAAGTCTTCTAGCCCTACGCTAAATATTTCATAGGTAAAATTTTGCTGTTCTTGTAACTCTGCCAATAATGCTAGTGGTCGAGCGCTAAATAACTGAGCAAAATTAATATCAATATCAGCATCATATTGAGTTTTCACCCAAGCAACTGTAGCCTCTAAAGTGGGTAAAGGTAGAGCTAACTTTTCACAGCGGCTTTTGATTGTAGGTAGCAACCGTTCTGGCTTATCAGTAGTGAGTAGTAAAAATGTATTAGCTGTGGGCTCTTCTAGGGTTTTAAGTAACGCGTTAGCGCTTGATTCGGTCATAGTGTGAGCGTTATAGATAATCAGTACCTTTGCTCCAGACATATGGGCAGAACTGACTAATTTTTTGATAGCATCGCGTATTTGCTCAACCCCGATTTGTTTATCAGACTCCACTATGTGTAGATCAGGATGAGTGGTGGCGGTATTTAATAAACAAGACTGACATTGACCACATACTTTATTCCCTTGCCTAGCTTTACATAACAGTAATTGACCTAACTGCAAAACAAAACTTGACTTACCTATGCCTGGTGGGCCTTGAATAAGTAAAGCGTGATGTAGTTTATCAGCTGCAATTCTGCTGCCTAGTTTTTTGAATGCACTGTCTAGCCATGGAAACACTCAACTCTCCAAAAAATGTTTAATCGCTAACTCAACGTCTTTATGTACTGATTGCATACTTTGCATCGTATCGATTACTGCACACTTGTTATCTTGCTCTGCTAACAATAGATAACGCGCTCTGGTTCGCTCAAAGAAACTCAAATCTTCTTGTTCTATCCGATCTAACTCACCACGTCCTTTAGCACGTCTAAGCCCTTCTTTAGGTTCAACATCCATGTATAGGGTAAAGTCTGGTCTGAAATCTTTTAAAGTAATGGCTCTTAAATTCTCAATCATGTTTTGATCAATCTGACGACCACCACCTTGATAAGCCTGTGATGACATGTCGTGTCGGTCGCCTAGTACCCAGTGACCCTGTTGCAAGTTAGGCAATATAATATTTTGTACTAGTTGCGCTCTAGCCGCATACATTAACAACAATTCAGCTTCCACTGTAACAGTTTCATCTTGCCAATCATGTTTAACAACGTCTCTTATCGCTTCGGCCATGGCGGTACCACCTGGCTCTCTGGTATTGACGACTGTATGACCAGCTAGAGAGATTGCTTGGGTAATAATGGCCACCGCGGTACTTTTCCCGGCGCCTTCTAAGCCTTCAATAACAATAAATTTACCTAATGGTTGCACTAATATTCTCTTATTTGTTTAATTGGTATTTACGCACCGCAATATTGTGTTGTTGCAGTGTAATAGAAAATTTGTGGCTACCATCGCCTTTAGAAACAAAGTACAGCTGTTGTGTCTCAATAGGATTAAAGGCAGCATCAATAGCTAATTTACTTGGCATCGCGATAGGTGTTGGCGGTAACCCTTTAATAACATAAGTGTTATAAGGCGTGGCTTTTTTTAAGTCTTTGCGCCTAATATTGCCATCAAAATCATCACCCATGCCGTAGATAACTGTTGGGTCGGTCTGTAAGCGCATTTTAAGATTAAGCCGGTTAACAAATACACCTGATATCTGCGCACGCTCTGCTGCTACGCCCGTTTCTTTTTCAATAATTGACGCCATAATTAATCCTTCGTAAGCCGAAGCATAAGGTAAATCCAGTGCCCGGTTTTGCCACGCATCATTTAAATATTGTTGCATACTTGTATGCGCTCGTTTCACAAGTTCGATAGCATCCGTGTGTGCCACAAAATAATAAGTATCAGGTAGTAAAAACCCTTCAATCGATTGCTCTGGTAGAGGCGCGGCTAATTTTTCAAGTTGCTGGTAAAAATCATCAGAAAATTGTATCTGGGGGTGGGCTCTAAGAATGAATAACCATTCTTGCCAATTCAATCCTTCGACTAGACTGATTGAAAATTGTAGCTCTTTTCCACTCGAAAATAGCTCCAGTAAATCTAAGCCACTCATCGATGGCAACAGTTCATAAGTGCCTACTTTTATATTGCCAAGCTCGGGCTCTAGTTTTAGTCTAATTTTAAGGCCAATATTGTCAGTAATAATACCCTGCATCTTTAATCGATTAAGAATACCTGTAGCAGATTGACCAGATTTAACTTGATACACCACTTGCTCGGTAATATTGAGTGGCTGATGAACTTTTTTGTTAAAGTAAAACAGTGTTGCAACAAAAGTAATACCCAATAACAATGTAAAAAATGATAAATACTTAATTACTTTCATTAGACTCTCATTAAACTCCCATTAAACTTTTAGCGCTTCTAGATGAATGATGTGTTGCACGCTATGCTGTAGTTTTTTTATTTGTTTGGTTGTAAATCTTTTGTGTTGTTGACTGATTGGATCAAATAAACTCACTACCGGAACCAAGGTCATTAAAGAGTTACATACAAATAATTCTTGAGCGCTAAATAACGCATTAATATTTTGTTTAACTAGCTGACACTTTATTGCCTTTTGTTGCATAACGGTTAGCACTTTGCTTCGCATCACACCTGCAACCCCGGAATCTGTAAGATCTGCGCTATACCAGATATTATTCTGGTACCAGAACAGATTGCCCACAGAAGTTTCAACTATGTTTTGGTTAGTATCGCATACCACCGCATCATCGTAAGTAGTTTGTGCCAATGCCTGCTTTACTAATACTTGCTCTAGACGGTTAAGATGTTTGATACCTGCAAGCAAAGGTTGGCAAGCTAATGTGATGGGACTGACAGTTAGCTTGATACCTTCGGCTTGCCAAGCCGAGTAATGTGGTGGGATAGGATGTAGAGTGATAATAAATTTAGGGTTTATAGCACCTTCTGGGCTATAACCTCTGCCACCCTCCCCGCGGGTAATGATCACCTTTACTACGCACTCGGCAGCGGTTCTCAACAATTCTAAGGTACAGCGTTCTAATTCTGACCATTTATCAAAATTTATGTACAGGGTTTCACACGCTAGTTGTAAGCGTTTAATGTGAGCATCAAAAAACTCGATATGGCCGTTTCTAAATGCCATAGTGGTAAAGCAGCCATCACCATACTGTAAGGCCCTGTCTGCGATGGCTATATGTTGTTGCTGTTTTCCGTTAACAATCATTTATTTTTGCGTCTGGATACCCAAAATATTTTCAATCATACCCAATAGCAAAGTTTTACTTAGGGTTTCTTAAACAGTAATGATCCGTTGGTACCACCAAAGCCGAATGAATTGCATAAGGCATAATCCAACTTGACTGGTCTGGCTGTGTGCGCGACAAAGTCAAGATCGCAGCCTTCGCCCGGATTATCTAAATTGATAGTGGGTGGCGCAACTTGATCACGCAAAGCCAATATAGTAAATATAGCTTCTACTGAGCCTGCAGCTCCAAGCAGATGTCCGATCATGGACTTGGTTGAACTGACTAGAACAGTGTTCGCGTGTGTGCCAAACACATGCTTAATCGCTGCGACTTCTGCCACATCTCCCGCCGGGGTAGAAGTGCCATGGGCGTTAATATAACCAATTTCACTAGCGTCGATTTTTGCATCGTTGATTGCATTAACCATCGCTGCCGCTGCACCTTCGCCATTAGCAGGTGGTGAAGTCATATGATGAGCATCACCACTCATACCAAAACCCACTAGCTCAGCATAAATAGTTGCACCACGCGCTACGGCGCAATCATAATCTTCTAACATGATCACTCCAGCACCTTCACCCATAACAAAACCATCTCGGTCTTTATCCCAAGGACGGCTAGCTGCCTGAGGATCATCATTACGAGTAGATAAAGCACGAGCTGCTGCAAAACCACCGATCCCGAGGGCGCACACTGTCGATTCAGCTCCGCCAGCGATCATCGCGTCTGCATCGCCGTAGGCAATAATACGTGCTGCGATACCAATGTTATGAACCCCCGTTGTGCAGGCCGTAACCACATTAATATTAGGTCCTTTGAGACCTTCAAAAATAGAGAAGAAACCTGAAATCATATTGGTAATAGTAGCAGGAACAAAAAATGGAGAAATTTTTCGTGGGCCAGATTCAAGCAGCTTTTGATGATTGTCTTCAATCATACCTAAGCCACCTATCCCTGAGCCAATAGCCACACCGATACGTGCTGAATTTTGAGCCGTTACTTTGAAACCTGAATGCTCAAGCGCTTGTTTACCCGCAGCAATGCCTAGCTGGATAAACCGATCCATTTTTTTAGTTTCTTTTTTAGGTATATATTTTTCGACATCGAAACCTTTCACTTCACCGGCAAACTGGGTAGTGAACAATGTTGAGTCAAATGTGGTGATAGGGGCGATACCACTTTTACCAGCAAGAATGTTTTTCCAAGTAGAATCTACAGTATTGCCAACAGGTGAAAGCATGCCAAGACCAGTCACAACAACGCGACGTTTAGACACATTGGCCTCCGACTATTTATGAATAGTTGATTATTTTAGAAAAGAAACGGCTCTGAAAGAACCGTTTTAAAAACTTACGCGTCTTTATTAGCGTTGACGTAATCAATAGCAGACTGAACAGTGGTAATCTTTTCAGCTTCTTCATCAGGAATTTCAGTATCAAACTCTTCTTCAAGAGCCATAACTAATTCAACTGTATCTAATGAATCTGCACCTAAATCATCGACGAAGGAAGCTTCTGATTTAACTTCTTCTTCTTTAACACCAAGTTGCTCAATGATGATTTTTCTTACGCGTTCTTCTATAGTACTCATAATTCTAGTTATCCTTTAAGTCGCTAGATATAATTTTGTGGGTAGTGTATTCAGCTAAGTGACCCCTTGCAAGTAGCAGGGTCAACTTATTTTCTGGTCTAACCACTAATAAATCAATAAATATTAGTGCATATAATAAAACATGCTTAGTTAAATTTTACTGTATTTTAGCACATTTTATCCCATATACATGCCGCCATTGACATGTATTGTTTCCCCAGTGATATATGCAGCATCTTCACTGGCTAAGAATCCAACAGTTGCCGCTATTTCTTTTGGGTCACCCAAACGATTGGCTGGAATGTCTTTAAATATAACTTCTTTTTGGTCATCGGTTAACGATTTTGTCATATCGGTATCAATAAAGCCTGGAGAAACCACATTAACCGTTATACCTCTAGAGGCGACCTCACGGGCCATAGATTTGCTAAAGCCAATTACCCCAGCTTTTGCCGCGGCATAATTGGCTTGACCTGCGTTACCTGTTGAACCAACCACTGAACCAATGTTGATAATGCGCCCTTTACGTTTTTTCATCATGCCGCGTAATACTGCTTTTGACATTTTGAAAATTGAGGTTAAATTAGTATCCATGATACTTTGCCATTCCTCATCCTTCATACGTACCAGCAAATTATCGCGAGCGATCCCAGCATTATTGACGAGTATATCCACGCTACCATGCTTTTCAGTGATATAAGCCAACAAAGCTTGCATCGAATCAGGTAGAGACACGTCAAGTACTTTACCTTCGCCATTATCTTTTAAGTAATCACTGATAGCTTGGGCACCCTGTTCAGATGTTGCAGTGCCTATAACGGTTGCGCCATCGGCAACTAATCGTTCGGCTATCGCTTTACCAATTCCTCTGCTTGCACCTGTTACCAGCGCAATACTGCCGTTTAAATTAGCCATACATTCTCTTTACAAATAGTCATTAAAATAATTAAATCAATGAATTAACAGATTCAACTGTATTGATCGCGGTACAACTTAAACGTTTATCAATACGCTTAATAAGTCCAGTCAGTACTTTACCAGGCCCTACTTCTAATAAAGTTTTAACCTCAAGTTCAGCTAATTTAGTGACGGTTTCTGTCCATCTAACTGGACTGTATAATTGTTCAATCAAAGCCTGTTTAATGACCTCTGGATCAGTTGGATAAGCCACATCTACGTTGTTAATAACGGGGATTTTAGGTACCTTAAGCACCATGTCTTTGAGTAAACTTGCTAGTTGTTGTGCTGCAGGTTCCATCAATACACAGTGCGAAGGCACACTAACAGCTAACGGTAATGCTCGTTTTGCACCTTGTTCTTTACACAAATTAGCAGCCACTAACGCAGCCTCTTTATTCCCCGCAATGACCACTTGACCTGGTGAATTAAAGTTTACAGCGGCAACGACTTGACGGGTTTGTGTTTGTGCCTGCTCGCAACTAGCAACCACCTTATCGTCATCTAAACCAATAATGGCATACATAGCACCAACTCCAACAGGTACTGCCTGTTGCATAAATTGGCCTCGGGCTGCGACTAATTTTATTGCATCGGCAAAATCTATCACACCAGCACATACTAAAGCGGAGTATTCACCTAAGCTATGCCCAGCCAGATATGCCGGTTGACTCATCCCTTTTTCAAGTAACAATCTATAGATTGCGTAACTTGCTGCTAATAAAGCAGGTTGCGTAATATGGGTTTGATTAAGTTTTTTTTCATCATTTTGTGTCACATTCCACAGGTCATAACCCAAGGCTTCACTGGCTTGCGAAAAAGTCTCTAGGATAATGCTGTTTTCAGCAGCTAATTCTTCCAACATACCTAACGTCTGGGATCCTTGGCCAGGAAAAACCCATGCTTGTTTACTCATAGTTGATTCTCTAAATTGATTCTCTAAATATTAAACTTAATAGCGCACTAGTGCAGATGCCCAAGCAAAGCCACCACCAAATGCTTCTAAAAGTAGGTTTTGCCCACGTTTAATTCTGCCATCACGAATGGCTGTGTCGAGGGCTGTTGGCACAGTAGCAGCAGAAGTATTACCATATTGTTCGAGGGTTAAAACAACCTGATCAAGTGACATTTCTAATTTTTTTGCGGTCGCTTTAATAATGCGGAAATTTGCTTGATGCGGCACTAACCAATCCAAATCCGACTTTTTCATGTTATTAGCAGCTAAGGTTTGCTCAACTACCTCACTCAACTTGTTGACAGCAACCTTAAATACTTCATTACCTTTCATGCTGCCCCAATTTTCATGAACAGATTGTTCATCACCGTGTTGTGGGTTACCGATGGTTAATAAGTCGCCGTAAGAGCCTGCAGCATGAATGTGGGTTGATAATATACCTGGCTCTTCACTTGCTTCAATAATAGTAGCACCTGCTGCATCACCAAATAAGATCACCATAGTACGATCTTGAGGACTGATCATTCGACTCAAGCAGTCTGTACCAATGACCAGTATACGTTTAGCCATACCACTTTTAATATATTGGTCAGCTACGCTTAAAGCGTAACAATAGCCTGCACAGGCGGCCGCCACATCAAATGCCGGTATACCATCTATGTTTAATGCTTTTTGGATTTCACAAGCTGTGCTGGGCAGTGCATATCGACTACTTGTAGTAGCACATACGATCATGTCTAAAGACTTTGCATCAATACCAGCCGCTTCTAATGCTTTTTTACTGGCTTCGAAACCCATAGTTGCAGCCGTTTCGTTTGCTCCAATGATGCGTCTTTCTTTGATACCGGTTCTATCGGTTATCCATTCATCTGACGTATCAACCATCAACGACAAGTCTGCATTGGTTCTTATATCACTAGGATAGTAACTACCTGTGCCAATTATTCTGGAATTCATTTCTTAGTGGCGCTCCATTAAAACAGCTTCAATTTTATTTTTTATTTTGTCTGGGACCTGCATCTCGACCTGTTGTATCGCTTCTCGAATAGCATACAAAAAAGCCTCTGACGAGGCATTACCGTGGCTCTTCACCACAATTCCGCGTAATCCTATCAGACTAGCACCGTTATACTGGTCGGGTTTCATGCGTAAATAAATGTTGCGTAACAAAGGTGCAGCTATTTTTGCTATGATTTTCGACAGCCAGTTATACTGCGATGCGCTTTTAACTTCTTGGACAGCAAAATTGACTAACCCTTCCCACGATTTCAAAGCAATATTTCCGGTAAAACCGTCTGTGACGATCACGTCTGCTTTTTGGGAAAAAATATCATTACCTTCGACATAGCCAATATAATTGATGCTTGAGGAATCGTTTAGCAATCTAGCCGTATGTTTAACTTGGTCGCTACCTTTAATTTCTTCTGAGCCCACATTCAATAGCGCCACTTTTGGTTGCTTAATATTGGCAATCTGCTCAGCCAATACGGAGCCCATCACCGCATATTGAAATAACACTTCTGAGTTGCAATTAATATTTGCACCTAAGTCTAAAAGATATACTTTGCCATTGTTTATGGTCGGCACCAGTGTAATAAGAGCTGGGCGGTCTATGCCAGGTAAGGTTTTCAAAACGTAATATGCCATACTGAGTAAAGCGCCGGTATTACCGCCACTGACGCAAGCGTCGGCTTCATTATTATTGACTAAATCTAATATACGTCGCATCGAAGAGTTTTTTTTGTGGCGCAGGGCATGAGCTGGTGCTTCGTCCATTGCCACGCTTTGAGGGCAATCAGATAAGGTAATCTGTGACTGAATCTTAGGAGTTTGCTTGCTTAACCAAGCAGACATTAATGTCAAAGGTCCGCAAAGTATAAAATGTAAATGTGGAGTTTGTTGCAGTGCTTTTAATGCAGCAGATAAAATAATATGGGGGCCGTTATCGCCCCCCATGATATCTAACGCTAAGGTTAGACGATTCAAGCTATATCACTTTATATTAAAGGGATAAAACTTTTTTGCCTCTGTAGTAACCATCAGCAGTCACGTGATGACGAATATGCGTCTCACCTGATGTTGAATCTACAGACAAAGTCGCAGTACCAAGCGCATCGTGTGAACGGCGCATGCCACGTCTTGAACGAGTCTTCTTACTCTTCTGTACAGCCATTACTTTACTCCTAGTCTCGCTTAAGTTCTTTCAAAACCGCGAACGGGTTTGGACGTTCATCGGCCGGTTCAATTTTTCCAAAGCTCATTTTATCGCGCTTTTGTTTGCAATCCTTCTCTGCATGAAGGGCCACAATTGGCAGCGATAAAATCAGTTCGTCTTCAAGGGTTTGAAATAAACTGATTTCTCCTTGGTCATCGACCTCAACCGGTTCGTAAACGTCCGGCAATTCATCTTCAACTTCTTCTTTAGCACTCTGCACGGGACTAAAACAAAAATTCACATCCATAGGATGCTCAAAGACTTCATTACATCTCTCACAGATAAGCGATGTCGAACATGCCATGTGACCTTGAAAGTAAGTAAGACCCTGCTCGTCTTTTGCAAACCCAATTTCAACATCAATTTCTTTGGCAATATCAGCAACTGCTCCAAGTAACCTTGGCATTTCAGACGACAAAATAACTCCCCGATAATCGGAGCGTATTGTAGCGCTTTTAACTGGGTCAACCAGGTTTGGTAGTTTCACTCTCTGCATAGCGCGCGCATGTTATAGAAACAATTCTCTTTAGTCAAAGAAAATCATAGTTAATGACACTGAGCACAGCATTAACTATGATCTAGGTAATATTTCAAGACACGGTAAATATCATCTATGAAAATCATTCTGGCTTCGAGCTCTCCTTATCGTCAGTCCATTTTAAAAAAACTACATGTTCCCTTTATTAGTATCGCACCGAATATTGATGAGTCACCAAGGCCAGAGGAACCAATCTGTAAGCAAGTAGCACGCCTTGCAAAACATAAGGCGCTAGCCGTGGCCACACAAGAATCCCATATTGATAGCTATGTTATTGGCTCAGATCAGTTGGCTAGCTTTAAAAACGAGGTGTTAGGCAAGCCAAAGGATTTTGCTACCGCAAAACAACAGCTGTTAATGTTTAGTGGCCAAACCGTCAGATTTTACACCGGCTTATGCTTGGTTCACTCAGCTACCCATCAGTTACAGCAGGTAGTAGAAACATTTGATGTAAAGTTTAAAACATTAACGGCTAAACAAATTTCAATCTACTTACAAATTGAACAGCCCTATGATTGCGCTGGTAGCTTTAAATGTGAGGGTTTGGGCATTGCTTTGTTTGAATCACTTGACGGCAGAGATCCAAATACGTTAATTGGTCTACCTTTAATCGCTCTAATGGGCTTATTCAACAATATGTGCGTGGACTTATTTGAGCAGATGCAAATGCACGAAAATCTAGACGTGTAATAGCAACTCTTGTAATGAATCAATCACTGCCAGTGGCTTATGTTTTTGTAAGGTATTTGCATCATGCACACCAAAGCTAACACCAATGCGGTCCATATTGATGGCTTCAGCCATCGCCATGTCATAGGTAGTATCACCCACCATTAGCACTTGCTCCACTGTCAGGTTTAATTCGGACAGTAACTGCTGCAACATGTCAGGGGAAGGCTTGCTTTGTGCATCATCTGCGGTCCTAGAGGCACTAAAAAAGTGCTTTGTATTCGAGTGCTGCCAATTATGCTCTAAGCCTTGCCGGCCTTTACCTGTGGCAACCGCTAATATATAACCGCGCTGCTTGAGACTTTGTAGTAATTGTACCGCACCACTAAAAAGTGGACTGATTAATTGTGTATGCTCTTTAAAGTATTCTTTGTAAGTGCGAGCAAGAGCAAGTGCAGTTTTTTCGTCTTGGATATTAAATAACTGTTTTAGAGCAGGCAGCAAACTGATCCCAATCACCTCTTTTGCTTGCTCGAAACTAGGAGTAGGCAAGCCTAAGTGTTTAGCACTAGATTGCATGCTTTCAACAATTTTACCAATAGAGTCCATCAGCGTGCCATCCCAATCAAATATGATGGCTTTATATTTCACTTCTAAGCCTTTTCAAGACGCTGATCAGACTTGGCTCCAATGGGGCTTTATAACTTACACGTTCATCCGTATTAGGATGGACAAACGCCAATGAGTGGGCGTGTAAGAACAAGCGTTTAAGTCCAATTTTTTGCGTTCTTTGATCGAAGTCTTTATCACCGTACCTATTGTCAGCTGCAATAGGGTGGCCGACGTGCAAACAGTGCACCCGAATTTGATGGGTACGACCGGTAATGGGTGAAGCCTCGACTAAAGTGGCTTGGTTAAATGATTCCAAAATACGGTAACGTGTTTCAGATGGTTTGCCCTCGTCGTTAACCAGCACTATTCGTTCACCAGATTTCAAAGTGTTCTTTAACAGTGACGCTTTGACTTTAAAGCGGTCGGCCGGCCATTCGCCGGCCACTAGAGCTTGATAACGTTTATCTACTTTTCTGTCTCTTAACTGTTCGTGTAAATTTTTTAGAGCAGAACGTTTTTTAGCTATTAATAAACAGCCTGAAGTATCTCGGTCCAATCTGTGCACCAATTCTAGAAACTTTTGCTGCGGGCGCAAAGCTCTTAGGGCTTCAATCACCCCGAAACTCAAACCACTACCGCCATGCACTGCTGTGCCTGAAGGTTTGTTCAACACAATTAAGCAATCATCTTCATACAAAATGTGATTTTCTAAACTAGATACTTTATTTAGCTTGGTAGAAGGTAAGTCAGTTGGCTCAGATACTCGCACAGGCGGTATCCGCAACTCATCGTTGGCTTGTAATTTATATTCGGGCTTAACCCGTTTTTTGTTCACTCGTACTTCGCCCTTGCGTAAAATGCGATAGATAAGGCTTTTAGGCACTCCCTTTAGGAAAGTACGTAAATAATTATCTATTCTTTGCCCTTCAAGGTCGGGATCGATAGTAACAAATTGAACTTTTTGGAATGATAGGTCTGTCATATGTCGCGTATTGTAGCTCAATTATTATGGTAAATGTCTAGTATTTTAATGTCTTGCCAGTGTCAGTGCTTTAATGTGATAATGTACGTGTTTTAGAGCATGCAGTGCATTATTAAAACACAAAATATAAAATAAACAGATGCATTAATCAGTTCTGTCTGCAAAAACGACCAATTTGTCGTAAAGCGTTTATCTTAGAGCGTAACTTGCAAGCCTAATACGGCTAATCAACTGCGAAGTGAGTAACTTTTCACAGGTTTGATTAAACAGGGCCCTTACATCAGCGATATAATTAACCTATTGATCGCCATCGATGTAGAGAATACAAAAGAATTGACAAGATATTTGAACAACAGATAAGCCAGACAAGCATTTGTTTTCGAATGATACTAAGTTTTAAATAACAAATCAGTAAGCTAAACACTCCGCCCTGTTTAGTGCCTATTAAATATAGGTAAAGTGTTTAAAAAAACATGCATTAAATAATTAATGACAATTACACTTTGGCGCAAAAACTTAACCTTCAGAATACAGTCGTGAGGCTGCATTAAATAGTTGTCTAATTACTGCGTAATTCTTTACTTGTGGTGATCGGTACTTTACCGAGCTAACAAGAATGAAAAGAATGTTAATCAATGCCACTCAGCAAGAAGAACTGCGGGTCGCACTTGTCGATGGTCAAAAACTTTACGATTTGGACATAGAAAGCCCAGGTCACGAACAAAAAAAAGCCAACATTTACAAAGGTACAATAACCCGCGTAGAGCCTAGTTTAGAAGCCGCATTTGTTGATTATGGCGCAGACCGCCATGGTTTCCTTCCTCTAAAAGAAATTGCTAGAACTTACTTCCCACAAGGCTATAGATTTGAAGGTCGCCCTAATATCAAAGAGGTGATCAAAGAAGGCCAAGAAGTCATCGTTCAGATAGATAAAGAAGAGCGTGGCCAAAAAGGCGCAGCATTAACCACATTTATCAGTCTAGCAGGTAGCTACTTAGTATTAATGCCAAATAACCCTCGGGCCGGTGGCATATCTCGGCGTATAGAAGGTGACGAACGTACCGAATTAAAAGCGGCATTAAGTGGCTTAGATCTTCCAGATGGTATGGGCTTAATCGTCAGAACAGCTGGCGTAGGCAAAACGTCTGAAGAACTAGCATACGATTTAGACTATCTTGTGTCAGGTTGGGGCCGTATAAAAGCAATGGCTGATTCTCGCCCCGCCCCTTTTCTTATTCACCAAGAAAGTGATGTAGTAGTGCGGGCGATCCGCGACTATTTAAGACGTGACATTGGTGAAATTCTTATCGACGATAGCAGCGTTCACGAAAGAGCTTTAAAACACGTTGAACAAATGCGACCAGACTACGCTAACCGAGTAAAACTTTATAAAGGTGATGTACCTTTATTCAGCCACTACCAAATTGAAAGCCAAATTGAGTCAGCCTTCCAACGTGAAGTGAGGCTTCCCTCAGGAGGTTCGATAGTTATTGACCCTACTGAGGCACTAATTTCAATCGATATTAACTCTGCCAGAGCGACCAAAGGTAGTGATATTGAAGAAACAGCATTTAACACCAACCTTGAAGCCGCAGATGAAATTGCTCGTCAATTACGTTTACGTGATGCGGGTGGCTTAGTAGTCATTGACTTCATTGATATGACACCAGTACGTCATCAACGTGAAGTTGAAAACCGTATGAAAGACGCCGTTCGTGGTGACAGAGCTAGAGTACAGTTAGGTCGTATTTCACGCTTTGGCTTATTAGAAATGTCGCGCCAGCGCTTACGCCCGTCACTGGGTGATTCAGCTAACAATGTGTGTCCAAGATGTAGTGGTCATGGAACAGTTCGTGGCACAGAGTCATTAGCACTGTCTGTATTGCGCATCATGGAAGAAGAAAGCATCAAAGATAATACAGGGCAAATTGAAGCCCAGTTACCCGTTAATGTTGCCACATATTTGCTGAACGAAAAACGAGGCTCAGTACGCAGCATTGAGAAACGTCATAGCGTTCAGTTAGTGATTATCCCTAATCCTAAGATGGAAACACCACAATACAGTGTTGCTCGAAGACGCCCAGATGATGCAGTTCAAGAGATGAGTTATAACTTGCCACTAATTGAGCAAGCTGAAAGCATTACCGATAAGACTGTTTCACCTGCTATGGCTAAAGAACAGCCGGCATTGCAGAGCCTGATTGCCCCTGAGCAGAAAAAACCGTTACCGGTTGTAGCTGAAATTAAGTCAGTAAGCTTGTTTGATAAAGTCAGTAAGTGGGTTACTGACTTTATCAAAGTAGAAGAAAAAGTAATACCTAAGAAAACGACTCACACCCGTAATGAAGGTACTAATCAGCGTCGCAATAAAAACACTCGCCCTGATAGAAACAAGCGTAATAATAAAAACTTTGAAAACAAAGATAACTTTGAACGCAAAGAAAATATCGAGCGAAAAGAGAGTGTTGAACGTAAGGAAAATGTTGAGCAGCCTACTAATCGTAACGAGCGCCCAGACAAGGGCGAACGTCCTGAGCGTAAGCCTAGAAACGATAATCGTAAGCCACGCCGTGATGACAAATCAGTAGAAGCGACGCAAGACGCAGCTTTAGTCGCTAAAAGTAGCGCAGCAGCACCTGAAAAGAAAAAAGAACCGGTCGCAGAACGTAGAAAGCGTCGAGATACCAGACGTAGTGTTAGAGTTGATGCTGATAATAATGAGCAAAACAAAGTGACTACCGAAGCTTTAGAAGTTCAAAAGGCTCAAGTCGCTCAAGAAAGAATTGCTAAACAACCCGTTGCAGCTGTCGCGGACAAAGTGGTCGCAGAAAAGGTGGTCGCGGACAAAGTGGTCGCAGAAAAGGTGGTCACAGAGAAGACAGCTACGAATAAAATCGTTGCAGATGCGGCTGCTGCAGTAAAAGACACTGTTAACACTCCAGTCGAAAGTACCCCAGTAAAAAGCACCTCAGTTGCAAGTGCTCCGGTTGAGAGCGTTCCGGTTGAGAGCACTCCGGTTGAAACGAGCGAAATAGCGAATGTTCAAAACACAGTTGAAACATCAGAGGTAGACGTCACTGCAAAATCGAGCGCTGAAACAGCAAGCGTCCAGCCTGTTAGCGAAGCAGATAAAAACGAAGAACCTACCGCTGCTCGTACCCGCAGTCGTCGCTCTCCTAGACACATTCGAGCAGCAGGTCAGAAACGTCGTAAAGAAGGCGATGAGAAAGACGAAGCTGTTAAAACCGATGCAGTCGAAGTGATACAAGACGAACTACAATTTGATGAGCCTGTTGCCGCACCTAAAGCCAAAACCACCGAGAAACCTGAGGTCGTAGTAACTGCTGAGGTAAAACC
>Ga0222645_100715_pt1 | contig 17242 bp, 13 predicted proteins | sample AntAcemetagen292_FD_179881 | JGI IMG/M metagenome (GOLD analysis project Ga0222645, IMG submission 179881) | Saline water microbial communities from Ace Lake, Antarctica - #292 | ecosystem: Environmental > Aquatic > Non-marine Saline and Alkaline > Saline | place: Antarctica: Ace Lake | collected...
TTAACCTGTTGCTTGGTTATGGGTTTTCCAGACATATCTTTCTCTATTAAATTTGATATATCTGAAGTGTACCAAAACCGGTCAACCTAATTGTCGCGACCCGGCCAAGCTAATTGTCGCCTAATAAGCGAACGAGGTGGATAGAGTGAAATGAGCTGCTCATTATTACGTATTCCTTACCAAGATTTACTTGACCACTACAATAGTGCTCTTTGGGCTTGGTTTGGAGCTGTGTGACGTAAAGAATAAAAATGGGAAAATAATAAAACCAAAATAGTTTCCTAATTTAAAAGTAAAAGTAAAAGTAAAAGTAAAAGTAAAAGTAATGAATTGGATGCCCAAATAAACGGAGTTTCTGTTCACGCTCTAGACACTTCTCAACGCCGAACAACTAGTGTTAATTGTTATTTAAGATTTTCGCTCTCCCCCCCCTCCCAATATCTGCTGAAGGAACCTGAGCTACCGATACACTAACATAAGGTAAATAATATGGGCGGTATATGGCTGACAGCGTTAAAGTGTGAATGTATCCTTTAAAGCTAGAGCCAAAGGTAAAGAGGGCAGTAACAGGATAAAAGAATGAGTTTTCAGTTCAGGCGCTTTCATTTGCTGATGTCTGCGGTATGACATCGTTGCTGTCAAACGAGTCTTTCCAACGCTGCTGTGACACATGATGTTTAACTAACTCCAAACATTCATTAACAATCAGTAGTACTTCTTGGTCAAGCATATGGTCTTCGTTTGAAAAGCGACCTAATCCATGTTCAACAAAATCATCTATTTTTTCTGGTGTGATATCTTTTAGTAAATTGATGATTGATTGTGTAACGATATCAGTGACGGACTGCTCTAAAGTTTTTTCTATAGTGCTACCCAACATAGGTACTAATTTTAAGATGGATACCTGTGAGTTATCGCGTACCGCTTTACCGACACTTTTTTGCACATGGCTACGAACCGATTCACCATGTTCGCTGTGCTCAATTGACTCACCAATATGTACCATTACCGACGACAACCACTGCGTTAAAATTGGTAAGCGTGTCGCTATCACCTGTTGGCTAATATTCTCTATCAGAGGTGAGCCTGCCGTTATGTCTTTTTGTGCATCAGATAATACTTTTACGACAATTCGGTCACTGAGCTCTTCAACCAACACATCGTAGTAAAAAACAATAAAACGATACACAGCGGTATTGCGTAAATCGATTATCTGATATTTTTGTAAACGATATAAGATTGAAAATACACGCAAAAAACGAAATATTCTCGCCCCGCCTAACGGAATACAACCCACCAAATCATACCAATGGATAAAAGGAAAAAAGTACCAACGCATGTATGTTTTACGTATTACGCTGGCAATCCAGCGTATACAAAACTCACTTAGAAAAATGCCTACAAAGGCTAAATCATAGAGGGTGAAATTTTCGTGAACCGGAGCATATCCCTCGACAATATTAGGGTTTATATTAGATAAAAGTGTTTTAAAGGCTTGTGTGGCGTATAAACTGTCAAATAATAGCCACACTAAATTAATTAACAATAAACTAAGCATCAGCAGATCGACTATTATCCACAGTCCTTCGTGACTAGATTTAAGTTTAGAGTAATTAAAATTAAGCATTAATAAGACAGCCGTTGTTTATATCAAGTGCGAGTCACATCCACAAAAATCTTTAATTTTTGTCCAGGCTGTAAATATTTTGTGAGCTTACTTTGATTCCATTTTTGTATATCACTTATTTTAACCTTAAATTTTCCAGCGATACGCGCCAGGGAATCTCCATTACGGACTGTATAAGTGAGCGTGCGCATGACTGCGCTTTTACGCTGTCCTTTGCTTACATCATCTACCCAGATGACTAATTTTTTACCTGGACGCAGGATATCTGTTGGTGCCATACCATTCCACTTCGCCAATTGACGTAAGTTAACAGCGTATTCACGGCTAAGATCCCAAAAAGTGTCACCATCTTTTACTATATGCTCTAGCTTATATTCACCACTTTTTTTTGATTGAGTTTTGACTAGGCGTTGTTCTTGGGATAAAGAGTAAGAGTTTAAAGATTTTAGTGCCACCGGAATGATGAGGTGCTCACCTGCAATAATCATGTTACTTCTTAGCTCGTTTACTTGACTAATAATATCGGTAGTAGTGTGATACTGCCTAGCCAGTTTTAATAAACTATCACCACCTTTAACTTTATGCCTAACCCAATTGAGCCGCTGTGAATTATCTGTTTTTGCTAGCTCTATAGAGAACTTTTCAACTTTATCTATAGGCAGCAATAAAGTGTATGGCCCATTAGGATCCGTAGCCCAGCGATTATAACCTGGGTTAAGAGAGTGTAACTCCTTCACTGTGAGTCCAGCCATTTGTGCTGCTAAAGCTAAATCGATTTGTGAGCCAACCATGACTTCTTGAGTAAACGGAATGTTGTCAATACTAGGCCAGTCAAAATCATACTGCTCACTGTTCGCTAAAATATCGGCAAGAGCAAGTAGTTTAGGTACATACGCACGGGTTTCTCTGGGTAAGTCTAAGTTCCAAAAGTCAGTGGGTTTGCCCGCTTTTTTATTTTTTCTGATGGCTCTTTGTACGCGGCCTTCGCCACTGTTATAGGCAGCTAATGCATGAAACCAATTTCCGTCATACATCTCAACTAAATAATTAAGATAATCGATAGCACCTTGAGTGGAAGCCATCACGTCACGGCGTCCGTCATACCACCACGTTTGTTTCATACCAAAACGTTTACCTGTGGAAGGAATAAATTGCCACATGCCTGCTGCACGTCCATGGGAGTATGCAAATGGGTCAAAAGCACTCTCCACTATAGGTAATAGCACGAGTTCTAAAGGCATATTTTGTTGTTCAAGTTTTTCAACTATTAGATGTAAGAAAGGTTTTGCTCTGATAGCCACTCGTTTCATATAGTCGGGGTGTTTAAGATACCAGTTACGCTGTGCTGCAATACGATTGTTATCCTCAAACTCAAAATCGAGCTGACCACGTACTCTTTGCCATATATCTTTGATTTCTATTTCAGTCGCTATCTCAGCGATTATTTCTGGTACTTCAACAAATACTTCAACTATCTCAACTGGGTGAGTAATGGGAATTATGCCTGACTCAGCAGACTCACAATCAAAGTAGGCTTCTACTTCTTTTACCTCTTCTACTTTTACTTGTTCTTCTTGTTCTTGTTCTACTGTTCGCTGTTCTACTTGATTTTTGAACTTATCTTTAGACTGCTCACACGAGACTAGAATTTGTTCAGCAATTAAGTGTTCTTGATCCTGTTCAAGTTGATTAGCTTGTTCATTTTGTGTCGTTGTATTACAGGCAAACAGAGTACCGACTAAAGTGCTAATCAAAGCCAGTGTTAATAAATTATATGAACGCAATGTTTTTCCTTTTTGTTATTATTTTTTTGGACTTATTTTATTTGGTTTTATGAGCAGATACCGCCAGTAAAAGTTCCTACAGTAACGTTTGATATTTTATCTCATTTATTAAAAATTATCTTTCCAGTTTCTTAACGAGGTAAATGTTGCTTGCTCAGACGTTAAAGCTGAACTTACATTTTGGCTAACATTTTTTACTAACTCTGCGCTATGACAGCGTAAAAACGGATTGACTGCCAACTCTCTACGAATATTTGAAGGCAGAGTAGGAACGTTTTTTTGTCGTTGTTGCTTAGCCCAATGCTTATAGTCAGTTAATGCTTGATTATTCGGTTCTACGGCCTCAGCAAAAGCAATATTTGCCACTGTGTATTCGTGAGCACAGTAAACTGCGGTATCAGCCGGTAGCATTGTTAACTTAGTCAAAGACATCAACATTTGCTGTGGTGTGCCTTCAAATAACCGACCGCAACCGGCCGAGAATAATGTATCTCCACAAAATAAGCCGGTATCACCATAATAAGCAATATGATCTAAAGTGTGTCCTGGTATTTCTAAAACAGAAAATGTAAGGCCAAGTTGTGGTAGCTCTAAACCATCATCTTGGGATAAGCGAACAGTAATTTGTTTAATCCCTTTATTTTGAGGACCATAAACAGGAATATCAGGAAAAGCGGTTAACAATGCATCAATACCTCCCGTGTGATCCCAGTGATGATGAGTAATCAAAATAGCCGATAAAATTAATTGATTATCTTTGCAATAAGCTAAAACAGGCGCGGCATCCCCCGGGTCGACTACAACACAGTGGGTTTGGTTATGTAGGCACCAAATATAGTTGTCATTAAATGCTTTAATAGGGAAAACGCTTACAGACATATTTTATCTCCTGTCACAAACTTTGGGATTAACAGTTTCTTACTTTTAGAGTACCATAATCTGATGAAACCAGCGTTAATCAAAAACCACCCCACTAAACCAGAGTTATGGCAAGATTTACCATTAGGTGATGAGCTCAAACATCTGATCGAAAGTGAAGTAGCCGAAGCAAGTCGAAAGATTTTTGGCTATCACTTAGTTCGTTTGGGGAATTTAAGTAGCCAAATCGAACTTGCTGCTTGCCCTATAAAACATCAAGTTAACATTACATGCAATAAACAAGCTTATACGAGTCTAGTCGCTACATCTGATGATTTACCCGTAAGTGATAACAGCGTCGATGCTTTTTTACTAGCTCATGAACTAGATTTTGCTAAAGATCCCCATCAAATATTAAGGGAAGTAGACAGAACAATTATGCCCAATGGTTATATTGTCATCACTGGTTTTAATCCATTTAGCTTATGTGGTTTATTTAAATATTTGCCAATCAATAAAAGTAGCATATTGCACGAAGCTCGTTTTTTTAGCAGTGCTAGGATAAAAGATTGGTTACAGCTACTAGGTTTTGAGATAGTGGATGTTAAACACCTATTGTTTAATGAACTATTTTTACAACGAAAACTTAGAGCCTCCTCAAAATGGAATCAATGGTGTCACCAATATTTACCACTACTGACCACTATGTATGTCATAGTAGCTAGGAAACGGGAAGTACCGTTGCCGATGATCAAAATAAAATGGAAAGTAAAAACCAAGTTTTCTGCTGTGGGTGTGAGTATCAGGAGCGGTGTGATGCAGGTTAAAGCACCTTGGAAACCAAACAAATAGCCGCGTTTAAATCAAAATATCCCGCTTTTATAGTGACATAATAAAGACTGAGCGGATGTACGATGAGTAATAAATGTCCTTAACGGTCTATTCTTTTTATGCTGGCTAGTCCGCCACTGGCGCGATGTTTAGTGGTTTATATGATTTAAATATTTTTAGTTCTGAGCTGTGGTTAGCAGTGAATTGCTAACCACACTGAGAGGCTCATTACTTAACTTTCATACCCGGCTGCGCGCCTTCGTGTGGCTCTAATATCCAAATTTCTTCGCCACCAGGACCAGCAGCTAAAACCATACCTTCTGATACGCCAAAACGCATTTTACGCGGCGCCAAATTCGCCACCATAACTGTCAACTTGCCTTCAATATCTTCAGGCTGATATGCAGATTTGATACCAGCAAATACTTGGCGTGTTTCGCCGCCCAAATCTAATTCTAAACGTAATAGTTTATTAGCTTTTTCAACATGTTCTGCTTTAACTATACGGGCAATACGTAAGTCAATTTTCGCAAAATCTTCAAAACTAATAGTATCTGCTATTGGGTCTTGTGCTAACGGACTATCTTGGCTGAGTAAAGTTTCTGGTTGTGTTTCTGGTTGCGTTTTCGGTTGAGTATCTTGTTGAGTATCCTGTTGCTCAATGACCGCTAAATTTTCTTTTGAGTCCTCAATCATAGCGCTAACTTTATCCATATCAACCCTTTGCATTAGAGCTTTAAATTTATTGATGGCGTGATCAGTTAGTACACTTTGTGAGCTTTCCCAATTCAGTTCGTCATTTAAAAATGCTTCAGATTGCGCTGCTAAAGTGGGCACTACAGGCTTCAAATACACCACTAAAATACGAAACAAATTGATACCTAAAGAACAAACATCATGAGTAAATTGTTGTTTACTGTCGTCTTTAATGGTCACCCAAGGGGCATTCGTATCTATAAATTGATTAGCTTTATCAGCTAGCGCCATAATTTCACGGATCGCTTTATGGTACTGACGTTTCTCAAATGCCTGAGCAATGCTCGCTTCTGCTTGATGAAACTCTTTCACCAACTGCGGCTCTAGCACATTGTTAGATAGCTTGCCGTCAAAGCGTTTGGTTATAAAACTCGCACAGCGGCTGGCTATATTGACCACTTTACCCACTAAGTCTGAATTGACCTTTTGCGCGAAGTCTTCAAAGTTAAGATCAATATCTGATACAGCGTCACTAAGTTTAGAAGCAAAGTAGTAACGTAAATACTCAGGGTTAAGGTGGTCTAAATAGGTACGACCTTTTATAAAAGTGCCTTTCGATTTAGACATTTTGGCACCGTTAACCGTAACAAAACCATGCACATTGACGGCAGTAGGTTTTCTTAACCCTGCGCCTTCAAGCATGGCCGGCCAGAATAAACAGTGAAAATAAGTGATGTCTTTACCAATAAAATGGTACAGCTCGGCACTTGAATCCTTATCCCAATATTCATCAAAGTTAATTTCACTCCTATCACACAGGTTTTTAAAGCTGGCCATATATCCAACAGGGGCATCTACCCACACATAGAAAAACTTGCCAGGTGCATTAGGAATTTCAAAACCAAAATAAGGAGCATCACGACTGATATCCCATTGATGCATGCCTTCTTCAAACCACTCTTTAAGCTTGTTGGCTATTTCTGGTTGTACGGCGCCGCTTTGTAACCAGTCTTGCAACATATCTTGAAACTTTGGTAAATCGAAAAAATAATGCTCAGAATCACGTAACACCGGCTCTGCCCCCGAGACCACTGAACGAGGATTTATTAATTCGGTAGGATCATAAGTTGCACTGCACACATCACAGCTATCACCATTTTGATCCTGTGCGTCACACTTTGGACAAGTGCCTTGCACAAAGCGATCAGGTAAAAACATTTCTTTTTCAGGATCGTACAATTGACTGATAACGCGCTTGCTAATATAACCTGCATCGTCTAAACGGTTATACACCATTTCGCAAAGTTCTTTGTTTTCATCTGAGTGAGTGACATGATAGTTATCATAATTCACACCAAAATCGATTAGGTCCTGATGATGTTCGTCTCGAGTTTGGGCCACCATTTGCTCAGGCGTAATGCCGAGCTGTTGTGCCTTGAGCATGACGGGCGTGCCGTGGGCATCGTCTGCACAGACGCTATAGCAAGTATGGCCGCGCATTCGCTGAAACCTTGTCCAAATATCGGTTTGAATATGTTCCAAAAGGTGGCCTAAGTGAATAGAGCCGTTGGCATAGGGAAGGGCACTGGTAACAAGCATTTTGCGAATTGGTTCGGGCATGGTGAATTATGTTTAACTAAATTGTAAAAAATGGTCGTAAATAGTAGCGAAAATACGCCATCATTGCATTACGAAATTCCGTTTGTAGTACACAAATTTAAGGTGAAACATGTTATTCGGCAGCAAACCCACTAAAAATATAGATGAGTTGAAAATAGTAGAATGTATTAGCCAATTTTTTGAGCTTTCTGATACGTCAGCTAAAGACTGGGTCCAAATCAAAAAAAGTGCTGTAAAAATCACCTTACCGTTTGCGGTTAAAAGTCTTCATGACGCGCTTATTAAGCAAATTAAGCTATCTGTACAAGATACTGAGCTGAGGGTCAGTATTGACACTCAGGTTGCATCAGTGCCGACCAAAATAGCTAAAATTCCCAATGTAAAAAACGTGATTGCTATCGCGTCTGGTAAAGGAGGAGTTGGTAAGTCAACTACTAGCGTTAATCTGGCTTTTGCACTCACGGCAGAAGGCGCAAAGGTAGGCTTATTAGATGCGGATATTTATGGACCTTCTATTCCTATTATGTTGGGTAACCCAACGGCTAAACCAAGCAGTAAAGATAACAAAAAAGTTGAACCATTATTTACTCACGGCGTGGTCGCCAGTTCTATTGGTTATTTTGTACCAGCAGAAGATGCCACCGTATGGCGTGGACCGATGGCAAGCAAAGCGCTACACCAATTGATAAACGAAACCGCTTGGCCTGAACTTGATTATCTGATTGTGGATATGCCTCCAGGTACAGGAGATATACAATTAACTATGGCGCAGCAGGTACCTTTAAGTGGTGCAGTGGTAGTGACTACCCCACAAGATTTAGCACTAGCAGATGCTATTAAAGGCATTGCGATGTTTAAAAAAGTCAATATACCTGTTCTGGGATTAGTAGAGAATATGAGTTATCACCTATGTAGCCAGTGTGGACACAAAGAAGCGATATTTTCCGAGCTGGGCGGTGACAAGCTATCCGAAATGTACAATTTGCCATTACTTGGGAAGCTGCCTCTTGATATCGATATCCGTCAACATGCTGATAACGGGAAACCCCTACAAGTTTCACACCCCGAGCATCCATTAAGCGAAGCCTACCGACAATTAGCCAGACAAACGGTAAAATACTGTTATTTAAAAAGTACACAAATAGCGTAAACTCTGGTCGCATAATGATTGATATACCTAACAAAAGAGCTGATTTTTATGCGATTGTGTGACAAAGACATCTACCAACATCTTTTAGATGGCAAAATAAAGATAACTCCACAACCGGATTATGAAGAAATAAGTGGTGTCACAGTGGATATTAGGCTGGGCAATAAATTCCGTGTGTTTGAAGACCATCACGCACCCTATATCGATTTAAGCGGGCCAAAGGCTGAAGTGCAAGCTGCACTAAACAATGTCATGAGCGATGAAATTGAAATTGCTGATGACAAGTCGTTCTTCTTGCACCCAGGTGAATTAGTACTTGCAGTGACACAAGAATCAGTAACCTTACCCGGTAATATTGTTGGTTGGTTGGATGGGCGCTCATCATTAGCTAGACTTGGCTTGATGGTGCATGTGACAGCCCACAGAATTGATCCTGGTTGGTCGGGTAATATCGTATTAGAGTTTTTCAATAGCGGTAAATTACCGCTGGCTCTTAAACCCGGTATGAAAATAGGCGCAATTAGCTTTGAAGTGTTGTCAGATTTTGCTGATAAACCTTACAACTCTAGAGCTGATGCAAAGTACAAAGATCAGTCAGGCGCCACTGCTAGCCGTATTAGCGCTGACGGTAAATCTTAAGTAGATTTAATAAGTATTGCACTTAGGTATTATTAGCAGAGCTTGTAGAACCTAAGTGCTAGTTTTGGGAAATGGGTTAATTACAATCACCAAGTAATAAAAACTAAACAAGCAATAAAATCGAACAACCAATAAAAAATTCTCACTTTAATACTTAATAGGAGCCATGCGTGTCGGACAATTCTCATTTTTATCAACCCAAAGATGGTCATCAATTAAAGCACGACCCATTTAACGCAATTATCGCACCCCGGCCGATAGGCTGGATATCCACTAAGAGTGCATCTGGCCAGATTAACCTAGCTCCTTATAGCTTTTTTAATGCATTCAATTATCATCCTCCTATTATTGGTTTTTCCAGTATTGGTTATAAAGACAGTGTGAAAAATGCAGCCGATACAGGAGAATTCTGCTGGAGCCTCGTTACACGTTCTCTTGCAGAGTCGATGAATCAAACCAGTGCTGCTGTCGGCTCTGAAGTTGACGAATTTGAACTTGCGAACCTTGCTAAAGGTCAATCCAAGGTAATTGATGTACCGTATGTGGCACAAAGCCCTGTGGTGATGGAATGCAAAACATCACAAGTGATCCAATTAAAGTCTGCTAGCGGTGAAGATTGTCAAACTTGGTTAGTGTTAGGAGAAGTGGTGGGCGTGCATATATCTCAAATTGCACTCAAAGGTGGAGTTTACAACACCGCAGCTATGCAACCTGTTATGCGAGGCGGCGGGCCAAGCGATTATTTTTCTGTTAGTGAACTGCAAAAATTTGAGTTATTTCGACCAAAATAGAAATAATAGCCAAAATTTTAGATTAAAAAATAGATCTTGGCTAAGGAATGTCCAATCAGAGTGAATTAGCTTAATTTAGCGTTGCAAACAAAAATAAATTACGTAAACTGCCCAGCTTCGGTCGGTGTGTAGCGCAGCTTGGTAGCGCACTTCGCTGGGGGTGAAGGGGTCGTAGGTTCGAATCCTATCACACCGACCAATTAATGAAACCTGCAAGGTTAGTTCCCACTAACAAAATCATAAGAAGTCTTCTCCACAGAGCATATGTGGCAAGAAATTTTGTACTGAAACTGGTTATGTAAAATCGTTTTCAATAAAAACAAAATTACCACCAGATATCCTTAACCTGCTACTTTTGCTAAAACTTGATATTTTCATCCACAAAATCAAAAAAAATTGCGTATCTGTGATGGTATTTAATAACATCCCTCTAGCGTGTTTGGCTGGTTTTTCATCTCTACATCTGAGTAACTGGCACTATGTTCTTACAAGTTGGAGTTGTGGTTTGGCTTGGTTTTAAAGTGGTTTAGCTGCAAAGCTTAATTTCTGCTCTGCTATTATGCGCAATCACTGGTACCCAGTAAAACGCTACCCCGCTTTGTTCATTCGCGGTACCACTGCTTATTAAATGATTGCCTACATATTCCTTTCCAGATTTCATCAACCTAACTTTGCTAACGTCGTATTTTCCCTCAGACAATAGTATTCAACATTATTTAACATGACACCCATGATAATTTAGTCGAATATCAATGCTATTCAACATGATATTTAATATGGCACCCATAATAATTTAACGGAATATGAACGATTTCAACTGTACGGATGAGTTTCTTATTTCTGGTTAAGATTGGTATTTAACATGACACCCATAATAATTTAATCGAATATCAACGATTTCAATTGTGCGGATATGTTTCTTATTTCTGGTTAAGATTGGAAAACATTGCTAGCTTTTAAGAACGATGGTGTTTACTGTGTTTAAAATGCATAAACGCATCCGATGTTTTTGCAAAGGCACGTATAAAAATAAATAGTACTAAGCTGTTGTTAAATTGAGTCTTGTATTCAATCTCAATAGACTAAAAAACTGTTATTAGTAGATGACTAAAAATAAGGGCATGATGGAATGAAGCACTACTTGCTCACGTTATTTATAGCGCTGTATCTGTTAAATATTAATGTCGTTAGTGCAGAAACCATTCGTTGGGTGACTGAATCGTGGGACAATTATACCAATCAAGATGATAGCGGTTTATATCACGACATCATACGCGCTGCTTTTGATGGTCATCAGCTTGAAATAACTTATGTGCCGTGGAAGAGGTCACTGCTTGAAGTGAAAAATGGTACAGCTGATATGACTGGGGCAACAAGTTTTGTCGACGGTTACATTCCTTCTCGATACGTCATGTTGGCTACCCCTATAAGCATCTTGTTTGATAAAAGAAAAATCACTTATACTGACCTGAGATCTCTAGAAAAATACATAGCAGTGTGGCCAAACCCTTATGAAGAGGAATTAATTCTAGAATCCAATAAAGCCTTTATTAAAGGTTTTTCAGTACAAGAACGTGAAGCTGCATATAGATTATTGGTATCTGGTCGGGCGGATTATTTTCTAGATACCAGAGGGCTGCACCAAGCATGGCTAGAGGCGCTTAGTAAGGATCCAGAGAGCAAGTCACAAGCATCTGATTATCAGATCGTGGATATTAGCTGTTTGGATTTGTTTATGATTTTTAGTGATAACGCTCGAGGACAGCGTTTAAAAGATATCTTCGATATAGGTATAGCTAGATTGATACTTAATGGTCAACTTAGTCAATTATATGAAAAGTATCATCTGGTTGAACAAATGCCAGCAGACTATCGTTAACGAAGTTTTCAATGGCGTGTAATCACGCTCCCTACCTTAATATTTCATGCCCATTAGAGCTGTTTTATCAGTTTTTTAGTTTTTGTTAAATAACCCAAAATTTTCAAAGAGTACCTTACTTGCTAGCATTGTTTAAGTCATGTTATTTAAGCCATGTAGTTTGAGTGATTTATACATTCTAATGTTGATAGGTCTGAATCAAACGGAGCTATCAATACATACCTATCGCTGTACGTGACCTATTTCTTGGGTATAACCGTATTGTTATTTATTAATAAGAGTCGCTTCACATTTTGTCAGAAACTCCCTCTGAAAAATCCGCAGTTGCTAAATTTGCACTAATTATTGTCTGTTTAGGTTCAATTATTGGGCCCATTGGCATGGCCTCGGTCAATATTGCAATCCCCGATTTGGCTGCTGATTTGCAGGCTAATGCAAAAATGGTCTCCTGGTTACCCACCCTGTTTATTTTGAGCAGTGTAATATTCATGTTACCTGCAAGTAAACTAGCAGATAACTATGGACGAAAGCGGATATATGCTTATGGTCTAGCTCTAAATGCATTTTCTTCTTTTATGTGCGGCTTGGGCACTAGCATAGAGTGGGTACTTTTTTGGCGTTTTGTGCAAGGCGCTGCAGCAGCGATGATTTTTGGTACAGGTGTGGCAATTATTACCTCAGTGACACCGCCTCATAAACGCGGTGCGGCTTTGGGTATCGCTGCGGCATGTGTCTACGTTGGATTGACAGTTGCACCAGCAGTAGGTGGTTGGCTGACAGAAGTGTGGGGCTGGCGTTCGGTATTTCTATTTCAAGTGCCTATCGTTATCGCACTTTTATTACTGATTAAAATGCGTCTATCAGGTGAATGGAAAAACGCTGAAAAAACTCAATATGATTGGTGGGGAACTGCTATTTTTGCTGTTTTTTCATCATCGCTAGTATATGGATTGAGCATACTGCCAAACATTTTAGGGCTTGTAATGCTCGGACTATCAACTATCAGTTTAACGTTTTTTATCGTACATCAAAGCCGTAGTCGCCGCCCACTTATCCGTGTGCAAATGTTTCGCGAAAGTCGAGTTTTTTCTATGTCATTAGCGACTTCTTTGCTGATGTATGCCAGTAACTTTCCATTAGTATTTTTGATGAGCTTGTATTTGCAATACGTAAAAGATCTTAGTCCTTCACATGCTGGACAAGTTATTTTAGTTCAGGCTCTATCCATGGCAATTATGGCTCCTTTGTCTGGTAAATTAGCTGACAGATTTGAGCCAAGACTAGTGGCAACTCTGGGCTGCGTTATTGTTGCTGGTGGGCTGTATGTGCTGAGCCTTATGAATACAGAAACCAGTATTACTTATATTGCTTGCTCGTTATTATTAATTGGTTTTGGTTTTGGTCTGTTCTCTACCCCTAATAATAATGCCATAATGGGTGGTGTTCAAGTTCATGAAGTGGGTGTGGCTTCAGCGTCAATGAGTCTAGCGCGAACGATAGGTAACTTGTTTGGGATGAGTCTGGTAAATCTGATGGTGCATTATTATTTAGGTGATGCTCAGTTTACTCAAGAGCAAAACCCAGCACTTATTCAAACCGTTGAAATGGCATTAAATATGTCACTCGCATTTGTTGTCACTGCCTGTGTGATATCGGCTTTGCGTGGCAAATCACGAACGGCTTAATTAGTATCAACAGTCCACAAATTTTTTAACTATCATTCAACATATGTAGTGTTCGAATAACATCGAGCCTGTAACTGGATATTATGCGTACTTTTATTTATGAATAAACGTGAACTAATTAAACATCATTTATCTCAACTTAGCTTGCGAGAGTTGCTCAGGTACCGACTATTGCTTTGCTCTGGTGAGCCTAACGAGAACATAGAATTAGATGTAATTGACTTATTTAAGTATCCAGCACGGCTGGAGACCAGCTATTTTGATAACTGGCAAAAAGATTTGTTAAAGACTCTATTTCGCTCCCTTAAAGAAGAATTTCAAGCACCTGATGAAATGGCTCTAAAAATAGAGGAGTTGTTATCTAAGCAGACGTTTTCAGAAAAAGATGAGCGCACTTTAGTACTGTTTGAAAATTTCCTGGTTAGTTTGCAAAGTAGTAATGTTGTGTCAATTCATTCCTCATTACATAACAAATTAAATAAGTTAAGATTTTAACTAGAGATTGAATTGGTAATTTAACTCTTAGTTTAACCCCTAGTTTACCCCTTATTTTAGGCCGCGCTTCAGCTCACAACGCGGCAGTATTTTGAAGTAGGAATATTGAAATAGGCGTTCAAAATTTTATAGACTTCCAGCTAATCAACAAACAACGCCTAGTATTTACCTGTTTATTTGGCTCTGTTGTAGAGCACTGTTGTCATATTAATCAAAGTTAGCTACAGACTTTATACATGGGTACTTGCAAGGGATTTACGCTTAAATTTTGAATGTGCTGACAGCCCTTTAGCTATGAGCCTTAGGGTAGGTAACAACAATAGTCTACAACAGAACCATTTATTTATATTTGAATCACCAAGATTATTCATTTTTTCACCTATTCACCTATTCACTTATTCAACTATTCAACGAGTACTTTTGCATAAAACGAATTGCGTAAGGGCTGCGTGGATGCCGCTGCCTTCTTACATACCAGCTTAGTTTATGTTTTTTATCTAACCTGCTTGCTATTGACAAATCAAACTCAAGTTGCTCAATGTTATACATCAGTGATGAGCTGTTTTCTTTTTTATTTTTTCTGTTTTTTTCTACTCGATTTTTAGTTACAGGTTGTTTACGTGTGATGTATGGTTATCGGCATCCAATTAAAACGTATTCTGCAAATAGGTTTTACTTTGCAACAGTTAGCCAGACTGTGAGATGTTTGTAGTATTTTCTGGGTAGACAGTTGGTTGTTAGTCACGAATAGTCAGAATTTTTTAATTTAGGTTTGTTGTGCAAGTTTGGTGTAATTTTTAGTCACAGTTTATTTTATATTTGGGCAAAGTGAATTTATAGGTAGTAAATTTGTAGATAATGATCTTATAGACAGTGAGAGTAATACATGAGCAAAATTAATGATGATCCACGAATAGATCCGCGTATTAAAGCTGTTTTTGGCTCAGTCGCTATGGGTGGCGGACGTGATGTAGAAAGCCGAGAAGCTGCGTTAAAAGCAGCTAATTCTGAAAGGGCTATTGCTACCAGACAACTAATGCATGTGTTTCTTGAGCAGTGCGACACTGAAGAAATTGCGCCGTCCGAAGGTTTAATTATCACCGACAAGACGTTTATATCTGATCCCGACGGCAACACGGTTAAAATCCAGTTTATACGTCCAAATAATACTGATATTTTACCTTGTGTTTATTATATTCACGGCGGCGGTATGGCTACAATGTCTTGCTATGACGGTAATTATAAAGCTTGGGGTAGGATCATGGCAGCCCAAGGGGTCGCAGTAGCGATGGTAGATTTTAGAAACGCTTTGGTGGCGTCATCTGCGGCTGAGGTGGCACCTTACCCTGCTGGGCTTAATGATTGTATATCGGGTTTGAAATGGGTCAGTGCCAATAGTAAGCTTCTTTCGATAGATCCATCACAAATCATCGTATCTGGTGACAGCGGTGGTGGTAATTTAGCCATTGCAACCGCTCTTAGCTTGAAAAAAGGCGGTGATTCTAGACTTATAAGCGGCATTTATGCACTTTGCCCTTACATTACAGGGCAATGGCCTACGCCAGAAAATCCTTCTTCAGTCGAAAATAATGGGATCCTTTTAGACTTACATCACAACCAAGGAGCCATGATTTATGGTATGGACGAATTCCATAAGGGTAATGCCTTAGCTTGGCCGGGGTTTGCCACAGAAGATGATGTGCGCGGGCTAGCACCCACTGTTATTAGTGTTAACGAGTGCGATCCGCTTCGTGACGAGGGAATTAATTTTTATAGGCTGTTAATGCGGGTGGGCGTCAGTGCAAGTTGTCGCCAAGTGATGGGTACAATCCATGCGATTGAAGTTTTCCCTATCGCTTGTCCAGATATTAGTCGCGAGACCGCTTCGAGTATTGCTAATTTTTGCTTCAGTATGCGGCACAGTTCTCAAGGCGCAGTATAACTTACGACTTTGCTTTAAGTTTAACAGGCCACAAGGTGTGATAGGTGCATCGTTAAAACCTAGTAAAAGTAAACTTTGTATAAACATGATGCCGGATACACTTGGATTGCTGAGTCAAAATTATACTTTAGGCTTTGTTATTACTGGTTATTTTAAATTCTTGTCATCATCGTTTGTACTCGTTATGTTTGTTATTTAAGTCACAAAAAATGTTGGTTTCTTAGCCCATAAAATTAGTTACGAGTTATTGTTTTTTGCCAGTCTAATAGCGAACTGGTAAAATAGTGACTCACAACTTTTATCGTTTATCATTACTAATAATTAAGAAGTAAAATGACTGAAATAGTATACCCAATTTGGCGTCAGCGATTAGCTAGGAGTCTGCACATCAATCGTAGTCAGATACATTCAAAGTATTATCAAGTTGCGAGTGTTTGCCCAAGTGGCTACCCTAAAAATAGAACAATGGTTTTTAGAGGGTTCTTGTCGGGCACACAAAATCTTTTATCTGTGACTGATTTAAGGAGCGAAAAGGTTTTAGAGTGGCGACATACTGAAAAATCATACTTTGAAATTTGTTGGTATTTTACCGGCTCAAGAGAGCAATATCGTGTGGCGGGTGAAGTTGCATTGGTATCTAATTCTTTAGATACCAATTATCAGCATCTAGACTTTGCAAAGCATACAAAGACCAGTCTTATCAAACAACAATGGTCAAACTTATCAAATAATGCCAGAGAGCCTTTTTACTTGAGCAGTCCTAAAGCGCCATTTGATGATAATTTAACACCACTAACACCACTAACACCACTAACACCATTAACACCGTTAGGTGAGCCTGATACTCTAGTCAATAGTATTAAAGTGGAGACTGATAGTAACGCTAACAGCAACGCTAACAGTGACGCAATAAGTACTATTGCTAGTGATAGGGTTGAGAGCAGTGACAATTTTTGTGTCATTGTTTTCACTCCCCATACAGTGGATTACCTGAACTTAAAATCTAAACCACAACAGCGCTGTCTGTACGATATTCAAGACGGCTGGAAAGAGCAAATAGTTAATCCGTAACTGAGAGTACAATTTTAATTATATATGCTGAGAGTTATAAAATACTGAGTACAGCATGTCATAAAACGCTTGATTAATTTTTATCGTTTAGTACGTGTAACTAACGTAGTAAGGCAATGTGTGTTGTGTTGCGTGTTGCGTGTTGCGTGTTTCGAGAGGTGCGTGCGTGCGAGC